>JAABUP010001895.1_pt1 | contig 42511 bp, 34 predicted proteins | sample 5559201 | NCBI WGS metagenome assembly JAABUP01 (sample SAMN10711887, study PRJNA513373) | rock metagenome | isolation source: Antarctica rocks | place: Antarctica
GCAGCAGAAGCAGGATAGATCCTCGGTCATGGCGACGCCTCATCCTGGCGAAGGCTGGTGCCGGTCCCAGTGGATAGCGTCGTATGTACCAAAGACTTATCGCGTTCAGCAACCCTAAGACACCACCCAAAAACACCGATTTTTGAGTCCAGATATCTCGATCTCTGCGATAACCCGGGTTCACCGTTCATATGACCGGAGCCCCCGATGGCCGTCGCCGCCGGCGGAGACGGCCTCGACGGCGTCGATCTGATACAGGTTCTGGCCGGCGGGGCTGGGGTAGTGCCCGGTGACGCAGGCCCGGCAGAGGCGGTCCGAGGACAGGCCGACGGATCGGGCGATCGAATCGACGGGGAGATAGCGGAGGCTGTCCGCCCCCAGCTCCTTGGCCATCCGCCGCTGGGCCTCCTCGGAGACGCCGCCCCCGGGGAGGTCGGCGAACTTGGGGGCGAATAGCTCGTCGCGGCTAGACATGTCGATCCCGTAGAAGCACGGGGCGATGATCGGCGGGCAGGCGATCCGGAGGTGGATCTCGCGGGCGCCGCCACGGTCGCGGATCTCGTGGACCAGGGCCCGCATCGTGGTCGACCGGACGATGCTGTCCTCGACCAGGAGGACCCGCTTGCCGGCCAGGACCTCGGGAAGCGGGGTGTACTTGAGCCGGGCCTTGGACGCGCGGTCAGCGGTCCCCTCGATGAAGGTTCGGCCGACGTAGCGGTTCCGCATCAGCCCCTCGACCGAGGGGAGCCCCAGCTCGTAGGCCATCGCGTCGGCGGCGGCCTTGGCGGTGTCGGGCACGGGGACGACGATCGTCCCGGCGTCGCGCGGGACGTCTTCCATCCGGGCCAGCTCGCGGCCGAGCGCGGCCCGGCTAAGGTAGACCGAGCGGTCGTCGAGCGTGCTGGCGACGTTGGCGAAGTAGATCCACTCGAAGAAGCAATGGGCATGGCGCGGCGAGGCGGCGAACCGCTCGATCCGGACCCCGTCGGCGTTGGCGACGGCCAGCGTGCCGGGTTCGAGCGACCGGATCCCCTTGAAGCCGAGATTGGAGAGCGGGACGCTCTCGCTGGCGGCGGCGAAGAGCGGGCCGTCCTCGGCGATGCAGAGCGGCCGGAACCCCATCGGGTCGCGAGCCACCACGAGGTCGCCCAGGGCCGAGAGCAGGACCACGTTATACGCCCCGTCGAAGCGGTCGGCCAGCCGCGCGAAGACCCCCACCCAGTCGATCACCGGACCCTCGTTTTGAAGCTCGTAGCTCAGCGAGTGCATCAGGATTTCGGTGTCGGTGTCGCGCTTCAGGTGGTAGTCACCCTGGTCGAGCAATTCCTGGCGGAGTTCCTGGTAGTTGGTGAGCTGGCCGTTGAAGGCGAAGGCGAACCACTTGGCCTTCCGGCCATGCTCGCGTTCGAAGGGCTGGGCGTAACTCTTGTCGTCGGCCCCGCAAGTGGCGTAGCGGACGTGGCCGATCCCCGCCGGGCCGTCCTGGCCCCGCATGATCTTCTCGAACTTTTCCTTGAGATTGAGCCGGAACCCCTCGGCGACCGTGCCCAGTTCCTTGTGGGTTGTCAGGATCGCCCTGCGGGTGGGGTTGTAGCTCGTCATCCCCGAGGCGAGCTGGCCTCGGTTCTGCATGTCGAGCAGCATCCGGGGGACGAGCCGGGTGACGCTGTTGACGTCGCCGGCAATCGGCGCCAGCCTGGAAACCGAACCGCCTTCGGCATGGCGATGGTAGACGGCCGCCACGCCGCACTCGTGGTTCAATTCGCCCATGGGCTTTGGTTACACCCTGAAAGCACGACCAGGGCGATCGACCCGGGTCAGGGATGGAGGGGACGACCAGCCTGGCAAAGGAGGAGCCGACTTCGCCTATAACGAGGCCGGCCCGGTGATTATAATGTCGTCCATCCCTACCGACAACCTTCACGGTTGAGGCGTCGCGACGATCCCGGCGTCCGGGATGGTTCGATTGCCGGGATCGGGGCCGGCAGAGGTCCCCCGATTCTCGGATCACCTTGAAAGGTCGAACCGCCGATGGCCCGCGACCTGGTCCGTGATGACGTGGTCCTGTCGGCAAGGACGTGGGTGGTCAAGGTCGGGACCAGCGTCCTGACCGGGCCCGAGGGGACGCTCGACCCGGCCCGGATCGGCCACCTCGCCGAGCAGATCAGTGCCGTCACCGCGACCGGACGGCGGGTCGCCCTGGTCAGCTCGGGCGCCGTCGGTGCCGGAATCGGTCAGCTCGGTCTGACCAGGCGCCCCGACAACCTCCGCCAGCTCCAGGCGGCGGCGGCCGTCGGCCAGGCGTATCTGATCCGGGCCTACGACGAGGGTTTCCGCCGCCACGGCCGCCATGCCGCGCAGCTCCTGCTGACCCACGAAGACTTCGACAGTCGCCCCCGTTACTTGAACATGCGCAACACCCTGACTGCGTTGTTCGAGTACGATGCGGTCCCCGTGATTAACGAGAACGACACGATCAGCGTCGACGAGATCAAGTTCGGCGACAACGACAAGCTCGCCGCGATGGTTGCAAACTTGCTCCAGGCCCCGCTCCTGGTCATCCTCAGCGTGGTCGACGGGCTCTGCCGGGCCGACCCCGGAGCCTCGGGCCTGGGCGAGGTCGTCCCGCTGGTCCCCAACCTCGACGAGACCGTCCTGGGCCTGGCCGGCGAGAGTCGGAGCAGCCTGGGGACCGGCGGGATGCGCAGCAAGCTCCAGGCAGCGGGACTGGTCACCCGCGCCGGGGGCTCGGTGATCATCGCCTCGGGAAAGAAGCTCGAGCCGCTCACACGAATTTTGGCGGGCGAGCCTGTCGGGACCTTGTTCCTCGCCCGGGGGGCGACCCAGGGTGCCCGGAAGCGCTGGATCGGCCTGACCGCGCGACCCAGAGGCCACCTGATCGTTGACGCGGGGGCCCGGGTGGCGCTGGAGACCGGGGACAAGAGCCTCCTGGCGATCGGGATCGTCGAGGTCGTCGGCGAGTTCGACAAGGGGGACGTGGTCGGGGTCCGTGATCCGGAGGGCTTCGAGTTCGCCCGGGGCCTGACCAATTATCCCTCGCTCGATGCCCGTCAGATCCGGGGCCTCCGGACCGACCAGGCACGACGGGCGATCGGATCGGCGCTCTACGACGAGGTCATTCACCGCGACAACCTCGTCCTGACCCGATGATCCCCGAGGGACGATCAACCCACGTTCAGGGGATCGGTACGTCGCGGAACTCGAAGGGGACCTCGGTCGCGAGCCGGGTCATCCCGTGATAGGCGATGATCGCCGGCTTCGACGCCTCCCCTCGGGACATCAGGCTCAAGGTCAACCGGGTCTCCTCGCCGTCAAAGAGCGAACCCGAAGGGAACCACCCGAGCGGCTCGCCGTCGGCTCCGAGGATCTCCAGTTGCTGTTGCGGCGACTCCAGGCGGGCGGCCATCGGATCCACTTCGGACCCCACCGCGCCCGCCCCGCCGAGCGATCGGAGGGTCAGCTCGATCGTCGTCCCCTGGTCATCCGTGGCGGCCCGGATGTCCCGGACCGTCAACTCGACATCGTCGCTCCGGAACGTCTTGCCGATCGCCTGGGGAACCGGAACCAGCAAGGGGTCGGGTTTCCGGGTCGCGGCGATCACGGGCATCACCCCCCGGAGCCGACCGATCCTCCGGCCGGCGGTTTCGGGATAGGCCAGGTCGACGCGGAATCGGACCAGGGGTGACGGATTCATCCCGAAATAGCCCGACGAATGGAGGGCGGTGACCTGCTCCGCGGGGATGAGCAGCGACTTCCCCCGATCGTCGACGGCCTCGATCACCCGAGGGGACCCGTTCTGGGTGATCGAGAGCCGGGGTTCCGCAGCCAACAAGAACTGGAGATAGAACTGGCGGATCGCCACCGACCGAGGGATCGCCGGCTCGTCTGTCGGCTGGCCTCCCCCCTCGCGGACTGTCGACGGGCGGGCCTGCGAGAGCTGGATCTCGCTCTGATAATGCACGCTGGCGAGCTGAGTTCGGAATGGACCACTGTCCCAGACCGGCTCAGGAGGTGGCGCGAAGCCCGAATACAACGGGAAGACCGATTCGCGACGGCCCGAGGGCGGCTGGACCCCGAAGCCATAATGCAGCCGCCCTGCCTCGCAGAGGGAGTCGACGCCCTTCCAGAACGGCAAGGGCTCGGCCGTCCGAAGCGTCACTCGGGTGTCGGCCCAGGCCGGGTCGTCCTCGGGGTCGAGCTTGAGGGTTATGCCCGTCCGGAGGTTGATCGAACGGAGTACCTCGCCAATCGGGGCGGCGTGGAAGTCGAACGCGATCGGGGTTGGCTGAACCAGCAGGGTTCCCTCGATCCGAGCCAGGATGGCCGAGGCTCGGACCCGGACCTCGGGATCCCGGGCGTCCCTGGCGGCCCGGAGCGATGGGAGGGCGTTCCGGCCGAGTCGGGCCAGTGCCGCCTCGGCCGCCTCTCGTTGGAGGTAACGCGGGGAGCCAAGATCACCGACCAGGGCCGCAGGGTCGAGGGTAGCGGGCAAGCCCGCGACGACGACCAATCCGAGGATCGCGCCGAGCATCAAGGCTCTCCGGTCGTAAGGATTTCGGAGGATTCGGACGAGCCTCGCACCCGGAAGGGGCGTCGCCAGCGACGCGTCCCGGTCCCCCATCATAACCCATGACTTGAGCAAATCCACGGCCGAGACCGCGGAATATCGCCAAGTTCGGCCAGGCGCATCCGAGCCGGGTCGGAATGCGGGTGGCTGCGCGAGGGAGGTATGGTAAGATCAAGGATGGTAGACCTCGGGCCGGACGGCCTTGGTATTGCAAGTACGTCAATAACAGGGACGTCGGACCGCGCGAGATCCCCGATCCGCGCTCCGTTCTCACTTCGGGGAAGGAGACGTCGCATGGTCGCGAATTTGGGACTGATATCACCCCTGGCCCTGGCCCTCGTGACTCTCGGGGTCATGGCCTCGGACGCCCGAGCCCAGGGTAATACGTTCAATCCCTATGGCAATTCGGGCTACGCCGACTACCGCGAGTTCGGTTCCCCGATGCTCTCGAACAACCCGAGCCTCCCCGGGCAGGCCCGGCTCAATGCCGAGCCTATCATCACTCGACCCCGGGCCAACTCATTCCAGCAATACTCCGACTCGCTCGACGGCCTCGACCCCGTCGGCGGCCCTTCCGCCTCACGCCGTTCTTCGGCTGGGCTCCCGTACTACCAGGCGTACCGCCAATATGACAAGGAATACAACCGAGTTTATCGACCCAACGTGGACGCCGACAAGGGTTTCGACGACCGCCTGAGGCGCCGAGATCAGGACTACGCCAAGGCCCTGCAAGAGAAAGATCCGGTCAAGCGAGGCAAACTCCTCCGTCAGATCGAGCAAAATTCGCTCGACAAGACGCCCGTGCCCCGGGCTCGGAGAGCAGCCCCGGCCGCCAACGCGAGCCGGGCGGTTACTACCCCGGCCCCCACGACCCGGGCCCCCAATCCCACCCCGGCCACCACGACCCGGGCCCCCGATTCCACCCCGGCCGCCGGCGTCCGGCGGGCACCGATGCCCTCGCCCTCGGCGAGGCCGGTCACGCCGAACAGCACCGTCCGTTCCGCCGCACCCACCGCCCCCAGGACAAATCCGCCGGCCGCTCGGATCCAACCCAGGCTCGACACCCCGCCGGATCCCTCGACGATCGCGATCCCCCCGCCCGGCTAGTTCCTGTCTGGCCGGGGCCATCGGACGGCCGTCCCTTGACGGTCGGCCCTCCCGCAACGACAATCCCCACGAGGAGCAGGCTGGGGCGGGACAGTTCGACTCGGTGACCCCTTGCGATCCCGCGATTCCGGCGTATGATCGTCTCTGCTTGAGGGACGACGCATCATCCCGGATTGACCGGGATCCTTTTCGACTCGACTTTGTGAAACTCTTCACGAAGCGGTCTCTCGTCACGATCCGGGCACGGCATTCATGGGCACGGAATACACACCAATCTTCCTGTTCATCCTGGTCGCGATCTTCACGGCGATCAGCATGTTGGTCCTGAGCGCGATCCTGGGGCCTCGGAAGACGACCGCGGTCAAGCAGATGCCGTACGAGTCGGGGATGGATCCGATCGGCGACGCCCGGCAGCGGTTCGATGTGCGCTACTACCTGGTGGCGATCGTCTTCTTGCTGTTCGACGTCGAGCTCCTGTTCCTGTACCCCTGGGCCGTCGCCCAGTACAGCGCCGACCTGCCTGCGGCCCGCTTGATCGCGGCCGCGAATCCTCCCGGCATCCCGGCGGAGTTCCGGGGGCTGGTGTTCGTCGAGATCCTCGTCTTCATCCTCGTCCTGGCGGCGGCCTTCGCTTATGCCTGGCGCAAGGGGGTGTTCGAATGGCGTTAGGCATACCCACGGTGGGCGGCCCCGGCACGCCCGCCTCGAATTCGACCGGCTCGGTCGCCGGTCTCAGGCCCGATGGGGCCGTCGAGGTCCCCGAAGGGACGATCCTCAGTCGGGTTGAGGATGTCACCAACTGGCTGACCAACTATGGTCGCAAGAATAGCCTCTGGCCGATGCCGTTCGCGACCGCCTGCTGCGGGATCGAGTTGATGGCCGTCGGTGCCAGCCGGTTCGACATCGCCCGGTTCGGTGCCGAGGTCATGCGATTCAGCCCCCGGCAATGCGACCTGATGATCGTCGCCGGCCGGATCGCCATGAAGATGATGCCGGTCCTCCAGCGGATCTGGCTCCAGATGCCCGAGCCCAAGTGGTGCATCAGCATGGGTGCCTGCGCCAGCACCGGCGGGATTTTCGACACGTACTCGGTGGTCCAGGGCGTCGATCGCTTCATGCCGGTCGACGTCTACATCCCCGGCTGCCCGCCGCGACCCGAGCAGATCCTCCGGGCCTTGATGGACCTCCAGGCAAAGATCCAGAAAGGCGGCACGCTCTTCGGCAACAACGGGCTGCCCGAGTTGCAGGAGCGTGAGAAGATGATCCGCGAGAAGCAACTCCTCCCCGCCGGCCTGGCCCTGGCCGAGGAACGCGGCGACGAGTCCCGCTTCGGCTACCGCCTACCCGGCGGGACCGGGCTCGTCGGACGTGACGAGACCAAGTGAAGGCATCTCCCGCCTCCGAGCGCCCCAGGACGGACCTCCCGGCCGGCCGCCGGCCGCCGACCGCTTTCGAGAGGATCAGACCCGTGACCGAGGACGCCGCGACCGCCGCCGACCCCCATGTCGAGACCCTCGCGACCCTGGCTCGCGTTTTCGGTGAGGGGACGTTCCCGACCTCTCGGTTCCGCGGCAACTTCCGCCTCTTCGTCCCGCCCGATCGGCTGATCGCCGTGCTCACCACGCTCCGGGATGACTCCGGATTCACGGCGCTGCTGGAACTGGGGGGGATCGACTACCTCGGTTACCCGGGACGACCAGCCGGGAAGCCCCGGTTCGAGGTTCATTATGTCCTCCTGAACATGGACACGCACGAGCGGGTGATCCTCAAGGTTGGCGTCGATGATCCCGAGCCCACCATCCCCTCGGCCGTCCCCCTCTGGATGGGGGCCGACTGGATGGAGCGGGAGGTCTTCGACATGTATGGGATCAAATTCGGCGGTCATCCGGACCTCCGCCGGATCCTGATGCCCGAGGAATTCACCTCCCACCCGCTCCGGAAGGATTACCCGCTCCGGGGCCGGGGCGAGCGGCATAATTTTCCCCGGCTCACGCGGGACGAGTCCTGAGCGGTTCCTCCCCGCACGTCGCCATCCGAGGTCGGAGGTCTCGACTCTTCCGATTCGGGACCGAGAGATTTCCCCGACGACCCGCCCATCGCAGGTGCCACGACCATGCCGTCCAACTTGCTCGACGAACCGGAGATCGGCGCTGAGCGCAAGGACTTCCACTGGACGCTCAATTTCGGGCCGCAACACCCGGCGACCCACACGACCCTCCGCCTGATCCTGGAGCTGGACGGCGAGCGGATCGTCAAGGCGACGCCAGACATCGGCTACCTGCACTCGGGGTTTGAGAAGCTCGGTGAGCACTTGAACTTCAATCAGTACGTCACGATCGCCGACCGCAAGAATTATATTAGCCCGCCCATGAATGAGGTGGCCTGGCACCACGCCGTCGAGAAGCTGCTCGACATCGAGTTGACCAGGCGCTGCCAGTACATCCGGGTCATCATCGGCGAGCTGGCCCGGATCAGCGACCACCTGCTCTGCGTCGGGGCCGCGGCGCTGGACCTCGGGGCGTTCACGGCGTTCCTGTTCTGTTTCAATCAGCGGGAGCTGATTTACGACGTCTACGAGGAAATGTCGGGGTACCGCTTCCACCCCGGCTACACCCGGGTTGGCGGCGTCCTCCAGGATTTCAACGACCCGGTCATCGAGCGGATCCGGACCGTCCTCAAGAGTCTCCCCAAGGCCCTCTCCGACGTCGAGAAGCTGGTCCTCCGGAACCGGATTTTCATCGACCGGGTCCGGGGCGTCGGCGTCCTGACCCGCGAGGCTGCGTTGAGCCTCTGCTGCACCGGGCCGCTTGCCCGGGCCAGCGGCCTGATTTACGACCTCCGCAAGGACGAGCCCTACCTGGCCTACTCCGAATTCGACTTCGAGGTGCCCTACGCCACCGAGGGGGATAGCTACGCCCGGTTCCAGGTCCGCCTTGAGGAAATCTACCAGAGCATGGGGATCATCCGGCAGGCCGTCGAGAACCTCCCCACCGGGCCGGTCAACGTCCCGATCGCCGAGAAGTTCCCCATGCCCGACAAGGGGACCGTTTACAACAGCATGGAAGGGTTGATCCAGCACTTCGAGATCATCATGCCTAACCGGGGGATCGAGTCGCCCCGCGACGAGGTCTACGCCGGCGTCGAGGGGCCCAACGGCGAACTGGGCTATTACCTCGTCGCCGACGGCAGCCAGACCGCCTGGCGGACCCGGACCAGACCCCCCTCGTTCATCCACTTCCAGGTTTTTCCCCACATCATCAAGGATCACCTGATCGCCGACATCGTGGCGGTCCTGGGGAGCCTGAACATCATCGCCGCGGAGCTGGATCGCTGAATGATGGCAAATCCCAGGGTTTTCGATTTCAGAATCTGTCTGAAATGCGAAATCTTGAATCTGACATCCGAGATGCACCAAGGGACACCGACCGATGGCCGCCGAAGCGACGACCCCGATGCTCACCCCGGCGATCCGGGAGAAGATCCTGGCCCACCTCCCGCGCTACCCCAGCAAGCGGGCGGTCACGCTCCCGGCCCTCCACATCGTCCACGAGTCTCTCCGCTGCGTCCCGTACCAGGCGATGGCCGAGATCGCCGAGCTGCTGGAGGTCACCCCGGCCGAAGTCCACGACACGATGAGTTTCTACGGGTTCTTTCCCCAGGCGCCGATTGGCGACGTCCGGGTCTGGATCTGCCGGTCGCTCTCGTGCATGATCACCGGCGGCGACGAGATGCTCGATCTCGCCTGCTCGAAGCTGGGCGTCCAGTCGGGCCAGACGACGCCCGACGGCAAGCTGACCATCGAGTTCGCCGAGTGCCTGGGGATCTGCGACTTCGCCCCCGCCGCGCTCGCCGACGACGGCCGGATCTTTGGGCCGCTGACCCCGGAGAAGGTCGACGCCATGCTCGAAGCATTGAAGCGGGGCCCGATCGACCCGACCCACGGCCTCGAAGCCTCGGGCGGTCCCGCCGTCCCTTCGGAATCCGCCGTCTGACGTCCCACTCCTCGTGACCGATCGATCGGATCGGTTCATCACCGGAACCGACGGGCCGGCCCCTCCCCCGAGGCGGCCTCCGCCGGGTTCGAATCGAACAACGCCGGAAGCCCGCCCCCGGCATCGTGGAGGTCGCGATCTTGGCCGCATTTGAACCCGTCCTGACCCGGAATTTCGACGTCGCCGACGGCCACTTGCTCAAGGTCTACGAGTCCCGGGGCGGCTACGGGGCGGCCCGGAAGGCCCTGACCCAGCTCGATCCCGACAAGGTCGTCCAGATCGTCAAGGACTCCGAGCTGCGCGGGCGGGGCGGCGCCGGGTTCCCGACCGGCCTGAAGTGGAGCTTCCTCCCGAAAGATCGGCAGGAAACCTTCATGTGCGTCAACGGCGATGAGAGCGAGCCGGCGACGTTCAACAACCGTCTCCTGATCGAGCGCGACCCGCACCAGTTCCTCGAAGGGATCTTGATCTCCTGTTTCGCGACCAAGGCGCGCACGTCTTACATCTATCTCCGGTTCGAGTACATCCACGCTTTCCGGATCATGGAGGCGGCGATCGCCGAGGCCCGCGCGGCGGGCCACCTGGGCAGGAACATCTACGGGTCGGGGTTCGACCTGGAGGTCTATTGCCACCGGGGGGCGGGCGCCTACATCTGCGGCGAGGAGACCGGGCTGATCGAGAGCCTGGAGGGGAAGCGCGGCTGGCCCCGGATCAAGCCGCCGTTCCCGGCGATCGAGGGGGCGTTCCGGAAGCCGACGGTGGTCAACAACGTCGAGACCCTGGCCTGCGTCCCGCACATCATCGAGCGTGGGGCCGACTGGTTCAAGTCGATGGGGACGCCCAAGAGCTATGGGCCCAAGCTTTACTGCGTCTCCGGGCACGTCAACAAACAGGTCTGCGTCGAGCTCCCGCTGGGAGTCACTACCCGCGAGCTGGTCGAGGAGCACGCCGGCGGCGTCTGGAAGGGACGGAAGCTCAAGGCCACCGTGCCCGGCGGGATCAGCATGGGCCTGATGTCGGCCGACGAGCAGGACGTGAAGCTCGACTTCGAGGACATCCGGAAGACCGGCTGCCTCGGCCTGGGGACGGCCGCCGTCACCGTGATGGACGACCAGACCAGCATCGTCGACTACCTCTACAACACCTCCCGCTTCTTCGCCCACGAGAGCTGCGGCCAATGCACCCCCTGCCGCGAGGGGACGGCCTGGATGTACAAGACCTTCAAACGGATCAAGGCCGGCGGCGGGCGGCTCGAAGACCTCGACGTCCTGGGCCAGATGGCCAACACCATGGGCCTGACTCCCGGGACCACGATCTGCGGCCTCGCCGACGGCGCTGCCTGGCCGATCAAGAACGCCCTGGCCAAGTTCCGGCCCGAACTGGAGGCGTACATCCGGGCCCACCAGTCGGCCCGGCCGCTGGTCTCCCCGCTCCAAAAGTCGATCGCCGCGGGCGTCTCGGCCGACCCGACCAACGCCGCGCTCCAGATCCTCCCCAGCCCCGCGGCGGCCCTCCGCTCGCCGCATTCGTCCTGAGCCGCGGGCGACCCGAGCCAGAGCCGAGACAGAGCCCCTCGAAGGAACATCGATGGCGACCATCATCATCAACGGACAGGAACACACGCTCCCCGAGGGCGAGAAGCTTAACGCCATCCAGGCCGCCAAGCTGGCCGGGGCCGATATCCCCTACTACTGCTGGCACCCCTCGCTCTCCGTGGTCGCCAACTGCCGGATGTGCGAGATCGAGGTCGGGTCCAAGGACCCCAAGACCGGCGAGGTCAAGATGATCCCCAAGCTCGTCCCCGGCTGTCAGACGCCAGCCAAGGACGGGACGGTGCTCGTCACCGACAGCGCCAAGGTCAAGGAGCATCAGCGGATGATCATGGAATATCTCCTGATCAACCACCCGCTCGACTGTCCGGTCTGCGACCAGGCCGGAATGTGCGGTCTCCAGGACTACAGCTACGAATACGGCCAATCGAACCACCGGTTCGTCGAGGAGCGGGTCGTCAATCCCCGCAAGGACGTCTCCGACGCCATCCAGCTCAACCAGGACCGGTGCATCATGTGCACCCGGTGCGTCCGGTTCACCCGCGAGATCACCCAGACCGGCGAGCTCCAGGTGATGCGCCGGGGGAACCACGCCGAGATCGACGTCTTCCCCGGCCACCCGGTCGACAATCCCCTGGCCGGCAACGTGGTCGACCTCTGCCCGGTCGGCGCCCTGCTCGACAAGGACTTCCTCCACAAGCAGCGGGCCTGGTTCCTCTCGAACCACGACGGGATCTGCACCCGGTGCTCGACCGGCTGCAACGTCAAGGCCGCCGAGAACCGGGGCCAGATCTGGAAGTTTACCCCCCGCCACAACCCGCTCGTCAACGATTACTGGATCTGCGACGAGGGGCGGGCCAGTTACAAGGCGGCCAACGACGACGGCCTCTTGACCTCGTCCTACGCCCGGCTCACCGGCGCCCTCGGCCCGGTCCCGATCGACCAGGCCCTCAACCTCGTCGGGCAGACCCTCGGCCGGATCGCCAAGGAAGGCGGGGTCATCGCGGGCGTCATCTCGCCGTTCCTGACGGTCGAGGAGGCCTACCTGATGGCCCTTTACCTCAAGGAATTGAACCCAACCAACGTCCTGGCGATCGGGCCCGTCCCGACCCGGGGCGAGGACCGGACCTTCACGCCCAACCACAACAACGGGCAGTCCGGCGACATCAGCTTCATCGTCCCCCGCCCGTTCACGATCCACGCCGAGAAATGCCCGAACCGCAAGGGGGTCGAGGCCGTCCTGGAGCACGTCCAGGGCGAGGTCATCTCCTTCGAGGCGATCGGGCAGCGGGTCGCGGCGGGCGAGTTCGGGGCCCTCTACTTCACCTCGAATGCCCTCGACCCCTGGGGGCTTGAGGCCGATGCCCAGGCCCTCCGGGGCGGCGTCCCGTTCCTGGTCGTCCAGGACACCCTGGTCACGCCGCTGGCCCAGCTTGCCGACGCGGTCCTGGCCGGCGGAACCTTCGCCGAGAAGGCGGGGTGCTATGTCAACGCCGACGCTCGGCTCCAGTACGCCGAGGCGTCGCTCCCGCCCCGCGACGGGTCGCTCCCGGACCTCGACATCTTCGGGATCCTGATGGGCCGGGCCGGCGGTCCGGTCCGCTCCCGCGACGTCCTCGCCGAGCTGGCCGGCGCGGTTCCGGCCTTCTCGGTCGCCGATGGCGGGGTCATCCACGAGTTCGGCGTCCTGATCGGCACGGGCGACCGCCCCGAGGCCGTCCCGGCGGGCTCTGGAGCCCGGTTCGATGACCCCTGGCAGGTCGCGCGTGGTCACAAGGGGGACCGCCCCGGTGAGTCGAGCCCGAAGGGGGGCAAGGATGCTTGAGTCAGGGCGGCGAGGCGCGGCGGCGGGCGGATTCCTCCGGGGCATGGGAAGGGCGATCGGCCGATGAACAGGTTCGCTTTCTGGGAATTCGCGATCATCCTGATCAAGATCCTCGCCGTGGTGGGGATCAGCCAGGGGACCGTCGCTTACCTGATCCTGGTCGAGCGGAAGATCGCCGCCTGGGCGCAGGACCGGCTCGGGCCGAACCGGGTCGGCCCGTTCGGGCTGATCCAGCCGTTGGTCGACGGGGCCAAGATGCTCTTGAAGGAGGACGTCACCCCTGGCTACGTCTCCAAGGGGGTTTACATCCTGGCCCCGGCCATCGCCATCATCGCGGCGTCGATCGGCTTCGCCGTGGTGCCGTTCGGGCCGGTCGGCGCCACGGCCCCTGTGCTCTATGGCCACCGGATCGACTTCCAGATCGCTCCGAACGTCGATATCGGGATGCTCTACATCCTCTCGATCGGGAGCCTGGCGGTCTACGCGGTGATTCTGGCGGGGTGGGCGTCGAACAGCAAGTATTCGTTCCTGGGCGGGCTCCGGTCGAGCGCCCAGCTCATCAGCTACGAGATCCCGCTGGGGCTGTCGATCCTGGGGATCGTCCTGATCACCGGGACGCTCGACCTCAACGCGATCGTCGAGTGGCAGGACCGCCACGTCTGGGGCTGCTTTGCCCAGCCGCTGGGGTTCCTCCTGTTCCTGGTCAGCGGGTTCGCCGAGACCAACCGGCTCCCGTTCGACCTCCCCGAGTCGGAGCAGGAGCTGGTCGGCGGGTTCCACACCGAATACTCGGCGATGAAGTTCGGCATGTTCTTCCTCGGCGAATATCTCCACGTGATCACGGTCAGCTTCGTGACGGTGATCCTTTTCTTCGGCGGCTGGGACCTCCCCTTCGTGCTCGACACGGTGCCGACCGGCTGGCTCGCCTCCTATGGCGGATGGCCCTCGGCCCTGCTGAAGCTGGCGGTGATCTCGGCGAAGGTCGGGGCGATGATCGTCTTCATCATGTGGATCCGCTGGACCCTCCCTCGGTTCCGCTACGACACCCTGATGGACATGGCCTGGAAGCGGATGATCCCACTGGCCCTGATCAACCTGACGGCCACGGCGTGCGTCCTCTACACGCTCCGGGACATCCTCGGTTACCAGTTTTATTGATCCCGGTCAGCAACCGCTGGCCCCAGAGAGGGAGCGTGTCCGATGAGGGCCGACGACCCCAGCCTCAAGCGGATGAGCCCGCCGAAGCTGACGATGATGGAGAAGACGTACCTCCCCCAGATCCTGGGGGGCCTGGTCATCACCGGCAAGCACATCCTGGGCGCGGCGCTGGGCAAGGGGGCCATCACCGTCCAGTACCCCGAGGAGCAGCACATCCCCAGCCCGAACTATCGGGGCGTCCACCGGCTGAACAAGGACGACCAGGGGCGGGTCAAATGCGTTGCCTGCATGCTCTGCGCCACAGCCTGCCCGGCGCACTGCATCGATATCGTCGGGGCCACAGCGCCCGACACCTGGTCCGACCGCGAGAAGTACTGCGAGAGCTTCGTGATCGACGAGCTTCGCTGCATCTACTGCGGGATGTGCGAGGAAGCCTGCCCGGTCGAGGCGATCGAGCTGACCGGGCTCTATGACTTGACCGGGCTGTCGCGCGAGCAGATGATCTTCGACAAGGCCAAGCTCCTCTCGGTCTTCGACCTGACCAAGGACGCCGAGCCGATGCGGTACACCCGACCGCCCGAGCCCGGGGCCCCGGCCTCGACCCACGTGATCCCGACCAAGGTCACCTCCGGGCCGTTCTCGCAGTCCTGACCCCGACCGGCCGCCAGGCCGACCCACCCCGGACCCGCACCGCCCGAGGACGACCGAGACCGTGGAAACGCTCCAAACCGCCGACCTGATCAAGATCCTCGCGGTCATCGTCCTCGGGGCGACCGGGACCTACCTCCTGCTCCCCCACAGGCACGGCCTGACTCGGCCCCGGCTGGCCCACCAGGTCGGCTTCACCCTGGCGACGCTCTCGATCCTGGCCTTCACCCTGCTCTGGAAGTCGCACGGGGTCGAGCTGCTCAGCAAGGCGTTCTTTTACCTGTTCGCCTTCTCCGCCGTGGGCGGGGCGATCCTGACGATCACCAGCCGCGACCCGATCCACAGCGCCCTCTGGTTCGCCGCGGTGGTCCTGGCAACCTCGGGCCTGTTCCTCATGGCCGGGGCCCAGTTCCTGGCCGCGGGGACGATCATCGTCTACGCCGGAGCGATCATCGTCACCTTTCTGTTCGTGATCATGCTCGCCCAGAAGGAAGGGCGGGCGATCTACGATCGGATGGCCCGGTCGCCGTTCTGGGCGACGTTCGCCAGCTTCCTCCTCCTGTTCGGCCTGATCTACGCGCTGGTCGCGCTCGGGTCTCGGTCAGGGGCCGCCGCCCGGCTGAAACCGGACGGCCGGCTGGTCGTCGGCATGACTAACCACGTCCTGGTTTCGGCGCAGAGTCGGCTCGTCCCGCCCCGGTCGATCACGCCGGAACAGGGTTTGGTCCTCGACCGGGCGCTTCCTCCGACATCGATCCTGCCCGAGGTCGAAGGCGGCCGAGGGGCCTTCAACGGGCACGTCGCCGGGCTCGGTGGCACGCTCTATACCGAGCATCTGGTCACCGTCGAGCTCGCCGGGGCGCTGCTCTTCGCCGCCCTGATCAGCGCCCTGGCGATCGCCACGCCCAAGACGCCGGTCCGGCCCTCGACGTCCGACGCCGCCTCGAAAGCCTGAGCCGACCGCACCCCGATCCCAGGACCACGCGAGCCCGCCATGCCCTACGCCGATTTCAGCTTCCAGATGCTGACGAATTACCTCCTCATCGGGGCCGCGCTGATGGCCCTGGGGATGCTCGGGTTCCTGTCCCGCCGCAACATGATCGTGATGTTCCTTTCGGCCGAGATGATGCTCCAGGGAGTCGCGCTGACCCTGGTCGGCTTCGGGCGCTACCACGGGAACTGGACCGGGCAGGTCTTCACCATCGTGATCCTGACCGTCGCCGCGTGCGAGGCGTCGATCGCGCTGGCCTTGATTCTGATCCTGTTCAACCGCAGGTCGTCGCTCGACGTCTCACTCTGGCAGGACATCCGCGAGCCGGGCTCGCCCCCGACGGTCGAGTCGGAGGTCGACGCCGAGCCGCTGGAACCCTCGCACGGGCCCGAGACTTATCCCCACCTCCTGACCGCCGGCGTCGAGCCTTCCCACCCGACCGAGGCGTGGACCCAGCGGCGCGACTGACCGACCGACCGATCGCGGACCGTGGATCGCCCAGTTTCCCGGAGCAGCGCACCGATGGACGCCCTCGTTCAGAACGCCTGGATCGTGCCCTTTTTACCGCTCCTGGGCGGCCTGCTGGCGGCGGTCTTCGGCCGGTGGCTGGGTCAGCGGTCGCACGTCCCGGTCGTCGCCGGGATCGGGCTGGCCTTCCTGGCCTCGATCGGCCTGGTGGCCTCGGTCGGCCATACCGCTGCCACGCCTTCGCCGATCGAGTGGCTCAACATCACCGGCCTGGTCGTCCCGATCCAGTTCCAGGCCGACGGCCTGACGACGATGATGCTGGCGATGGTCACCTTCGTGGCCACCCTGGTCGCCATCTATGCCTCGGGTTACATGGCGGGGGATCCCGGCTATCCCCGGTTCTTCGCCATCGTCGGCCTGTTCGTCTTCTCGATGACGGGGCTGGTCCTGTCGGCGAACTACCTGCTGACCTACGTCTTCTGGGAGGGCGTGGGGGTCTGCTCGTACCTCCTGGTCGGCTTCTGGCACAGCAAGCCCGAAGCGGCGGTGGCGGCCAAGAAGGCATTCCTGGTCAACCGGATCGGCGACGTTGGCTTCGCCATCGCCATCTTCTGGATGTGGACCGTCTCGCCGGATCACGACCTCAGCTATGCGACCTTTTTGAGCGAAGACAGCATCCACGGGCTGAGCCGCGCCGCCCTGATCGGGATCCCGTTGCTCCTGTTCTGGGCGGCGACGGCCAAGAGCGCCCAGGTCCCGCTCTACGTCTGGCTCCCCGACGCGATGGAGGGCCCCACGCCCGTCTCGGCGCTGATCCACGCGGCGACGATGGTCACGGCCGGCGTCTACCTGATCGCCCGGTCGACCCCGCTCCTGGCCCACGCCCCGGGGGTGCAGCTCACCGTGTCGGTCGTCGGCTGCGTCACCGCCTTGCTGGCCGCCTCGATCGCGCTGACCCAGAACGACCTGAAGCGGGTGATGGCCTACTCGACCGTCAGCCAGCTTGGTTATATGTTCATGGCTTTGGGTGCAGGCGTGAACGGGGTGGCCGAGTTTGCCATCATCGCCGGGATGTTCCACCTGTTCACGCACGCCTTCTTCAAGGCCCTGCTCTTCCTCGCCTCCGGAAGCGTGATGCACGCGATGGGCGGGGTGATCGACATGCGAGAATTTAGCGGCCTCCGCCGACGCCTGCCCGTCACCCACCTGACGTTCGCCGCCGGGGCGCTGGCGCTTTGCGGCGTCCCGATCTTCGCGGGCTTCTTCTCCAAGGACGAGATCCTCACCAGCCTCAAACTCGCCGGGGAGGCGTCCAACGCCTCGGGCGGGTCGGGATGGGGCTGGGCGTATCACGCGATCTACTGGGTTGCGGTCTTCACGGCGTTCATGACCGCCTTCTACACCGGTCGGGCCTACTTCATGACGTTCTGGGGCCCCGAGAAGCTGCCCGACCCTTCGGCCGGAGACTCGCACGCCGCCACCAATGAGCCCGAAGCCGCGCACCACTCGGGCGACGACCCGCACGGCCATGCCTCCCACGGCCACGGCGACGACCACGACTCGCACTTCGGGCAGGAGTCGCCCCCGGCGATGACGATCCCGCTGATGATCCTGGCCGTCTGCGCCGTGCTGGTCGGGCTCGCCTTCGGGCCGACCCACCTCTTCGAGCACCACCTGGCGCAGACGGAGCAACTCCGCCCGGCCCCCACCGAGCACGGGTCCGAGCATGGAGCCGAGCACGGCTTCGACGCGGCCACGGCGACCGTTGGCACCCTGGCGGCGCTCCTGGGCCTGGGGTTGAGCTTCGCGTTCTACGGCCGACCGAGCCCCGTCCCGGCCCGCCTGGCCGCCCAGTTCGGGCCGCTCTACCGGGCCTCGCTGAACAAGTTCTACGTGGACGAGGCTTATCACGCGGCCATCGTCTGGCCGACCCGGTTCCTGGGCGTGACCGCGAACTTCCTCGACAAGTCCCTGATCGACGGCCTGGTCCAGGGGGTCTCCTGGCTCCCCCGGCTGGTCGGCCGCCATTTCCTCGGGCCGATCCAGAACGGCCTGATCCAGTATTACGCGGCCGTGACCGCCCTGAGCGTCGGGGCCTTGCTGCTGGCCTTGCTGTTCCTTGTCTGATTCGACGCCCAGACGCTTGCCAATCTTCCGAAACCGGCCGAGGATCTCGCGATGGCTCTCCTGTTGGTCTTGACGGTCCTGCTGCCGATGGCCGGGAGCCTGGCTCTGATCGCCATGCCCCGGCTCCCGACCCGGACCGCCCGGGCGTTCGCGCTGGGGGTCACGCTGGCGACCCTGGGGCTCTCGCTGATCCTGATCTACTTCTTCCGGACGGGCCCCGATGCGACGGGATACCAGTTCGCCTTTTCGGGGTCCGACGGCAAGCTCGGCCTGGGTTGGCTCCCTCGCTATGGCGTCCGGTTCGCCCTGGGGCTGGACGGGATCAGCCTCTGGATGTTCGCCCTGACCTCGCTCCTGCTGATCACGGCGGTCTGTTCGTCTTGGGAATCGGTCACCGATCGGGCCCCGGCGCATTACGCGCTGCTCCTGGCCCTGGAGACCGGGTTGCTCGGGCTGTTTGCCAGTCTGGACGTGGTCCTGTTCTACATCTTCTTCGAGTTCACCCTGATTCCGCTCTTCTTCCTGATCGGGCTCTACGGCGGGCCGGAGCGGCGGCGGGCGTCGGTCACGTTCTTTCTCTATACCCTGGCCGGGAGCCTTTTGACGCTCCTGGGCGTGATCGCCTTGGTGGCCGTGCATTACCAGCACACCCCGAATCACGTTCTCACGTTTTCGATCCCCGAGCTGACAACGGGTCTGGCCCACCTCAACTGGGCCGAGTGGCAGCAGCCCCATTCCTGGAGCGATCGAGTGGGAGACGGGGCATTCTGGAGCTCGCCACAGGTTCTGATTTTCCTCCTGCTGTTCGCGGGGTTCGCGATCAAGGTCCCGCTCTTCCCGTTCCACACCTGGCTCCCGCTGGCCCACGTCGAGGCCCCGACGGCGGGCTCGATCCTCCTGGCCGGAGTGATGCTCAAGGTCGGGAGCTACGGGTTCCTCCGGTTCAACATGGCGATGACTCCGATCGGGTCCCAGGCACTGGCCCCGCTGATGGCGACCCTCGCGGTGGTCGGGATTCTCTACGGGGCCCTGGCCGCCCTGGCGCAGAGCGACGTCAAGCGGCTGGTCGCGTATAGCTCGGTCAGCCACATGGGTTTCATCATCCTCGGGCTATTCTCGCTGAACCTGACCGGGATGGACGGCGCGGTGATCCAGATGCTCAACCACGGCCTGACCACCGGGGCCCTCTTCGCCTGCGTCGGAGTGATTTACGAGCGTTACCACACCCGCGACATGGCCGAACTGGGCGGGCTCTGGAACCGGCTCCCGGTCTGGTCGTTCTTCCTGATCCTGGCCGCCCTGGGCTCGGCCGCTCTGCCGGGCCTGAACGGGTTCGTCGGCGAGTTCCCGATCCTGCTGGGGATGTACCGGTCGAGCCCGAGGTACGCCGTCGTCGCCAGCATCGGGATGATCCTGGGGGCGTATTACCTCCTCGTGATGGTCCAGCGGGTGGTCTTCGGGCCGCTCAAGGAGCCGGTGGTCCACCACGGCGACCACGACGCCCACAACGCGGCGGGGCACGGTGGGGTCCGCCCGCTCGGTTGGCACGAGATCGCGGGCCTGACCCCGCTCCTGGCCCTGATCGTTTTGATCGGCGTCTACCCCAAGCCCTTCCTCGACCGGATCAAGCCGCCGCTGGTCCCGATCGCCGAGAACTTCCACCGGGTCCGGCCGGTCCTCGTCGAAGCCACGGGGGTCGTGATCCCGCCGGTCGTCGCCCGCCGGCTGGCCGTCGAGACCGAGGCGAACCGCAAAATCGGGATCACCCCATCACCGGCAGCCGGCCGCTGACTGGCTTTCCGGGATCGAAAATGGTCGTTGGACAATGAGTGATGATCGATAAGCGGGACAACATGCGATGCCATCATCAGGGAATTCTCCGGGAATTTCTCTCCTCTCCTCCATCGTTCATTAGCCATCACTCAATGTCGGGTCAAGGAAATGTTTCCGGACAACCGCTGAGACTTGCCCCCACACCACCGAGGTCCGCCCGTCGATGACCGCCATCGAAAACGCCCGGCAAACGCTCCTGATCCTGCTGCCGGAGCTGCTGATCCTGCTCTCGGCCACCGCGATGATGACCCTCGGCGCGTTCGTCCGGCTTCCGCGCCGGACCTGGGCGGCGGCCTCGGCGGCGACCCTGGTCGTCGCGCTGGTGGCGCTGGTCCTGCTCCGCGAACAGGTGACCGACCCCTACGGCTCGGTCGCCCTGAACGACGCCATGTCAGGCTACGGCCGGTTGTTCTTCCTCCTGACCGGCCTCCTGATCCTGGCGATGGCCCACGATCAGGTCGACGACGCTCGGGCGCCCGAGTTCTTCGGCTCGCTCCTGATCATCAACGCCGGGGCGATGCTGGTCACGGCCTCGAACGAGCTGGTCTTCCTGTTCGTCGGCCTGGAGCTGGTGAGCATGCCGACCTATCTGCTGCTCTACCTGTCGCGGCGGACCGCGGCGACGCAGGAGGCGGCCACCAAATACTTCTTCCTGAGCATCTTCTCGTCGGGCCTCCTGCTGTTCGGCCTGGCGTACCTTTACGGGATGGCGGGCGTCAGCAACCTCAAGGCTCTGTCGTACCTGACCCAGGTTCCCCGGACCATGCCGAACGTCCCGCACCCGATCCTGGGCGTGATCGCGGTCGTTTTCGTGATGGCGGGGCTGGGCTTCCGGGTAGCGGCGGTCCCGTTCCACTTCTACGCGCCCGACGTCTACCAGGGCTCGCCCACGATCGTCACGGCGCTCCTGGCCTGGATCCCCAAGGGAATCGGCTTCGTGGCGATCCTCCGGACGGTCACGGCGGTGATCCCCACCGACGTCCTCCCGCCCGGGAACAACCTCGTCAACCAGGCGGCGGTCCTGTCCTGGATCATCGCGGTGGTGACGATGACGCTAGGGAACACCGTGGCCCTGGCGCAGACGAACCTGAAGCGGCTGTTCGCCTACTCCTCGATCGCCCACGCTGGCTACCTGATGATCGGGATCACGGTGGCCTTCCGGAACGGCGACATCGCCAACCACCCGGCCGACCCGAACCACCTGGCCCCGTTCCCGCAGGAGCTGGGGAGCGAGGCCGTCCTGTTCTACCTCGTCGCCTATGCCCTGATGACTTTGGGCGCCTTCGCGGTCATCATCGGCCTGAGCACGCCCGAGCGGCCGGTCGAGACGATCGATGACGTCGCCGGGCTGGCCCGAAGCCACCCGGTGATGGCCCTGGCGATGGCTGTCTGCCTGTTCAGCCTGGCGGGGATCCCGCCGCTGGCCGGGTTCCTGGGCAAGTTCAACCTGTTCGTCGCGGCCTTCGAGGCGTCCAACGACACCGACGCCCGGATGTACCAGTCGCTGGCGTTGATCGGCGTCATCAACTCGGCGATCGGGGCGTATTACTACCTCAAGATCGTCGTCGCCATGTACACCCGCGAGCCGACCGGCGAGCCGCTCCGTCCCCACCTGACCTGGCCGACGGCGACCGCCATCGGCACTTGCTCGACGCTCACCCTGCTTTTGGGGCTCTGGGGTCAGCCGATCTACTCCGCCGCCCGGGATTCGGCCATCGCCCTGACCCTGCACCCCCGGCCCGTCGCGGTCGTGGCCAACGAGTCGATCGAGACCGCCGAGCGCGAGCTCCGCCAGGCCAACGACGCGGCCAGGGCCCCCTCGACCCGTGGCCTCCAGTGGGCTCATCCCCCCGCGGCCCGGCCGGCCACGCCTTGAGCCCGAGGGGTTGATCCCAGGTTCCGACGGCCCACCGCTCCCGATCGCCGGGGTCGGTGGGTCGTTCCCTTTCAAACCCTCGCCGGAAAAACGCATGCTAACGGTCGGCTGATTCCGCGATAGTATCCGGGAAGGCGGATGATCGGACTCCGATGGTGAGCTTCCCCCGATGCGACTCTGCGACCCGTTCCGCGACCCGGACCGAACGAAGCCAGGGCCCTTGGGTTCGTCTTGCCTCGTCGGTTCGGGGCGGCGAGTGGTTGGGTTCGTCTCGTCGGTAGCGGACTCGCGTGGGTTCGTCTCGTCCCTGCCAGGACCGTTGGGTTCGTCTTGGCGGATATCGGACCTGGGTTCGATCTCCCGCCGCGACGGAACGAACCCATCTCCGGCCGATCCCGGGTCAATCGAGCCGGTAATGCGCCCGGTAGATCGGCCGGCCTTCGATCCGGTATTTGCGTTCGAAGTTCGTCAGGTAGTCGTGGTCGTGCTCCGGGGTGTTGGGCAGGGGCTCGGGGAGGATCCGGAACCGGGGGTGGGTGGCCATCAGGGCCTGGATCACGCCGAAGTATTCCTCGACGTCGGTGACCACGCGGAGGTCGCCGCCGGTCCTGAGCGTCCGTTCGGCGTCGAGGACCAGCGGTTCGGCGAACACCCGGCGCTTCCGGTGGCGGGTCTTCCACCAGGGGTCCGGAAAATAGACGTGGATCGTCTCCAGGCTCTCGGCCGGGACGTAGCGGGCCAGGAACAGGCGGGCATCTCCGGGGAGGACCCGGACGTTGGTCAACCTCCGCTTCGCCACCCGCTCCGCGGCGCGTCGGGCGTACTTCCGGGCCATCTCGATCCCGAAGAAGTTCCGCCCGGGATTCCCCGTCGCCGCGTTGGCCAGGAACAACCCCTTGCCCGAGCCGACCTCCAGCTCGACCGGATGATCGTCGCCGAAGACCTCGGACCAGGAGATGGGGACGGAAAGGGAGTCGAACTCGACGATGGTCGGAGTGGGGTCGATCATGGTGGTCGCGAAAAGGGCGGATCCCAGCCCCCGGACGATGGCTCCGGGGGGCTCCGGCAGGTTTGGGGGGATCAGGGATGGGGGCGATCAGTCGGTTTTGGGGAGGGGGACGCCGATGATCCGGCCGTGATAGACCATGTGGGTCCCCACGAACCCCTGGGTCGAGAAGATGGTCTGGCGGCGGTGGACCCGGGTGGCCTTGGAGACGAGCACGAGGCGATCGCCGGGGCGAACCTGGCCCCGGAAACGGACGTCCTCCATCCCGCCAAAGCCGATGAAGCTCCCCTCGGCCAGGTTGATGACATGGCAGTAATAGCTGGCCAGTTGCGCGGCGGCCTCGCACATCAGGACGCCCGGCAAGAGCGGGTAACCGGGCATGTGGCCCCGGACCCAGAACTCGTCCGGTTCGACGTCCTTGTAACCGATAATCAGATGCTCGTCGGAGTTGAGCAAGACGATCGCGGTGAGCTGCTCCATCTCGAACCGCTGGGGATTGCCCCTACGAATCGCGTCCCGGTCGGCCAGGATTCGCGTGGTGTCGATCGTCGCGGGATCGACCAAGGCGGCAGGCGGCATTCCCAATCTTCCTTTCCGACGGTCGGAAACCCCGCGGCGCAAGCGTCTGGCCGTCGGTGCGTTACGGGCGAATCGGACCGTCCCCGGTGGCGCAGGCCGGGGCGGTCCCGTGTGGCCGGATCGATCACCGTCCCGCTATCATGCCGTGCCAACCCCCGCGCGACAAGGGGGCTCAGCTCCGGGCGACGCAAGGATAGACCCGACATGACGATAGCAACCAAGATCCGCCGCCCACTCGGGACCATGATCACCTACGGATTCCCCCGGGTCGACGTCCGCGACGACCTCGCCATCGCCCTCCGGCTCGGGGCCGAAGTCGTCGAGATCCTGCCCGCCTGGAAGTCCCTTCCCGACCCGACGGTCATCCGGGCCCTGGTCGCCGAACTCGGCCTGGTCATCCACAGCGCCCACGGATGCTGGGGCGGCCAGAGTATCCGGGCAAACAAGGTGGACCTGGGAAGTACTGACCCGGCGACCCGCTCGGAAAGCATCGACGACCTCCGACGGTGCATCGACTGGCTGGGGGCGGCCGGCGGCTCGTGCCTGGTCATCCACCCCGGTGGGCTCTCGGATCCCGAGGAGGCGGCGACCCGGGCCCAGGCCCTGACCTCGGCCCTGGTCGAGCTGGCCGACCACGCCGCCGGGACCGGCGTCTCCCTCTGCGTCGAGAACATGCCACCGGGCGTCTACCCTGGGAGCCGGATGGCGGAGCTGGCCGACCTGGTCGGGTCGATCGCCCGGCCCGAAGTCGCCCTGGCCCTGGACACCGGCCACGCGAATATTTCCTCAACCGTCGAGACCGAAACCTTTGCCGCCGGCCGGCTGCTGAGGACGACTCACGTCCACGACAACTACGGCCGGCACGACGCCCACCTCCCGCCCGGCCAGGGGTCGGTCCCCTGGGTCCGATGGGTGGAAAGCCTGGACGCGACAGGCTATCGAGGGCCGGTCGTTCTGGAGTGCATCCGGCACTTCCGCGACGATCCCGGGAGCCTGAATGAATCCTTGCTCGAACGATTGCGCCGGTTGACGGGGGTGGAACGATGATCCGGGCAGGGGAGGCATCGTTGGGACGATCCGGCGTGATCCGTATCGCTGAGCGCTCCGATGAGAAGGGAGTGATCGGCCATCAGGGGCGCGACGGGACGCCGCGCCCGGCTCGATCCGTCGCCAAGGAGGGCGCCCCGGTGGACCTCAACCTCAGTCGTCGAGAAGCGCTCGGGGTCCTGGGGACCGTGGGGGCGGTCGCCGCGCTGGCCCCAGGCTCGGCCCGGGCCAACCTGACCCCCGCCCTCCCGCCCCAGGGACCGCGGCCAGCCGTCCAGGGCCGGCTCACGGGGGCTCAAGCGGCGGTCGCGGCCCTCTGCTCTGAATCCGTACCCTGCGTCTTCGGCGTCCCGGGTGCCCAGAACAACGAGTTCTGGGATGCCATGAAATCGGCCGGGATGCCGTATCTCCTCGTCACCAACGAGGCTTCGGCGAGCGTGATGGCCGACGGCGCGGCCCGGGCCACCGGCGGCGTGGGGGTCTTCAGCGTGGTTCCGGGGCCGGGGATGACCAACTCCCTGACCGGGATCGGCGAGGCCCTGCTCGATAGCGTCCCGATCGTCGGGCTGATTACCGACGTCGACCGGAGGCCGGGGGCCCCCTCGTTCCAGGTCCACTCCACGCCCAACGCGCCGGTGCTCCGGCCGCTCTGCAAGGCGGTCCTGGAAGCCAAGCATCCGGCCCAGGTCCCGTTCCTGATCCACGACGCCTTCCGGATCGCCCGGGCGGGGGAGCCGGGCCCGGTCTCGGTGATCCTGCCGTTTCACCTGTTGACCGATTCGTGGGAGTACGACGGCGTGGCCCCGCCCCCCTACCCCGCCCCGTTCGACGAGGCGGCCTACCGCCGGGCCGTCGGCGTCCTGTCGGACCGCCGGGCCCGGGTGGGGATCTATGCCGGGATGGGCTGCCTGGATGCCGGCCCCGCCCTGGCCTGCGTGGCGGAAATCCTCCAGGCCCCGGTGGCGACCTCGGTCAGCGGCAAGGGGGTGATCCCCGACGCTCACCCGCTGGCGGTCGGCTGGGGATACGGGGCCCAGGGGACCCGGGCGGCGGAGAAGGCGTTCAAGGAGGTGGACGTCGTCCTGGCCCTCGGGGTCAAGTACAGCGAGAACTCGACGGCAAGCTACGCCATCCCCAAGCACGACAAACTCATCCACGTCGACGCCAATCCGAATAATATCGGCCGGAACGTCCCTGCCTGCGTCGGGGTGAACGCCGACGCCGGGGTCTTCCTCGCCCGCTTGATCCAGGATGCCCCGGCCGTCCGACGCCCGAGCGACCCGGGCCTCGCCCGCCGGATCGCCCGCCACCGCGAACTCGACCGCCGCGAGAACTCCAAGGAACAGATCACCCAGGGCGTTGACCCGATGCTCTTCCTGCTCCAGCTCCGTCACGCCCTCGGGCCCGACGAATTGATCTTCGTCGACGTGACCGCCTCATCGCACTGGGCCTCCGAGGCGATCGATCTCACAGGACCCCGTCGCTACTTCACCCCGGCGAACAACCAGTCGATGGGCTGGGCGATCCCCGCGGCCCTGGGAGCCCAGAAGGTCCGGCCCGACCGGGTGGTGGCGTCCGTCTCGGGCGACGGTTGCTTTCTGATGTCGGGCCTGGAGATGTCGACCGCCGCCCGCGCGGGGCTCCCGGTCAAGTTCTTCGTCCTAGACGACGGATCATATCATTATATGCAGATGTTGCAGGAGCCGACCTTTCGCCGGACGACGGCCACGGATCTGGCGCGGGTCGACTTCGGCCACTACGCCGCGGCGATGGGGCTGGCGTACCACGTGATCGAGCGGAACGCCGACCTCCCCGCCGGCGTGGCCCGTGCGGTCGGGCACCCCGGGCCGATCCTGACCCGCGTGGTGGTGAGCTACGAGGGCCGCGAAATCCGGTGGCTCGGGGCGGCCAAGTCGTCTTACATCAAGCATCTCTCGGGCGACCAGAAGCTCCGGATGGCCGGCCGGATCGCGGGCCGGTCACTCGACCGCCACCCGGACAGCGACTGATTCGCAGGAGTCGGCGGCCCTCCCGGGCCGATAAGTCCCAGGTCGTCATCGCCCGGCGGGGGCGGAGGCCGGTCGAACGGCATTGGACTTCTCGGGACGGCGTCGGGACGGTACGATACCCCGCGTCCGGTGCCCGGGCCGCGGGCCGGTCGTGCATCGACACCTCGCGATGAGTCTCACGGATGAGGCACGATGAAGAACGTTCGGACCTCCCCCTCGATTCCCCACGCCGAATACTTCCCCCGGCCGGGCTCCTCGCGAGGCCCGGGCCACTGGTGGGGGGTCCTCCGGGGCGACGCCCGCGAGCTCACCAAGTTCTGGCCGGTCGTTCAGAACATGGTCTCGCAAGACCTCCGGATCCGTTATCACCGCTCGGTCCTCGGCTTCTTCTGGAGCCTGCTCAACCCGATCCTGATGATGGCCACGCTGACCTGCGTGTTCTCGCAGGTCTTCGGCTTGCTGGACTGGAAGGATTACGGGATCTACCTCTTCGCCGGGATGATCCCCTGGACTCTCTTCGCCGGTAGTCTGGGCGACTGCTCGAACTGCATCGTCCATAGTGAAGGGCTGATCCGGAAGATCTACATCCCCAAGCTCGTTTTCCCGATCGCCAAGGTTCTCATCAACCTGACCACGTTCGTCCTCTCGATGGTCGCGCTCTATTGTCTGGTCGCGTTGTTCGGGGCGAAGATCACTCCGGCCATGCTGATGCTTCCCGTGGTGACCGTGCTGTTCGCGAGCTTCGCGCTGGGTCTCGGGCTGGTCCTGGCGGTGGCCAACACCTTCTTCCGCGACACCAGCCATCTGGTCATCGTGATCCTTCAGGCGTGGTATTTCGCGACTCCGATCATCTGGGGGCACTCTGGCCCCGGTGGGCGCGGCGGGCTGACACCGGCGATCGAGGCCCGCTGCTGGCTGAACCCGGCTTTCCCGTTCGTCCGGATGTTCCAGCTCATCATTCGTGACGGCCAGTGGCCGACTCTGACCTTGTTCTTGGCGGCCGCCGGCATCGCCTCGGTGAGCCTGGGGATCGGTTATGTCACGTTCAAGATCCACGAAAACAAGCTGGTCTTCCGCCTCTGACCCCGGCGCGACCGTCAATCTCGCGGCGACCGTCCTGGCCCGCCCCGAGCCGCTCGAGGCGCTGGTCGAGCTGAGTGACGTCTCGCTCCGATTCGTCTCCTATGCCGACAAGCAGTACTCTTTCAAGCGGTCGGCGCTGGATCTCCTGCTTCGCCGCGAGTCGCCCGCGGTCTCCAGGGAGTTCTGGGCTCTCCGTGACGTCAACCTCCAGATGATGAAGGGGGAGCGGATCGGAATCCTGGGCTTCAACGGGGCCGGCAAGAGCACCCTGCTCCGCCTCCTGGCTCGGATCTACACGCCCACCTACGGCCGACTGATGGTCAAGGGAACCGTCGCGCCCCTGATCGAGATGGGCGCGGGATTCAACCCCGAGATGTCGGGAAATGATAATATCATGCTGAATGGGGCCATGCTCGGCATCAAGCCCCGCGAGATGCGCAAGAAGGTTGATGGGATCTACGATTTCACCGGGCTCCGGGAATTCGCCGACCTGCCGCTGAAGTATTATTCCAGCGGCATGTATGCCCGGCTTGCCTTCGCCATCGCCACCGAGGTCGACCCCGAGATCCTCCTGATCGACGAGTCGCTCGGCGCCGGCGACGTGATCTTCGTTGACCGCGCCAAGGCCCGGATCAAGGACTTGCTGAACCGTTCCAACCTCGTCGTGATCGTCTCGCACGACCTCGGCTCGCTCCACAAGATGTGCACCCGCGGGATCTGGATGCACGAAGGGAAGGTCCAGGCCGACGGGCCGATCTCGGACACGATCACCAAATATCTCCTGTTCACCCAGGCGATCGACGCCAAGGCCGCCGCCGCCGCCAGACTCGCCGAGCAGCCCGTCGCCGCGGCCTCGGCTTGACCGCCGGTCCGCCCGCCGTATGATGCCAGCGCGACTCCTCAAGCGCGGCTCCGAGGATCGCGAGATCCACTCCGGGTCGATGGAGTGACCCACCCATGATGCTGGCCCCTGTCTCGATCGCCCTGGTCCTCTTCGGCTGGGCCGACGTTGCCGTCTCACCGAGCCGGGCGGATAAGCCCCACTCCTCGATCCAGCGGAACCTGGCCGGGCTCGACCGGCCGAGCGACCGGACCGTGGAGACGCTCAAGCGATACGTCCTTGACGGCCGCTACCGGAAGGATCCAGCCAGCGTCCTGGCCAACCTGGAGCAGCAGGCCCGGGCCAATATCGAGCCCGACCTGGTCTATGCCCTGGCCGAACTCTCGTGGATCGAGGGGCACAAGCACGACCGGAAGCATCGGGCCGAGTCGATGGACCGGAACCTCGATACCCTCGCTTACGCTTATGATTACCTCTTCGCCCCCGAGCTGGCGATGGCCCGGCAGCCGTCCGACCCGCGCTACCGGCTGGCCTGCGAACTGTATAACGGGGCGCTGGAGCAGGTTCTCCGTGAGGCCCAGGCCAACGGCGGCAAGATCGAGGCCGGCGGCGAGTTCAGCCTCAAGCTCCGGGGTCGCGAGCAGGTCTTCAAGGTCGCCCTCCGGAACTCCCCGTGGGTCGCCGACGACGTCGATCAGGTCATCCTGGCCTCGGCGTTGGAGGTTTCCGGCCTGCCGACCTTGAACTATCAGTACGGCCTCGGCGTCCCCCTGATCGCCGTTCGCCGCTCCGAGGCCAAGGCCGAGGGTCCCGAACGGTTCTACCCCCGCGAGATGGCCTTCCCGCTGACCGCCTTCATCATCCCCACGTCCAGGCTCCGCGACGACGGCAAAGGCGATGTCCCCCGAGAGCTGGCCTTGGAGCTGATCGACCCGCTCCGGAATCGATCGGTCGGCCGGCCGGCCATGCCGACCGAGAGCGATTTAACCACGCCGCTTGCCTATATGTGGTCGCGCAGTGACCTCAACAAATATCGCTGGACCGGGTTGCTCCGGCCCGGCCCCGCCGGCGGCCGGGCGGGCCTGATGCTGATCCGCCCCTACGAGCCGGGCAAGATCCCGGTGGTGATGGTCCACGGCCTGGCTTCCTCGCCCCTGGCCTGGGTGGCGATGGTCAATGACCTCCTCCGCGACCCCAGGATCCAGCAGCGTTACCAGTTCATGCTCTACATGTATCCGACCGGGATCCCGATCCCGATCGCCGCCGCCGGGCTCCGCGAGACGCTGGGGCAGGCCGAAGGGACGTTCCGGCTCCCCGACGGGAGCCCCGACCCCGCCTTCCACCGGATGGTCCTGCTCGGCCACAGCATGGGGGGCTTGCTGAGCCACGCGATGGCGGTCGACAGCGACCAGAAATTCTGGGAGTTGAACACATATGTCCCCTTCTCCCAGATCAAGGGGCCGCCGGCGGTCCTCGACGAGTTGAAGCGGTTCATGTTCTTCGATGCCCACCCGTTCGTCAGCCGGGTCGTCTTCCTGGCCACGCCGCACCGGGGTTCAGACATGAGCCGGGGTATGATCGGGCGCGTTGGCTCGAACCTGATCAGCGAGCCCGACCACGTCAACGACCTGCTCGCCCGGCTGGTCCGCGAGAACTCCGACGCCTTCCCCCGCCGATTCCGGAAGCTCCCGACCAGCATCGACACCCTTGACCCCGATTCGGCCTACCTCAAAGCCCTCCTGGCCATGAAGACCGGCGCGGGGGTCGTGTTCCACTCGATCATCGGCTCGCTCCGGCCCGAGGGAAAGGAGAACACCACCGACGGCGTGGTGCCCTACAAGAGTTCACATCTGGAAGGGGTCAAGTCCGAGGTCGTCGTCCAGTCCGACCACAGCGTCCAGAATAACCCGTATGCGATCATGGAGGTCCATCGGATCCTCCTGGAACACGTCGGGATCGTGCCCCAGGCGGCCTCGAATCCGGGCCGGGTCGTGGAGTGACGCTTCCCCCGGGGTTGGACGGCCCCGGGCCGGGCGGTTATGATGCCGCCTCCAGACCCGGGGCAGGAGCCGACCCGACGATGAGCGAGACCCTGGCCGACCGACTGGCCGCGTTCGCCCTGGCGACGCGCTTTGACGACCTCCCCGGATCCGTGGTCGTCGAGGCCCGGCGCCGCCTGATTGACGCCTTCGGGTGCGCGGCGGGTGCCCTGCGCGAGCCCGCGCCGATCATCGCCCGGACGGTCGCGCAAGGCGTCCAATCCCGGCCCGGGGCGGCTCTCTTCGGGGGCGGCCGGTCGTCGCCCGACTGGGCGGCCTTCTCCAATGGCGTCCACATCCGCTACCTCGATTGCAATGATACTTATCTCTCGCTGGAACCGGCCCACCCCAGCGACAACTGGGCCGCCGTGATGGCCGTCGGCGAGCACGCCGGGGCCGATGGCCGGGCCTGGATCGCCGCGGCGACCGTGGCCTACGAGGTCCAGTGTCGCCTGGCCGACGCCGTCAGCCTCCGGGCCCGGGGCTGGGATCACGTCACTTATGGCGCTCTATCGACTTCGCTGGCCGCCTCGAAGCTCCTCGGGCTCGATCACGCCCGGACGGTCCACGCGCTGGGGATCGCCGGGACGACCTCCGCGGCGCTCCGGCTGACCCGGGCCGGCGAACTCTCGATGTGGAAGGGCTGCGCCTTCGCCCACGCCGCCCGCAACGGGGTCTTCGCCGCCCTGCTCGCCCGCGAGGGGATGACCGGCCCGGCCCCGCTGTTCGAGGGGGACATGGGCTTCTGGCAGCAGGTCTCGGGGCCGTTCGAGGTGGCCCAGCTCGGCGGGCCCTCGGCGTCGGACTGGATGCTCCCGAGGACGTCAATCAAGTTCGTCCCGGCCGAGTACCACAGCCAGTCGGCCATCGCCGCCGCGTTCGAGCTACGGCCCGGGATCGGCGACCCGGCGCGGATCCGCTCGATCGAGATCGCCACGTTCCGGACGGCGGTGGAGATCATCGGCCAGGACCCCGAGAAGTGGCGGCCGAAGACCCGCGAGACGGCCGACCACAGCCTCCCCTATTGCACGGCGGTCGCCTTGGTGGACGGGGCCGTCACCGCCGACCAGTTCAGCCAGGCGAGGCTGAACGACCCCGCCTTGCTCGACCTGGTCGCGCGGACGACCGTGGTCGAGGATCCCGCGCTGACCGCCGGCTATCCCAACGGGATCCCCAACCGCGTGACGGTGACGCTCGATGACGGTTCGACGCTCGTCTCCGAGGTCGCCTTCCCGCCCGGCCACGACAAGAACCCGCTGACCGACGCCCAGCTCGCCCTCAAGTTCCACGGCCTGGCCGATGCCGCGATCGGCCGCGATCGGGCCCGGCAGGTCTGGGACCGGGTCGCGAAACTCGACACCGACCCCAGGCCGCACGAGGCGATCGCGCTCCTGGATCGGACCGATTGAGCCCCGGGATCCCCGGCGATTCCGGTTGACCGATGGGTCGATCTGGGTTAATCCATCGCCCGTCCGGGTGTCGGCATTCGTCCCGCGCCCGGTCTGGTGAGGGGAGGAGGCGTGATGGCACCGATGGATCCGGCCGAGCCCGACGACCCGTGCGTCTTCGTCGACGCCGGGCCGTTCTCTTATTCCCGGCTCACCGGCCTCTCGCGCTATACAGCGAGGCTCACGATAGCGCTGGCGTCGAAGGTCCCGATCCGGTTCTTCTCCGAAGGGGAAGAATTGCTGGCCCCGGCCGGGCTGAGCTGGTCGCAGGACCAGGACCTCGCCCGGTGGTCGCGGTGGGTCTGGCGGAGCCGCCGGCGACCGATGGGCCCGGCGCCCGAGCAAAGCATCGGCCTGTTCTGCACGCTCCGTCCGACGGCCCGGACCTTCCCGTTCGAGGCGAGCGTCCTCCACGATTTCAGCCCGTACACCGTCCCGGCGACTCACCTGGAGTCGACCCGCCGGATCTTCGGCGCGTTCTTCGCGGAGGCCCTGCCCTACTCCGACGTGGCCATCGCCGTGTCGCACTCGACCAAGGCCGACGCCGCCTGGCTCTCGCCGATGGACCCCGGCCGGGTGGTCGTGGCCCACTCCGGGCCGAGCCTCTGCGTCGGCAACCATCGGCATCCGGGTCGGACCCGACGGAGGCCCGACGTCGGACTGGTCGTCTCGACGCTGGAGCCCCGGAAGAACGCCCGGTTCCTGTTCGAGTGGTTCCAGGCGTCGGCCGCCCTGCCGCCCGGGGCGGAACTCTGGTGGGTCGGCCCGCTGGGATGGATGACCTCGCGGCGGGAGTTGCGGAAGATCCAGGGCGCGGGCCGTCGGATCCGGTTCCTCGGGGTGGTGAGCGACTCGGCCCTCTGCAAGCTCTACCGGACCGCCGGATGGTCAATCTACCCGTCTTTATATGAGGGATTCGGCTTCCCCGTCCTCGACGCCCTCCGCCACGGGACGCCCGTCCTGGCCAGCGGCAACAGCTCGATTCGCGAGTTCCAGTCGCCGGGCCTCCACCTCTTCGACCCCTGCGACGCCTCGACCGTGGACGACGCCTGGCGGACTCTCCGGTCGGAGAAGCCGGGAGACATTCCCCGCGAGCCGCTCGACCGGCTCTATTCGTGGGACAACGTGGCGGTCACCCTGCTCGAAGCCTATCGGCGGTCGCGGCGGGCGTCGTCGCCGTCGGTCCTGGCCGCCTGATCGAGCCTCCCGGGCTGGACCGGCGGAGGCCAATCGGTCGATAGAGGAATCGGGTCTATTCATCCGAAACCGACTCCGGGCGTGACGGACGCCCGTCGAAGGATCAACCAGGCCCGCGTCGGCCCCGGCGTTCCCCAGGAGGAGGGCGAGGCATGCTTTTCAACTCGTTCGAGTTTGCTTATTTCTTTGCGATCCTGTTCCCCACCTACTGGGCCCTCCGACGCTATCACAAGGTGCAGACTCTCCTGCTCCTGCTGGCGGGTTACTTCTTCTACGCCTGCTGGGAGCCCAAGTTCCTGGCCTTGCTGGTCTTCTCGACGGTGATGGACTTCGCCTGCGGCCTGGCGGTCGACCGGATCGAGGCCCCCCGCAAGCGGAAGCTATTCGTGGCGCTGAGCATGGTCCTGAACCTGGGAATGCTCGGATACTTCAAATATGTCAATTTCTTTGCCGCTTCTCTCAAGCTCGCCCTGGCGAGGGCGGGGATGGACGTCCCGCTCTGGCACATCGAGGTGGTCCTGCCGATCGGGATCTCGTTCTACACCTTCCAGTCGATGAGCTACGTCATCGACGTCTACCGGAAGGACATCAAGCCGACGAAGAACCTGATCGAATTCGCCACCTTCGTCTCGTTCTTCCCGCACCTCGTGGCCGGGCCGATCATGCGGCCGACGACGCTTTTGCCGCAGATCCAGTCGCCCCGAAAGTTCAACATCGACCAGTTCTATCAGGGCTGCTACCTGATTTTCTGGGGCCTGACGAAGAAGGTGGTCGTGGCCGACAACCTGGCGCCGATCGTCAACGACCTGTTCGGCCGCTGGCAGACGATCGATGGCGGGCTGGCCCTGCTGGCCATCTATGCGTTCGCCTTCCAGATCTACTGCGACTTCTCGGGCTACACCGACGCCGCCCGGGGGATCGCCAAGTGCCTCGGGATCGAGCTGGCCTTGAACTTCAACCTGCCCTACTTCGCCACCAGCCCGCAAGAGTTCTGGGGCCGCTGGCACATCAGCCTCTCGAAGTGGTTGCAGGACTACCTGTACATTCCTTTGGGCGGGAGCCGCGGCGGGTCGTTCCTGACCTACCGGAACCTGTTGCTGACGATGATTATCGGCGGACTCTGGCACGGCGCGGCCTGGACGTTCGTCCTCTGGGGCTGCTATCAGGGGCTGATCCTGGTGGGCCATCGGCTGGCCCGGCCGCTCCTGGCGAGGGTCGTCCCGGCCAATCCGGTGGACGCGGCGTGCTGGAAAGCGGTCCGGATCCTCGCCACGTTCCACATGGTCTGCTTCGGCTGGCTGATCTTCCGGTCTACGGGTTCTCCGCCGGAGATCAAGATTGGGGCGTATACCGGCGTCGAGCAGCTCGTGGGGATGCTGGAGGCGATCGTGTATCGCCCCGCGATCCCGGCGGCGAGCTACATCCTGCCTGTCATGATCGCGATCCTGCCGCTCCTGCTGGTCCAGTTCGCCCAGTTCGCGAGCAAGGACCTGGAGATCGTCGCCCGGACGCCGTGGTATGTCCGGAGCGTGTTCTACACCCTCTGCTTCTACGCCTTCGTGCTGGGCGGGGAGTTCGGCGGCGGCCAGTTCATCTACTTCCAGTTCTGAGGGGAGCGCGTCATGGTGATCGGACGCGGCGAGGCGGGCCCCGGCCCCCGGAGGCTCCCGCCCTGGGGGCTGGTGGGGATGCTCGGGCTGGTGATGGCGATCGAGTGGACCCTGGCCGGTCACGACCTCGACTTCACGGCCCCCTGGCACTGGGACTGGCGGGTGATCGGCAGGGCGGCCACCCGGCCCGATCGGGTGGCCGGCAAGGACGTCCTCCTCTTCGGCGATAGCCTGGTCAAATTCGGGGTGATGCCCCGGATCCTCAAGGAGCGATCTGGCAAGGTTGCTTATAATTTCGCGCTGCATACCGGGCAGACGTCGTCGAGCTACTTCATGCTCCGGAGGGCCCTCCGGGCCGGGGCGAGGCCGTCGGCGGTCATCCTCGACCTGACTCCTCACATGCTCACGCATGCGCCTGAGATCAACAAGCACCTGTGGGCCGAGCTGCTCACGCCCGCCGAGTGCCTCGACCTGGCCCGGACGATGGGCAACCCTGAGTTCTTCACCTCGACCATCCTGGCCTCGGCGCTTCCCTCGTACAAGGAGCGGCACGACATCCGGGCCGAGGCCCTGGCCTGGGTCAAGGGCCAGAGCGTCTCCCGCCGCAAGCAGATCCCGATGTTCCGCCGGAACTGGAAGGTCAACCAGGGGGCGCAGCTCATGGGAGACAGCCCGGCCCCGGCGCTCAACATCGACGAATGGACTTATAATTTGTACAACCGGTGGACGCCCCACTCGGTCAACGTCGCGTACCTCGACCGGTTCCTCGCCCTGGCCCGGTCCGAGAAGATCCAGGTCTACTGGCTCCTCCCGCCGATCCACCCTGGAGTCCAGGCGAAGACCGAGGCCACGGGATACGACGCCGAGTACACCAAGTTCGTCCAGGGCGTCAAGGCCCGCTTTCCCGAGGCCGAGGTCGTCGACGCCCGCCATTCCGGCTTCGCCCCCGACCTCTTCATGGACGGTGCCCACGTCAACCGCCGGGGAGCCTTGCAGCTCAGCGCCGCGCTGGGCGAACTGCTCCGTGACCGGGTGGCCGACGAGCCCTCGGCACGGTGGGTGACGTTGGACCTGGCCCGTGCCAAGGATTATGACGTGAAGATGGAGGATGTGATCGGTTCGGCCGCGGTCCTCCAGGCCGCGGAGGCGACGGTCCGGCGGTAGACCGATCGACCGGACCGACCCGACGCCCCGGAGGCTGATCAGCCAGGATCCCACGAAAGGACCAGTCATGGATGACGCCTTGACGATGCACTGGTTGCGGCTAGAAGACGTCTTCGGCAAGGCGGTCTCTTATGCCCAGAATTATGAAGATATCCTCCTAAGTCGTGCCTTCCGCGAGCCCGAGGGGTTCTACCTCGACGTTGGGGCCAACCACCCGACCTTCCACTCGGTGACCCGGCTGTTCTACGACCGGGGCTGGCGCGGGATCAATATCGAACCGTCGCCCGTGGTCTTCGAGCGACTGGCCGCCGAGCGGCCCCGCGACATCAACTTGAATCTCGGGATCTCGGATGCGGAGGGGACACTCACCTTCTTCGAGTCGCTGGTCTACCACGGCTGGTCGACCTTCCGTCCCGACCTGGCCGAGCACTACCGGGGCCAGGGTGTGGCGATGGCCGAGCGGGCGGTCCCGGTCACGACCCTGGCGCAGGTCTGCGAGGAGCACGTACCCGGCCCGATCGACTTCCTCAAGATCGACGCCGAGGGGTTCGAACGCGAGGTTCTGCTCGGCTCCGACTTCCTGCGCTGGCGGCCCCGGGTGATGCTCATCGAGAACTCCTGGCCCGAAGTCTGGGAGCCGGCCCTGGAAGGGCTGAACTACTTGCCGGCGGCTTTCGACGGGCTCAACCGCTTCTTCGTCCGGGCCGAGGACGAGCACCTGCTCTCCTCGTTCGCCACGATGGCTAACGTGCTGGACAACTTTATTCCCCACGAGGTCGTCCGGCTGATCCGGGGACTCGTGGACCAACGCGACGAGGCCCGGGCCGAAATTGCCGCACTTAAGGAGCCGACCCGACTGACCCGACGGCTCAAGTCGGTCGTCCGATGCCTGACCCGGCGGGCCGGATGAACTTCTCGGCAACATTTGCTATTGATTTATCGATATCATCAATGATGACGGCCGGCCCGCGATCGGGCCGGCCCAGGATGTCGTCGATCGCTTTCGATCAGCGCGAGGCGTGGAAGACCATCCGGCCGTACTGGTTGGGCTTCCGGCCGAGGGTCGGGTAGACGACCGGGGTCATCGGGAACGAGCGGATCGTCTTGAAGCCGGCCAGCCGGAGCATCCCCTCGACGGCCGCCTTGTTCGGGCCACACCAGTTCGAGAGATCCTTGGCGCACTCATCGAACGGATAAAAGGCGATGGCCGGCGTGGCGATCTCGACGAGGTCGACGTGGGTCTCGACGATGATGTCGCGGGCCGCGACCGAGGCGACCTTCAAGAGCGAGCCAACCGGGTCGGGCAGGTGGTAGAGCACGCCCAGGAAGAGCACGAGGTCGAACTGGCCGAGCCGTTCGGGGGAAATCTGGGCAACTTCCAGCTCGACGTCCTCGACCTTCGAGTTCAGAACCTTCCGGGCGAACTCGAAGCCGGCCTTGCCGATCGTGTCGACCTTCCAGACCCCGCCGTCCAGCGCGACGACCCGGCTAGCCCCCCGACGCTCGGATTCGAATGAGAAGAACCCATCCCAGGCCCCGATATCGAGGACGCTCTTGCCGCTGAGGTCGGCCGGGAGCCGGACCTGAGCCAGCTTGGTCGGCGTGTCATCGAAACCCGGGGTCGTCACCCCGTCGCCCAGATCAATCCGGTGGAACCAGTTGATCTTCTTCACTTGATCGCGAATCGTCGCCGTGGCGCTCATCCGTTCCCTCCCAGAAAGCCGAACGGGCCTCCGAACTCGGCCGGAGACCAGGAAATGTTTGGTGGATCCTCGGGCCGATCGGTCAGGCCGCCGTCGAGGTCCGATCCGCCGCGGGGGCCTGGACGCAGGAGTCGAGCAGGATCCGGGCGACGTTGTCCCAGCTATAGAGCCGATCCAGCGGCTCGAGGGGGATCTCCGGACCGCCTTCGGCCCAGAGGTCCTCCCACGCCTGGTCAACGGTTCCCGCGTCGCAGGGGTCGAAGAAGTGGAGGCCCGGCGACTGGAACTCGCGAATCGAGCTGTTGCCGCTGGCCAGGACGGGCGTCCCGTGGCGGAGGGCGTCGAGGACGGGAAAGCCGAATCCCTCATATAAAGACGGATAGATTGACCATCCGGCGGTCCTGTAGAGCTTGCAGAGATCCGAGTCGCTCACCACGCCGAGGAATCGGATCCGCCGCGCGCTTCCAGCCCGCCGTTCGAGCTTCCGGAGGTCGCGGCGGGAGGTCAGCCAGCCGATCGAGCCGACCCACCAGAGTTCGGCCTTGGCGGGGAGGGCCTTGGAGGCGTGGAACCAGTGGAAGAGGAATTCGGGATTCTTCCTCGGCTCGATCGTCGAGACGACCAGGCCGACTTCGGGCCGCCGCCTGGCCCGGCCCTCGTGGGCGTGGCGGCCGACGCAGAGGCTCGGGCCCGAGTGCGCCGTGACGATCTTCGACGGGTCGATCGCCGAGAGCCACGAGGCATCGGCGGCCGTGGAGTCCGAGACCGCGAGGGCGACGTCGGACGATTCGATCGCCCGGGAGAAGAAGCCTCGGAAGTGTGACCGGGTGACTTCCTTGTGGGTCTGCGGCAGGATCAGGGGCGTCAGGTCGTGGAGGATGCTGACTTCGCGGTCGAAGGTCCGCTCGATCGGCCGGAGGAGCGGGTAGACGCCGATGCTCCCGGCCGGGGGCGTTCCCAGGGGTGACCGTTCCCCGCGCATCAGGGCTCGCGCCCAGACTCCGAGGTCCTGGTCCTGCGACCAGCCCAGGCTCGGCGGCGGCGTGACGACCCGGTCCTTCAGGAAGAATCGGACCGGCCGGCGGGCGGCCATCGCCAGGGCCAGCCGGGCGGCGTAGCGGCCGATCCCCGTCAGGTGCGGGTCGCTCAGTGGGAACGCATCCACGTAAACCGGGGGCCCCGGCTCGAATCCCGGGGCGATCGACAGGCGAGTCTGGGGCATGGCCGGGGGATCCAATGAGAGAGGAGTTATCCCGAGATCCGTCATGGTGTCGATTCAGGACGCCCAGGAGAGCCGCCCGGTCCGGATTTCCGGGAGCTGCGCCAATGCCTCGCGGAGCGCTACGGCGACGACCTCGCGGCTGGCGTAGCCGGCCATTCGCTCGCGGGCGGTCTCGGCCATGGCCCGATATTCCTCGGGGGCATCCTCGGACATCGCGGCGGCGGCGAGCAAGTGGTCGTGGAGGTCGGACCAGACCATCCGGTGCCACGAGGTTTCGGTCCGCTTCTCGGGGTCGTGCGGCCAGTAGGTCGGCTCGGGGTGGGTCCGGAGGACGAAGCCAACCTTCTCGTCCATGAAGTCGGCCATCGCCGTGTGGTTGGGCGCGATCGAGGGGCGGCCGGCGGCCAGGGACTGCTGGAGCGGGAGGCAGGCCCCCTCGGCCTTGCTGGTGTTCACGTAAAACGTCGTCACTCGCATCAGGTCGGCCATCTGCCAGTCGGTCAGGAAGTCGGTGATGACCGCGATCCGGCACTTGTGGCGGATCCCCAGCCCTTCGTACATCTTCCGGAGGAGGGTGATCTCGTGGTGCTCGCGGACCGGGTTGGTCGCCAGCTTGATGACCAGGGTGACATCCTCGCGGTCGCGGAACGCGAGCAAGTAGGCCGAGAGGAGGTCGGCGTGATTCTTCCGGCGGTCGCCCAGGTTGAAGATGCTGGCGAAGACCAGCCCGCCGAGGGTCAGCTCGGTCGAGGGGAGCAGCGGGTCGGGGTCAAGGATCGGGTCGCGGCCGACCACCTGGAGCGCCCGGACCTTGGCCCCGGTGATCTTCTCCAGGGCTTCCTTGCTCAGCCACCGCTTGACGTGCCGTCGGTAGCCGTCGCGGGCCATCGCGTAGCCCAGCCGGGCCAGGCCGGGGCGGGCCCCGGGGATCGGCTCCATCGTATAGGGCGACCGGCCCGACGACATCAGGACGTAATGCCGGGTCTTGGCGATCCGCTCCAGCGTCTTCGTCCCCAGCCAGGGATAAGCCTTCCGAAACGCCCCCCGCGCCAACCGGTAGGCCCGTCGCTTCAAGCCCTGCCTGGGTCCGGGCGAGACCGGGGCCGATGCGTCGGCCTCAACGGTCGGCCCGAGCGGATCGACTCCTTGGGGGCCGCCCCAGACCTCATTCCGGCAGGTGAGCGTCCAGGTGTGGGCCGGATCCCAGGCGGGGACCTGGAAATGCGCGGGGCCAAGCGGGACCGGGACCACCCCGATCGGACAATCGAGCCCGGCGCGGCGGAAGGCGTCGGCCGTGAAGTGGCAAGCGGTCAGGATCAGGTCGGCCCGTCGGCAAATCCGAACCCAGTTCTGCCGGGTGTCGTAGGCGAAGTCGCGATCGGGGACGTCGGGGAATTCCCAGAACGGGAAGATCACGTTGGGCAGGGCGGGCGTCAAGTAGACGTCCTGCGGCGGGTGGAGGGCCAGGTGGATCGGCTGATAGCCATCGGCCTCGGCTCGAGCGGCGGCGAACGGGAGGCTGCTCTCCGGATGGTCCAGGAGCCGCCAGGTCCCGAGTTGCTCCAGGACCGGCACCAGCGCCTCCAGGACGAAGAAGTACGAGTAGGCCGCCGAGCCGAGCGTGTTGCGGATCCCCTTCGCGCAACCGGTCGTGCTGACGAGGAAAGCGTAAGGTCGCTCCAACCCGCCCCGGTTCGGGGACGGGTCGCGTCGGCTGGTCGGGACCATCGTATCTCTCTCCGATCCGAGGGCGGGGCGACGACTCCGTTCGATCGAACCCGCCGAAGGTCTGCCCGGGACCTTAGTCACACCTGGAATATCGGTCAATGGCAACCGTTTCCGCACCCCGGGGCGGGACGGGGGCCATCTCGCCGGGAAACACGAACCCAATCGGGCCGAGTTCGACCACGCCGGACCCGGCAAGACGAAGCCAATTTCCGACCCGATCCGGCCCCGGAGCCCCTGGCAAGACGAAGCCAATCGCGATGCAACGGCCGAAGAAGTTGGCGGATCGCTCCCCGGTCGTTCGCCGCGAGAACCCCAGGAAAGACGAAGCCAATTCGACCCGCTCATCGGACCCGCCCCCGGCACGATGCCTCAAAAGCTGGAAAAGACGAAGCCAATCGGACGGGCGAGACCTCCGGCGTCTGGCCCTTCCCCTATATTCAGGCGGGGAAGGCCGGGCTTAGCAGGGTTCTCGGGTGAAGCTTCGCGACTCGTCGATCGAGCCCAAAGCGGGTGGGGTCATCGCAGACGGCCCGTCGCTCCGGCTGGGCGTGGGTTCGTTCCCTGGTTAGAATCGGAGCCATGGTCGGGGTTCCCGTAGCAGGCGGACAAAAAACAACGCTAACGAGCGAAGCGTTGTGACCGCCTGCTTGCCTGGCCCATCGAATGATCCTTATCATGATCGTCGACCCGATGGACATTCCGGCCCGAAGGTGCCGAGACGTGCTGACCCTGGAGCGGTTGCGCAACCCGACGGATGCGGAATGTGCCGGGTTCGACCTAGCGGCGGTCGATCTGGCCTGCGCCGTCGGCCTGTCGGGCTCCGAGCGGCTCGATATCCCAGCCTGCCTCGCCTGGGTGGACCACGCCGCCGCGTGGACCCGCCATCAGACCGTGGCGACCTTCGATCAGTTCCGGCGGAGCCCCGAGACCTACGACAACTCTGAGGGCATCTTCCGCGTCGTGGCGATGATGAACGTCCTCTGGCGGGGCCTGGGCGTCCATTACAATTAGGAGCGGATCGACGACCCCGAAACGTTCACCGACTCCCGCGACGACTTTATCCACGGCATCATCGAAGGCCGCGGCGGGACGTGCGCCTCGGTCCCGGTGCTGCTGGCCGTCGTGAGCCGTCGGCTCGGCTATCCGCTGAAGTTGGTCACGACCGCCCGGCACCTGTTCGCGCGGTGGGACGACCCGTTCGGCGAGCGGTTCAACATCGAGATCAATAAGACGGGGCTGAATAGTTATCCCGACGAGCACTACCTGACTTGGCCGGTCGACATCCAGGGGACGAAGTGGGAGACGGAGACCAAGTTCCTCCGCTCGCTCACCCCGCGTGAGGAGGTCGCCCACGTTTGGGCGAAGCGGGGCCACAACCTGCGGGCCAACGGCGGGCTGAGGGAGGCGGTCGATTGCTTCGCCACGGCGTGTTCGATCGTGACGGATGACCGTCTGCTCGACCTCCGCCTCTGGGGGTTGCTCAAGCAGCGGCGTGAGACGCTGAACGAGAGAACTCCTGCGGCCACGCCGAAGTTGAGGATTTACGGGACTGTCTCATTCCCGATTTCGTGAGGTTGACAGTTCTTGCGTCAACTTCTCAGGATCGGACCGAAGCAATTCCCAGAAGTCGTACGACGGCAATTCCAGACACAACGCCTGGTACGGGCTGAGG
>JAABUP010001897.1_pt1 | contig 42502 bp, 45 predicted proteins | sample 5559201 | NCBI WGS metagenome assembly JAABUP01 (sample SAMN10711887, study PRJNA513373) | rock metagenome | isolation source: Antarctica rocks | place: Antarctica
CTCGATCTGCGCGCCGATCCCGTTCTCGGCGCAGAAGTCGAGCATCTCCTGGGTCGCGGGGATGCCGCCGATGTTCGACCCGGCGAGCACTCGGCTGCCCCCGACGAGGGAACCGGGGCGGACCGTCCACGAGTCGGTCGGCAGACCGACGTTGACGAGAGCGCCGAGGGGCCGCAGGAGGCGTAGGTAGGTGTCCATCGACAGGTTGGCGCTGACCGTGTTGATGATGACGTCGAAGGACTTTACGAGACCGGCCATGGCGTCCGGGTCCTCGGTGGCGACATAGCTGCTCGCCCCAAGCGCGAGGCCGTCCTCCCTCTTCGCCAGCGTGCGGGACAGGACCGTCACCTCGGCGCCCATCGCAACAGCAATCTTGACCGCCATGTGCCCCAGCCCACCGAGCCCGATCACCGCGACCTTCCGGCCTGGACCGGCATTCCATCGCTTGAGCGGGGTGTAGGTCGTGATCCCCGCACACAGCAGCGGCGCGGCGACATCGAGCTCGAGGGCGTCGGGGATCCGGACCGCGAACCGCTCGGAGACGACGACCTGCCGGCTGTAGCCGCCCTTGGTCTCCTCGCCGTCGTAGCCGCGGCCGTTGTAGGTCGCCACACTCCCCTTGGTGCAGAACTGCTCCTCGCCGTCCTTGCAGAACTCGCACTCACCGCACGAGTCGACCATGCAGCCGACACCGACCCGGTCGCCCACCGCGTACCGCGTCACCGCCGGTCCGACCTCCGAGACGACTCCGGCGATCTCGTGCCCGGGGACCATGGGAAAGGTGGCGCTCCCCCACTCCTCCCGGACCTGGTGGATGTCGCTGTGGCAGATGCCGGCGAACTTCACGTCGATCCGCACGTCGTCGTCGCGCAGGTCACGCGTCTCGATCATGGCCGGCTCGAGCCGCGCTCCGGCTGAGGGAGTGGACAGGGCTGCGACAGAGGACATGTCAGTGGCTCCTTGAGGTTTGGGCTGTCGGGCACCAGCATTCCACCCGCGCGGTATGCCGGGCGGCCGGGTCGGTGGTCAGGCCACCGTCCCCGGCCGGCATACACCCTCTCCGTCCGCCCGAGTGCGGCCGTGTGCTCAGATCCGGGCGAGGAGGTCGGCCGCGACCTCGCGGTAGGCCTGGGCGCCCTTGGAGGAGCGCGACGTGGTGAGGATAGAGCGTCCGACGGCCGGCGCCTCAGCGAAGCGGACGGTCTTGGGGATCGGGGGCATGAGGACCGACAACCCGTACCGCTCGCCCACGTCGGCCAGGACCGCCTGGGCGTGGTTGCTGCGGCCGTCGAACATCGTCGGGAGGACGCCGAGGACCTCGAGGTCCGGGTTGAGGATCCGCTGGACGTCGGTGACCGTGTCGAGCAGCTGCCCCACCCCGCGGTGGCCGAGCATCTCGCACGGCATGGGGATGACCAGCCCGTGGGCGGCGGTGAGGGCGTTGAGGGTGAGGACCCCGAGGCTCGGTGAGCAGTCGAGCAGCACCACGTCGTAGTCGGGCAGCACTGGCTCGAGGGCGGTCCGCAGAACGTACTCGCGCCCCGGACGGGGCAGCAGCTGAGCCTCCACCCCGGCCAGCTCGATCACCGAGGGGATGAGGTCGACACCCTCCTGGCACGCCATCGTCGCGTCGGCAGCGCCGACCTGGCCGAGGAGCACCTCGTTGATCGACGTCTCTACCGAGTCGGGGTCGACGCCGAGCGAGAAGGTCAGGCAGGCCTGGGCGTCGAGGTCGATGAGGAGCACCCGCTTGCCGGCCTCGGCGAACGCCGCGCCCAGACTCGCGACGGACGTCGTCTTGGCGACGCCGCCCTTCTGGTTGGCGACGGCCAGGACCCGGGCACCTGTGGGGGCCTTCCGACGCGCGCGCCGCTCCCCACGCTGCGCACCCTTCGCTGTGGCCACTGAGTCCGCCTCTCACCGTTGCCGCCTCGTGGTCGGCGGGTGCTGCGAGCACACCGTCCCGACGGGGAGCCAGTCTGTCAGGCGCAGGGACCGGCCATGACCTCGGCAGTCTCCAGCGCGGCCCAAGCGGACTTCTCCGGCCCCGCCTGCTGCCCCTCGACGCAGTGGGCCCGGAAGTCGCACCACGTGCACAGCACCGACACACGGGGCGGGAAGCGCGTCGACTCCACGCCGATTTCCCGGTAGTCGGCGTCCGCCGAGCGGGCGTCGCGGGCGATGGACTCGGCCTCGGCGACCTTGCGGGTCAGCGACTCGTCGGTGTGGGTGTGGGCGGCGACGGTGCCGGTCGGCACGTGGTGCAGCTCGACCCGCACGCAGCGGCGGCGGAACATCTTCCACACGGCCGCGGCATACAGGGCGAGCGGCAGCGAGGTGCGGGCCTCCTCGTCCGTGCTCGGTCGGCGGCTCGTCTTGTAGTCCACGACGACGAGCTCGCCCGCTCGGTCGTCGATGCGGTCGACCCGCCCGGTGACGGCGATGGTGCCGGTCTTGAAGGAGACGGTGCGCTCGATGCCCGCCGGGGCGTGCTGGGGGTCGACCTCCTCGAGGTATGCCGTGACCTGACCCTGCACCCGTTGGCGCCAGGCCGCGCTCTGCTCGGGGTCACGGAAGCCGGCGTCCACCCACGCGGACCGGACGAGCTCCGGCCCCGCCGCGGCCGTCCGCCGGCCGACCGGCAGGTCCCACCAGTCGCGCAGGGCGTTGTGGGTGGCTACGCCGACGGAGGTGTGCGCCCGCGGCGGGCGGGGCGCGGGGCGCGGACGGTCGAGATACTGCATCCGGTAGCGGCGCGGGCAGTCGAGCCAGGCCAGCAGCCGGGACGGCGAGGCGGTGTAGAGGGGCGTCGGCATCCCCGGGAAGGTGCCCTGCACCGCCGGGCCCCCTGCCTCGGCTACCACATCGCTCACGGGCGAAACCCTACCGACGAGGTCGGACGCGGCCCCGCCCTCCGTGCACAGGCGCGCCCTCGGCTCAGGCCCACACGACCGGCGTCACCCCGCTGGACCTCGCCTCGATCTCCTCGAGGACCTCGGGAGCGGTCGTGTTCTCCCCGAGCCGGTTCTCCTTGCCGCCGCCGTGGTAGTCGCTCGACCCGGTGACGAGCAGGCCGAGTCGCGCCGCGAGCGCCCGCCCCCGAGCGCGTGCGGCCGCGTCGTGGTCGCGGTGGTCGACCTCGACGCCGCCGAGCCCTGCCGCCGCCATCTCCTCGATGAGGGCGTCGGAGATCGTCCGGCCGCGGGTGCTCGTGAAGGGATGGGCATGCACGGCGACGCCGCCCGCCTCGACCACGAGCTGGACGGCCGCCACCGGGTCGGGGGCGTAGTGGCTGACGTAGTAGGGGCTGTCGTTGCTCAGCCACTGCGCGAAGGCCTCGTCCCGGTTCGCCACCGCCCCGTTGTGGACGAGCGCGTCGGCGATGTGCGGTCGGCCCTTGGTCGCGCCCCGAGGCACCTGGGCCAGCACCTCGGCATACGTCACGGGTATGCCGTCCGCGGCCATGAGCTCGACCATGCGTTCCAGCCGGCGCACCCGCCCGTCGCGAGCTCGGGCGAGCTCGGCAGAGAGCCCGGGGTGGTCGGGGTCGGTGAGGTAGCCCAGGAGGTGGATCGACGTGCCGTTGCGCTGGCACGAGATCTCGATGCCCCGCACGAGGGAGACCCCGCCCCGCAGGGCCGCCTCGGTCGCCTCCTGCCATCCCGACGTCGTGTCGTGGTCGGTCAGCGCGAGAACGTCGAGCCCGGCCGCGCGCGCGGACGCCACCACGTCGCGGGGCGACTCGGTGCCGTCGCTCGCCGTGGAGTGCGTGTGAAGGTCGATCTGCACGTTCACACGTTAGGGGTTCGCAGCCTCCCGGCCGTGAACGGTGTAGCGCGGCGCGGAGGGAGCACGCGCCGTCTTGACGTCGGCGCCGCGCTCGACGCATCCGCGCTCGACGCCTCCGCGCTCGGCGCTCGGCGCCTCCGCGCTAGCTCTTCGGCGCCGGCTCGACCAGCTCCGGCCGGCCGGGCTGGGCACCGCCGCGCGCGTCGAGATAACTCTGCTTCGGCACCATGACCTTGCGGCGGAAGACACAGACGAGGGTTCCGTCCTGCTTGTAGCCCTTCGTCTCGACGTGGACGACGCCACGGTCGTCCTTGCTCGTGGACTCGCGCTTGTCGAGGACCTCGGTCTGGCCGTAGATCGTGTCCCCGTGGAAGGTCGGCGCGACGTGCCGCAGCGACTCGACCTCGAGGTTGGCGATCGCCTGCCCGGAGACGTCCGGCACCGACATCCCGAGCAGGATCGAGTAGATGTAGTTGCCGACGACGACGTTCTGGCCGAACTGCGTCGAGCCCTCGGCGTAGAAGCGGTCGAGGTGCAGCGGGTGGTGGTTCATCGTCAGCAGGCAGAACAGGTGGTCGTCATACTCGGTGACCGTCTTGCCGGGCCAGTGCCGGTAGACGGCACCGACCTCGAACTCCTCGTAGCTGCGACCGAACTGCATTGCCCCTCCTTCGTCTCGTCCGGGCGCGGCTGGCACCCTTGCGCATCCTGCCGGACCACCCGGCATACCGGCAGGGCCGCGGCGCGTGCCCTTCCTCACGTCTGCCCTGTGGTTGGCTGGCCCGCATGGATGGCTCGCCGCTGCAGCACCGGATCATCGAGGAGCTCCAGGTCCCCGCGGACTTCGCTGCCGCGACCGAGGTCGAACGGCGGGTGGGCTTCCTCGCCGACTACCTGAGGTCGACCCGCGCGCGAGGCTACGTCCTCGGGATCAGCGGCGGCGTGGACTCCTCGACGGCGGGTCGGTTGTGCCAGCTCGCCGTGGAGCGGGTCCGGGCGGAGGGTGGCGACGCAGGGTTCATCGCGATGCGGCTGCCGTACGGCGTGCAGCGGGACGAGGACGACGCCCAGCTGGCCCTGCGGTTCATCGGCGCGGACGAGATGGTGACGGTCAACATCGCGGCGGCCACGGACGGGATGTCCGACGCCGTCCGGGACGCCGGGCTCGTGGTCACCGACCCGGCGCGGGTGGACTACCTCAAGGGCAACGTCAAGGCGCGGCAACGGATGATCGCGCAGTATGCCGTCGCGGGCGCCCGCGGGATGCTCGTCGTCGGCACCGACCACGCCGCCGAGGCCGTCACCGGATTCTTCACCAAGCACGGCGACGGGGCCTGCGACCTCACTCCGCTGACCGGGCTGACGAAGCGTCGGGTGCGCGCGGTCGCCGGGCACCTCGGCGCTCCCGCCTCCATCGTCGGAAAGGTGCCCACGGCCGACCTCGAGGACGATCGGCCGCTCGTGCCGGATGAGATAGCGCTCGGCGTGACCTACGACGAGATCGATGACTACCTGGAGGGTGGGGGCGTCTCGCCGGGAGCACGGGAGACGATCGAGGGCTGGTTCACCCGGACCGCCCACAAGCGCGCCTTCCCGGTGTCACCAAGCTGAACTGGCTCGGGCGGCGTACCGACCGACCACTACCCAGCTGCGACCTCGGGTAGGGACAGCTGTCGGTGGCCGGCGGCCCGGCGACTACAGGTCCACAACCAACGCCAGGGCCTCGTCGACCCGTTGCATCTCCTGGATGGACAGGAACCCGACCGGCTCAGTGAGGCGACTGAGGTCGACGGTGTCGAGCTGGTCGCACATGACCAGCGTTTCAAGGTCAGCAATGACGACGGAGGGGCGGAAGCTGGTCTGGCGGGCGCTCGTGCTGGTGAAGGCGACAATCCAGGTGCTGAGGCTGAGCCACTCCGGCTGCAGGACGACGGCGAACCGGCGTCCTCTCTGTTCGTGATCTCTACCTCGGGCCGGCAGTCGGTAGACCTCACCTCGCATGCAGCGCGGCCTTGTCCTCCTGGATCGCCCTGATCTCAGCCAGATCGGCCGGATCGTCCTTGATGGCGCGCGCCTCGGCGGCGGCGAGATGGCGACGTTCGTCACGTCGCATCGCCGCGAGAGCGGTCCGGATGACCTGGTCCGCGCTCTGACGGCGAGCGGCGCCCAGCTCCAGAAGCAGGTCACGGGTAGTGGTCTGGACCTTGACGGTGGTGGTGTCGGCCATTCTCATAGTCTACTCGTGGTAGACGCCTGACTGCCCGGCTCCGTCGTATCGTCCTACTGGCGAATCGGAGCACGGCGGCTACGCCTGGACGGTGGGGCGGATCGTGATGTCACCGATCTCGACGTCCAGTGGCTGCTCGATAGCGAAGGCGATAGCCCGGGCAACTGCCTTCGGCGAAATGGCGAACTCGTCCATGCCGCGGCGGATCTGTTCGCGGACGCTGGCGTCGTCGATGGAGTTGGCGAGCTCCGTCTGGACGTAGCCAGGTGAGACTGACGTCGTGCGCAGCACACCGTCGGTCGACTCCTGGCGCAACCCCTCCAGGAGGGTTCGGACAGCGTTCTTGGTCGCGGAATAGACCGCCTGGGTGGGCACGATCCTCAGCCCCGCTGTCGACACTGTCGTGACGAGATGTCCCTGGCCCTGCCGGCGAAAGACCGGGAGGGCTGCTGCAATACCGTGCAGCACGCCGCGGATGTTCACGTCGATCATCGCCGACCAACCGTCGAGGTCGAGGCTGGCCATCGGCCCGATCTTGCTGATGCCAGCATTGCTCACGAGCACGTCCAGACGGTCGAACTCGTCCACCGCTCGAGCGACGAGTCGGTCGAGGTCCTCGCGCCGGGTGACGTCGGTGCTGCGGATCGCCGCCCGACCGCCGCGTTCGCGGATTCCGCGGGCAAGCTCATCCAGGCGTTCGGTCCGCCGCGCGCCCAGGACGACGGCCGCGCCCCGCTCGGCGAGCAGCAGGGCGGTAGCCTCGCCGATACCGCTGCTCGCTCCCGTAATGACGACAACCTTGCCCTCGATCCCTGACATGGCGACTCCCTTAGACCTAAGCGGACACGTGTCCACGACCCTGTTCAGGCTACCGGACACATGTCCACTTAGCCAATCCGTCCAGCCGAGGAACCGATGACCTCTCCCCACCGCCGCGCGGACGCGATGGAGAACCGCGCCAACATCATTCAGGCTGCACGATCGATGTTGCGGACGGCAGAGGAGCTCAAGCTGAACGCGGTCGCCAAGCAGGCTGGAGTCGGCCAGGGCACTCTCTACCGCCATTTCCCCTCTCGCGAGGACCTACTCGCCGAGGTCTACCGCCAAGACGTCAACGAGCTCGTGGCGACCGCGCCGGCGTTGCTTGCGGCGCACGAGCCACTGACGGCGTTGGCGCGCTGGTTCGACCAGGTGGCCGATTACGCGCGGGTCAAGCACGGAGTCTTTGCCGCAGTGGAAGCAGCCGTATGGCAGGACCTCTCAGCCCACAGTCGCGGACCGATCGGCGACGCTCTGACGCTGCTTCTCGACAGCGGAAAAGCCGACGGCAGCCTCCGCCCCGACGTCGACGCCCGCGACGTCATCCTGCTCATCGGCTACCTGTCCCGCATCGACGCGGCCGAGTCGGACGCCCGCGCTCGTCATCTGCTCACCATCGTTCTTGACGGACTGCGTCGCCGCGACTAGGCGACCACACCACTGGGAAGCCGCTACGGAAGGTGGAACAGCCCGTCGTCGTAGCCCGGGCCCGATCATGGTCGGGTCAGTTGCGAATCACTGACCGGGACACAGGCGGGGCCACCACCTTTGGCGTCCGCGCTTATGAGATCCCGCTGACTTCCCAGCCCTGGGCGCCGGGATCGCTTCGGCAGCGCCGAAATGGTGCGGGTTCTCACGACCCGTGACCACTCGGTCCACCGCACTTGGCGGAATGGTGCGGGTTCTGACGACCCGGGCCCACTCGGGCCACCGCACTTGGCGGAATGGTGCGGGTTCTCACGACCCGGGCCCACTCGGGCCACCGCACTTGGCGGAATGGTGCGGGTTCTGACGACCCGGGCCCACTCGGGCCACCGCACTTGGCGGAATGGTGCGGGTTCTCACGACCCGTGACCACTCGGGCCACCGCACTTGGCGGAATGGTGCGGGTTCTGACGAGCCGGGGCAACGTGGGTCACCGCACTCGCCGGCGTCGGGCGAGGATCGGTGGTGACGGTCATGGCGCGTGGGCGTTCCAGCCGCGAGAAGTCCTGGAGCCGCCCGCGGAAGACGCGCAGCACGGTGACCGGCTCGGCGCTGGGACCACGCTGGCAGGACACGCCGACGTCGTCACTACCGCCCTGCGGCTGACCTCCGCATACGGCCTGCGGTCGGTGGACGTCGACGTGACGGTAGCTCGGTCAGCGTCGGGTCCGGACGCGCGTCAACGTTGGCACGTGCCAAGTGGCAGCCCATCTCTGCTCGCCGACGCCCACGGCATACGCGTCCTTGCAGCTGGGCGTAGCTCTCGGATCTGGCGACAGGCTCCTTGTCGGTTCCGTCAACCGGCCTGTCAGCGTGCGGCAGTGGGATGTTGCCCGGCTCGCCCGCCCGGCGCCGGCGCACCGCAGCACACGGATGTGAAAGCCTGACCGCATGGCTGATTTCGTCGGCGCGGTCGACCAGGGGACCACGAGCACGCGGTTCATGGTCTTCGACCACGCGGGCCGCGAGGTGGGCCGCCACCAGCTCGAGCACGAGCAGATCCTGCCCCGGTCCGGGTGGGTCGAACACAACCCCCTCGAGATCTGGGAGCGCACCCAGACGGTCATCGGCACGGTCCTGTCCAGGCAAGGCATGAAGGCGAGCGACCTGGACAGCCTCGGCATCACGAACCAGCGCGAGACGACGGTGGTCTGGGACCGGCGCACCGGCCGGCCGTACTACAACGCCGTCGTCTGGCAGGACACCCGCACCGACCGCATCGCCGCAGCCCTCGACCGGGACGGCCGCGGTGACGTCATCCGGCACAAGGCGGGTCTGCCCCCGGCCACGTACTTCGCCGCCGGCAAGATCCAGTGGATCCTCGAGAACGTCGACGGCGTGCGCGAGGCGGCCCGGGCCGGCAACGCGATCTTCGGCACGACCGACACGTGGCTGATCTGGAACCTCACCGGTGGCCCGCGGGGCGGCCAGCACCTCACCGACGTGACCAACGCCAGCCGGACCATGCTCATGGACCTCGAGACGCTCGACTGGGACGAGGAGCTGCTCGGCTTCTTCGACATCCCTCGCGAGATGCTCGCGGCGATCCGGCCGTCGAGCGACCCGGACCTCTACGGTCACACCTACGCACACGGCCCGTGGCAGGGCGAGATCCCCATCGCCGGCGACCTCGGTGACCAGCAGGCCGCGACGGTCGGCCAGGTCTGCTTCCGCCCGGGCGAGGCGAAGAACACCTACGGCACCGGCAACTTCATGCTGCTGAACACCGGTAGCCAGATCATGCGATCGTCCTCCGGTCTGCTGACGACGGTGGCCTACCAGCTCGGTGACGCCGAGCCGGTCTACGCGCTCGAGGGGTCGATCGCGGTCACCGGCTCGGCCGTCCAGTGGCTGCGCGACCAGCTCGGGATCATCAGCGGAGCGTCGGAGATCGAGGAGCTCGCGAGCCAGGTGGACGACAGCGGCGGGATGTACTTCGTCCCGGCGTTCTCGGGCCTGTTTGCCCCGTACTGGCGAGCAGACGCCCGCGGCGCGATCGTCGGCCTCTCCCGGTTCAACACCAACGCCCACCTCGCCCGGGCCACCCTCGAGGCGATCTGCTATCAGAGCAAGGACGTCGCGGACGCGATGGAGTCCGACAGCGCCAGCGCGGGCAGCCCCCTCGGCCTCCGCGTCCTCAAGGTCGACGGAGGGGTGACGGCCAACGACCTCTGCATGCAGATCCAGGCGGACATCCTCGGAGTGGAGGTGAGCCGTCCGGTGGTCGCCGAGACGACCGCTCTGGGTGCGGCATACGCTGCTGGTCTGGCCACCGGCTTCTGGAGCAGCACCGACGAGCTGCGCGAGAACTGGCTGGAGGACAGGCGCTGGTCGCCACAGTGGAGTGACGCGCAGCGCAGCAAGGGGTATGCCGGGTGGCAGAAGGCCGTGCAGCGCACCCTCGGCTGGACGGACATCGACTGAGGCCCCTGGGCCGAACGCCCATGCGACACAACGTGAACGGACGCGCATGAACCCTCTCGCCCTCTCCCCGTCATCGCGATCGGCGGCGATCGAGCAGCTCGCGTCCAGCCGGGAGCACGCCGAGCTCGACATCCTCGTCATCGGCGGCGGCGTCGTCGGATCCGGCAGCGCCCTCGACGCGGTTACCCGCGGGCTGACGACCGGCCTGATCGAGGCGCGGGACTTCGCGTCCGGCACCTCGAGCCGGTCGAGCAAGCTGGTCCACGGCGGCCTGCGCTACCTCGAGATGCTCGACTTCCGGCTCGTCCGCGAGGCGCTGCAAGAGCGCGGCCTGCTCCTCACCCGGCTCGCGCCCCACCTCGTCCGGCCGGTGCCGTTCCTCTACCCCCTGACGCACCCGGTGTGGGAGCGGCCCTACGTCGAGGCCGGCCTGACCCTCTACGACACAATGGCGCGCGGGCTCGGTACGGCGGCCGGCATGCCGTGGCACCAGCACCTCACCCGCCGGGGGGCGCTGAAGATCGCCCCGGCACTGAAGAAGTCCTCCCTCACCGGCGCCGTCCAGTACTACGACGCGAAGGTCGATGACGCCCGCCACACCATGGAGCTGGCCCGCACCGCGGCCAGCTACGGCGCCCACGTGGCCAGCCGGGTCGCCGCCGTGGGCTTCCTCCGCCAGGGCGAGCGGGTCACCGGCGTCCAGGCCGTCGACAAGGTGACCGGACGCGAGTTCCAGATCCACGCCCGCCAGGTCGTCAACGCGACGGGCGTCTGGACCGACGAGACCCAGGCCATGATCGGCGAGCGCGGCCAGTTCCACGTGCGCGCGTCCAAGGGCATCCACCTCGTCGTCCCGCGCGACCGGATCCACTCGACCTCCGGCATCATCCTGCGCACCGAGAAGTCCGTCCTCTTCGTCGTCCCGTGGGGCCGGCACTGGATCATCGGCACCACGGACACCGACTGGAGGCTGGACAAGGCGCACCCCGCCGCGACCTCGGCCGACATCGAGTACCTCCTCGACCACGTCAACCGGTTCCTCACGACGCGGCTGACCCAGGCCGACGTCGAGGGTGTGTATGCCGGACTCCGGCCGCTGCTCGCCGGCGAGAGCGAGGAGACGTCCAAGCTCTCCCGCGAGCACGTCGTCGCCCACCCGGCGCCGGGTCTGGTCGTCGTCGCCGGCGGCAAGTACACGACCTACCGGGTCATGGCCAGGGACGCCATCGACGAGGCTGCCCGGGCGATGGGAGGGTCGGTGCCCGAGTCGACGACCCAGCACATCCCGATGGTCGGAGCCGTCGGCTACCAGGCGGCCTGGAACCGTCGCGCGGCCATGGCCAGGGAGGGCGGCCTGCACGTCGAGCGGGTCGAGAAGATGCTCCTGCGGCACGGCGTCCTCACGAGCGAGGTCATCGACCTCATCGCCCGGCAGCCCGACCTCAAGGAACCGCTCCCCGGTGGGGAGGACTACCTCAAGGCCGAGATCGTGTATGCCGCGTCGCACGAGGGCGCCCTGCACCTCGACGACATCCTCGCCCGGCGCACCCGGCTGTCGATCGAGTCCTGGGACCGCGCCGTCGGGGCCGCCCGACCCACCGCCGAGCTGGTCGCACCGATCCTCGGCTGGGACGCGGCGACGACGGACAACGAGGTCGAGCACTACCTCCAGAGGGTGGAGGCCGAACGCGTCTCCCAGACCATGCCCGATGACCGGTCGGCCGACGAGGCCCGCCTCCTGGCACCCGACATCAACGGCTGAGCGGCAGGTTGTGCCCGCTGGCGGCTGAGCAGTCTGGGTTCCGCCGCGCCACGGACGCAACCTCAACTCGCGTCGTGCGTCCAGCACACGTGACGACGATTCTGACCGGGGGCATCAAGGCGCCCTCGGTCCGCCAGGATGGGGGGAGCCACGTGGCACCAGCCGCGAGGACGGGTGTCGACGTCGCCGGCCTGTATGCCGCGCACCGACTGGCCCTGGTGCGCCTCGCCGTCCTGCTCGTCGACGACGTCGCCCTGGCCGAGGACGTCGTCCAGGACGCCTTCATCCAGCTCCACCGCCGCGCTGACCGGCTCGACGACCCGGGCGCCGCAGTCGGCTACCTCCGGGTGTCCGTCGTCAACACCGCCCGGTCGGTCCTGCGTCGCCGCCGGACCGTGCGGTCCTTCCTCGCCAGGGCGTCCCCGCCTGCCCACGTCGCTGCGGCCGACCGCGACGTGCTGCGCCACGAGGAGCACGACGAGGTCATCGCCGCGGTCCGGGACCTGCCTCCACGCCAGCAGGAGGTGCTCATCATGCGCTACTGGTCCGACCTGTCCGAGCGGCAGATCGCGCAGGCCCTCGGGATCTCCGAGGGCACCGTGAAGTCGACGGCCAGCCGTGCCCTCGACAAGCTCGAGTCCATCCTGGGAGCCACCCGATGAACCGCCCCATCGAGGAGCGCCTGCGCGACGCCCTGCGTGCCCGCGCCGACGAGGTGACGGCGCGCGACCTGACCCGCTCCTTCGGTGAGATCGCCGAGGACACCTCGACCGACGAGCGACCGGTCGACATCTTCACCGGCCGGGTCGGACCACGCCGCCGCCACCGCCGTCCGCAGTCGGGATGGGCCCTCCCCGCGGCTGTCGCGGTTGCAATCGTCGCGCTGACGGCCGGAGGGTTCGCCCTCTCGAGCATCCACCGCGACGACCCTACGAGGCCGGCGGCGAGCACGTCGGCCACCCGAGGCGGCTCAGCCACGCCGCGGCCGGTCGTCTCGACGCCCGTCGCCGGGGTCGCGGCGCACGAAGCGCCGGCAGCACAGGTCCCGTGGGAGCAGGTGGGTCAGCACTGGACCGCCGCAGTCTGGACCCAGTCACCTTCGGCAGCCGGAGACCTCCCGGTCACGCTCTATCTCGTCAGCCCCTCCGGGGTGAGGTATGCCGTGGGTCGGGTGGCCGCGACGACGCAGGTCCTCGACGTGACCCCGGATGGTCGTCGGATCCTCGTCGGCAACCCTGGTTTCTCTTCCCTCAGGGAGTGGGACGTAACCTCAGGGGTGGCCCGCACCATCCCTTTGGAAACCGGAGCGCAGCTTCGGTCGGTGCGATACACCAAGCCGTCCGGGCAGGCTCTGCTCGTCACCTATGCCGCCGGAGACAGGCCTGTGCTGGAACGTCGCACTCTGGAGGGGCAGGTCCAGTTCCGCTACCCGGAGATCCCCGGCCTGTCGGTCAGCTCAGGGCCGCCGTTGGCCACTGCTGACGGACTCGACCTGGTTGCTCCAGCGCAGACCGGCATGACACTGATCGGCAATGCCCAGGGCACCGTCGTCCGACAGTTCCCCTTGCCGGCGGGGGCGGTGAGCTGCGCCCCGGTCAGCTGGTGGTCGGAGAGCATCGTCCTCGCGCAATGTGTCACCGTGGCCGATGGCCGGGACGTCTCCGATCTGTGGACCTTCCCGGTCTCGGGAGCACCGTCATCCCGGCTGACCACGACCGCCCCCGCGACCGGCTCTCCGGGCTACGCCCGCGCTTGGTCCTACAGCGGCGGCACGCTCCTCCAGCAGGCGGCGACCTGTGGTGAGGGGAACCTTGACCTGCTGGGGGCGAGCGGCATCCCGGCACCTGTGCTCGTCCCCGTCGACGTGGCGTCCGGCCGGCGGGCTCGGCTCCTCGCCGTCCTCGGCGACTACGCGATCCTCACCCGGTCCGCGTGCGACGGTCCGCCGGCGTTCCTCGCCGCCTACGACCTCAAGACACAGATGGCGACGCCCCTGCTCGGCGCGACCGTCAACGGAGGCACCGTGCTCAGCGCCGTGACCATCGACGCCGCCCGCTGACCACTCGCACCGACAGCACAAGCGCTGGTGGCCAACCCAGCTCGCGCTCCTGCGGCATACCTGCTGCTCGTCCTCATGCAACCTTCGGCTCGGTGGCGCGTCCTTGCTGCTGAGGCAACCGAGTGAGCGCCCCCGTCTGCCAGCCAACCCAGGAGGACCACGTGAGCACCGACCCCATCACCGACGGCGACGAAGCGCCGACGGAGGGCTACCGCCACTCGCCGGCGTCGCGGCCGCGCTGGCTCCTGGCTGTGACGGCCGTAGTCATCGCCGTGTCCTGTCTCGCCGCTTTGGTCGGCTGTGAACACGGGCCTGCTCCCGAGTCAGGAGTCCGGACGGCGACAACCTCCCCCAGCACGCCCGCCACGCCCTCTTCCCTCCCGGGCGCTTCCGCCACCACGTCGCCGGCCACGCCGCCGGCCTCCTCGTCGCCGGCCATGCCGTCGGCCTCCTCGTCGCCGGCCTCCTCGTCGGCCGTCCGCGCCGCCGGGAAGGGCGCGGCCGCCGCTGTTCCGGTCACCCGCGAGGCGCCGCGAGCCGAGATTCCCTGGGCGCAGGTCGGCGGGGGGTGGACGGCCGCAGTCTGGGCGGCGACGGTGAGCCCCGGCCCGGGCACCCTCTACCTGCTGAGCCCGGCAGGCACCCGGTATGCCGTCGGCGCTGTTCCGGCGAACACGTACGTCGCCGACGTGTTGCCTGACGGCCGACGCGTGCTCACTGTCGAGGGCAACCCGGCCGGGCTCGTCGAGTGGGACGTCGCCGCCGGCGCACCTCGGACCATCAATGTCCCCCCGCCCATCGGGGGGAGCCGCGAGGTGCGGTACTCCAAACCGTCGGCGCGAGCAGTCCTCGTGCTCAACGTCACCCGCCAACCGGCGGTCCTCGAGCGCCGAGGACTCGACGGAAGCCTGGAGTCCAGCTACCCAGACACGTCCTCCTACTTGGCCGCACCCGACGGCAAAGACCTCGTCGCCGCACGCCAGGACGGACTGGCGGTCGTCAGCAACCCTGGCAGCGTCATCAGGTCTCTCCCGGCGCCGGGCGGCTACGAGAGCTGCACGCCCCTGAGCTGGTGGAGCGCCGGCGCCGTCCTCGTCCGGTGCTCCGCGAAGAACTCGCAGGCCACGCCGAACCTGTGGGTCTACCCGGTCTCCGGGGCGCCGGCTACCCAGCTCACCAAGGCGACCGCCGCTTCGGGCGCCGAGCAGTTCGGCTACCTCATGGCCTGGAGGTACAGCGGCGGCACTCTCATCGAGGCGGGCGCCGGCTGCGGCCACGGAGGGCTGGGCATCCTCAACGCCTCCGGCAAGGGCGACTCACGCCGGCTGAACATCCCCGCTGAGCCGGGCAGTGACACCGCACCCGATGTCCAGGCTGTCGTCGGTGACAACGCGTACCTCACCGTCGAGGAGTCCTGCGGCGCGGTTGGCGCCCGCTCCCTGGTCCGGTACGACCTGGGAAAGGACGCGCCGACCTACCTCCTCGGCCCCAAGGCCAATGGCGGCACAGTCGTCAGCAGCGTGGTCATCGACCCCAGCAGGTGAGAGGGGTGCGGGCGGCGGGCACCCGGCATACCGGCGGCGACCGGCGTGGCACGATGGCAACGTGAACAGCGAACCGCACAAGCAGAGCGAGAACCGAGCCCGTCCCACCACCGACGAGTTCCGTCAGTTCGTGCGGACGGGCTGGGCGCCGCGACCGAGCCGCGTGCCCGAGCGCGCCGAGGTCGCCGAGTATGCCGCGCGGCGGCGGCGGGCGGTCAGCGAGCGGTTCCCAGGGGAGCGGCTGGTCATCCCCGCCGGTGGGCTCAAGGTGCGCAGCAACGACACCGACTACGTCTTCCGGCCGCACAGCGCCTTCGCGCACCTCACCGGGTTCGGCGGCGACGGCGAGCCCGACGCCGTGCTCGTCCTCGAGCCGGCCGATGAGGGCCACGAGGCCGTCCTGTACTTCAGGCCGCGGGGCAGCCGCGACTCGGAGGAGTTCTTCGGTGACACCCGCTACGGCGAGTTCTGGGTCGGTGCCCGGCCGACGCTCGAGGACGTCGAGGCGGAGCTCGGCCTCAGCGCCCGGCACATCGACGAGCTCCCCGACGCGCTGAGCAAGGACGCGGGAGAGGTCACCATCCGCGTGGTGCGAGACGCCGACCGCGACGTCGCTGAGCAGGTCGACACCGCGCGCAGCAGCGCCTCCGAGCAGTCGCAGCAGTCGGCGGAGGAGAAGACGGCGGTCGCCGAGCTCGATGAACAGCTGGCCGCGTTCCTCTCCACCCTCCGGATGGTCAAGGACGAGTGGGAGATCGAGCAGATGCGGGCCGCCGTCGCCGCGACCCAGACGGGCTTCGAGGCGGTGATCGCCCAGCTGCGCGATGCGGTCGCCAACGGCCGCGGTGAGCGCTGGGTCGAGGGGGTCTTCGGCCTCCACGCACGCCACCAGGGCAACGGGGTCGGGTACGACTCCATCTGCGCCAGCGGCGACAACGCGACGACTTTGCACTGGATCAAGAACACAGGCGAGGTGCGCGAGGGCGACCTGCTCCTCCTCGATGCCGGCGTCGAGGTCGACTCGCTCTTCACCGCCGACATCACCCGCACCCTGCCGGTCGACGGTACGTTCACCGAGGCGCAGCGCACGATCTACGACGCGGTGTATGCCGCGCAGGAGGCCGCTCTCGCAGCCGTCAAGCCCGGCAACACGTTCTCCGACATCCACGAGGCCGCGATCCGGGTCATCGCCGCACACCTCCACGATTGGGGCCTGCTGCCCGACGGCATCGACGTCGAGACGACCCTCGACAAGGAGCACGGTCAGTACCACCGCCGCTGGATGGTCCACGGCACCAGCCACCACCTGGGCATCGACGTGCACGACTGCGCCCTGGCAACCCGTGCTGAGTACATGGACGCGGAGCTCGTCCCGGGGATGATCCTCACCGTCGAGCCGGGTCTCTACTTCAAGGCGGACGACGAGCTCGCGCCGGTGCAGTTCCGCGGCACCGGCGTGCGGATCGAGGACGATGTCCTCGTCACCGAGGGGGGCTACGAGAACCTTTCTGCGGCGATACCGCGCAGCTCCGCCGAGGTCGAGGCCTGGATCGCGCGGGTGACCGAGAACTGACCGCTGCGCGGCGGGTCCCGCCGCTCGCGCTGCGCCGCCGCTCAGGCGGTGGCGCCTCCGCCGGGGCCGCCCATCGGCGTCCCGCCCTGGGTCCGCTGGTCGGTGACCGCACCCGAGGTCGTGCCTCCGGGGAAGCCCGAGGTCGCGACACCGGCCCTGCCGAGGATATCGCGGGCCTGCTGCGCGTGCTTGTGCTCGACAAGCACCTCGTACTTGCTCGGGACGACCTGGCTGACCGACGTGAAGTCCCGGTGCCCGCCCGTCGCCGTGTACGTGATCGCGCCCCAGATGGCACCGAAGATCGCGCCGAAGATCATCGTCGACGCGACGAGGGCCAGGACGTTGTTCTGCCCGTCGAAGAGGGCGAAGATCAGGCCGACGAACAGGCCGAGCCAGACGCCCGACAGCGCGCCTGCGATGAGGACCCGTCCCCACGTCAGGCGGCCCGTGATGCGCTCGAGCTGCTTGAGCTCCGTGCCGACGATAAGGCAGTTCTCCACGGGGAACTGCTCGTCGGAGAGCGTGTCCACGGCCTTCTGGGCTTCCTCGTACTTGTCGAACGTGCCCAGCGACAGCGGGTACTCGAGGGCCAGCCTGGCCCGAATGGTTCGAAGGGCGCTCTGCTGCGTGCTCATGCGAACAGTCTCGCAGACGAAGGATGTCCGGCGACCCCGGAGGGGCGCCGTCGTTCCCCGGAGCACAGACCGTGACTCGTCAGCGCTTGAGTCGATAGTCCTCGAGCAGGCGGCGGCCGATGATCATCTTCTGGATCTCCGCCGTCCCCTCGCCGATGAGGAGCATCGGCGCCTCCCGGTAGAGCCGCTCGATCTCGTACTCCTTGGAGTACCCGTATCCGCCGTGGATCCGGAAGCTGTCCTGCACCACCTCGGCGCAGTACTCAGCGGCGAGGTACTTGGCCATGCCGGCCTCGAGGTCGCCCCGCTGCCCGCTGTCCTTCAGGCGGGCCGCCTTGACCATCATCTGGTGGGCTGCCTCCACCTTGGTCGCCATGTCGGCGAGCTTGAACATGATCGCCTGGTGCTGGGCGATCGGCTTGCCGAAGGTCTCCCGCTCCTGGGCATACCTGATGCCAAGCTCGAACGCTCGGCGCGCGACGCCACAGGCTCGCGCCGCGACGTTGACGCGGCCCACCTCGATGCCGTCCATCATGATGTAGAAGCCCTTGCCGGGCACGCCGCCGAGGACCTGCTCGGCGCGGATGCGGTACCCGTCGAACACCGCACCCGTGGAGTCGACGCCCTTGTAGCCCATCTTCTCGATCTTCGGCGGGATGGTCAGGGAGCCGTCCGCCTGCGCCCCGAATCCCGGCTCCTTCTCGACGAGGAACGTCGTCATGTTCCGGTAGACGCTGTTCTCGCCCTCATCCGTCTTGACGAGGACGGCGAGGAGGTTGGACGTGGCGCCGTTGGTGATCCACAGCTTCTCGCCGTCAATGAGGTAGTCGTCGCCGTCCCTCACGGCCCGCGTCCGGATAGCCGACACGTCCGAGCCACAGCCCGGCTCGCTCATCGAGAAGGAGCCCCGCAGCTCCCCGGTCGCCATGCGCGGCAGGTACGCCTGCTTCTGCTCCTCGGTGCCGTGCTGCAGGAGCATGTAGGCGAGGATGAAATGGGTGTTGATGATGCCGCTGACGCTCATCCAGCCGCGGGCGATCTCCTCGACGCACAGGGCGTAGGTCAGCAGCGACTCGCCCAGGCCGCCGTACTCCTCGGGGATCATCAGCCCGAAGATGCCCATCTCCTTCATGGCCTCGACGATCGTCGTCGGGTACTCGTCGTCGTGCTCGAGCTGCGTGGCGACGGGCAGCACCTGCTCCTCGACGAACTCCGTGACGAGCGCCAGCAGGTCGGTCTGCTCCTCGGTGAGGCCGTCGGTCTGCTGCAGTCGTGCCATCGGTCGCCGCCTTGTCGGATCATCGCTCGTGTCCGTGACTCTTCCGGCGAGTATGCCGAGTGCCCACCTTCCCGGGGCGACGCCCGGCGTGTGAGTCGCACCACCCATGCTGTCCGACGGCCCTCGGGGTGGCCAGAGCCGACAGAACCCGCACCATTCCGCCGACGCACGGCCCTCGGGTCGGCCACAGCCGACAGAACCCGCACCATTCCGCCGTCGCACGGCCCTCGGGGCGGCCACAGCCGACAGAACCCGCACCATTCCGCCGACGCACGGCCCTCGGGGCGGCCACAGCCGACAGAACCCGCACCATTCCGCCGTCACACGGCCCTCGGCGGGCCCGTTAACCAGTTGCTCGTCGCGCCAGCGGTGCGGGACCCTGGGAGGTGACTGCCCGGCATACGGCCGGGTCTTGACCAACACGACTCCGAGGAGGGCGACATGTCCACGACTGCTGTGGGTGCTCGTCGCACCCTTTCCCTTCTTTCAACGGAGAACTGTCATGTCTCAATTCTTTACCGAAGGCCGTGAACACAGCTCGTTCGCCTTTGACAGCAACCCCGACGGCCCGCCGGAAGGCGAACGGTGGTCGTCGTGGGACGGGGCCATGCACGGCCCGAAACCCCGACCCGACTGGGTCATCACCGCTCTCGGCGCCGTCGAGAGCGACCTCGGCGTCCTCAAGACCGGCAAGGAGGCCGACGTCCACATCGTGCGGCGGTGGGTTCCCGGCGACCCGAAGCGGGACGTCCTCATGGCCGCGAAACGCTTTCGGGCCAACGAGAACCGGCTGTTCCACCGTGACTCCGGCTACCTCGAGGGGCGTCGGGTCCGCAAGAGCCGCGAGATGCGCGCGATGGGGCGGCGGACGGAGTTCGGCAAGGCGCTGATCGCGGGCCAGTGGGCGATGGCGGAGTTCGACGCGCTGGGCACACTGTGGGCGCTCGACCTGCCCGTGCCCTACCCGGTGCAGTTCAGCGACACCGAGATGCTGATGGAGCTCATCGGCACGCCTGACGGGGAGGCCGCGCCGCGCCTGGCCCAGACTCGGCCGTCGCCCGAGCTGCTCGCTGACCTCTTCGAGCAGATCCGCCAGACGATGACGACGCTCGCGCTGCACGGCTGGGCGCACGGCGACCTCTCGCCCTACAACGTCCTGCTCCAGGACCAGCGCCTCGTCCTCATCGACTGGCCGCAGATCGTCGACATCATCGGCAACCCCCATGGGCCCGAGTTCCTCGAGCGGGACACCCACAACATCTGCGACTGGTTCGTGCGGCGCGGGTATGCCGTGGACGAGGGCGAGCTCTTCGGCGATCTCATGGCGGCGGCGACGTCACGGTGGTGACCCCGGTGGGTGACCGCCGCGTGGGCGACGAGCTGACGCAGCTGACCGGCTTCCTCGACGCGCAGCGCGAGCTGTTGCTGCGCAAGGCTTCCGGGCTGGACGCCCGACAGCTGGCCCAGGTCCACGGGCCCTCGACGCTGACCATGGGCGGACTGCTCAACCACGGCGCCCTCAACGAGGACTGGTGGTTCGGGGTGCGGTTCGCCGGCACCCCTCAGCCGGAGCCCTGGGCGAGCGCCGACTGGGACTCGGACGTGGACTGGGAGATGGTGTCGGCCGCGCAGGTCGAGCCGGACGAGCTGAGGGCCCGCTATCGCGACGCCTGTGCCCGCAGCCGGGCGATCATCGAGGCGGCCTCCGGTCTCGACGCGCTCGCGGTCGCGACCGACGCCGAGGGTGGCCGGTGGAACCTGCGCTGGATCGTCCTGCACATGATCGAGGAGACGGCCCGGCACGCCGGGCACGCCGACCTCATCCGCGAGTCCATCGACGGGGAGACCGGCGAGTAGGCGTCACCCCGAGCGCTTGCGTCCGGCAACTCGGTGGCTATGGCGACCACCGTGCCGGACGCAACGAGACTCAGGCCTCCGGGCAGAGCTCGCGGCGTTCGCGGCGTTCGCGACGCCGGACGATGGGATGACGGCCCAGCCAGGCCGCCACCGAGGCCTGCCCGGAGAGGATCCCCACGAAGACGAGGAGCATGCCGAGCACCTGGACCGGGCCGAACGCCTCGTGGGCGAGCACCACTCCGAGGAGCGTACCGACCACGGGGTTGAGCAGGCCGATCAGGGCGACGGTGCCGGCCTCCATGCGCTGGAGGCCGCGGAACCACATCGCGTAGGCGAGCCCGGTCGCGATGACGACGAGGTAGGCGAATCCCCCGATGGCCCGACCGTTCAGGGCAGGCGGGGCCCCCTCGACGACCATCGCGATCGGCAGGAGCAGCGCCCCACCTGCGACCAGTTGCCAGGAGGTGACGGTCAACATGTCCACCGGCGGCTTCCAGCGCTTGACGAGGACGAACCCCAGCGAGGCCATGAGGACGGCGGCCACCGAGGCGGCGACGCCGATCCCGTCCGCGACGACACCTCCCCGCAGCACGAGTAGCGCGACCCCGACCAGACCGATGCCGGCCCCGGCGAGGGAAGCGGCTCGAGGCCGCTCCCGGATCATCGGCCAGGCCAGGAGCATCATGGCAATCGGCGAGGTCGCGGTCAGCGTCGCGGCCAGTCCGGTGGGCAGGCGTTGCGCGGCGATGTAGATCAGGACGAAGAACGCCCCGATGTTGAGGGTGCCGAGGACGAGCGCCTTCCACCACCAGTCGCCCCGCGGCAGCCGTCGGGTGACAAGGAGCAGGACGAGCCCGATCGGCAGCGCCCGCAGGGCCGCACCGAAGAGCGGGTGGCCGTCAGGCAAGAAGTGCGCCGTGACGTAGTAGGTCGACCCCCAGGCGGCCGGCGCGATCGCCGTGAGCAGTGACGTCTTCAGAGGACTCTCCGGCGAGAAGCATTCCATGGAAGAGATAATACCTTCCAAGGAAGGTATATTGCAAGCATGAACCCAGACCTCGACCACGTGGGCCGGATCCTCGAGCAGTGGGCCGCCGAGCGGCCCGAGCTTGACGTCTCCCCCATCGGGATCATCGGCCGCCTGCACCGGCTCTCCGCGACGCTCTACGCCGAGCTCGACACGGTCTACAGCGCGCACGGTGTGGGCGACGGGGAGTTCGACGTCCTCGCGACGCTGCGTCGCAACGGCAAGCCGTACGCCCTGACCCCGGGCGAGCTCGCGGACCAGACGATGGTCACCTCCGGAGCCGTCACCAAGCGGGTGGACCGTCTCATCGCCGCCGGTCTGGTCACCCGCGAGGTCAGCTCCGGCGACGGTCGCAGTCGGGTGATTGCCCTCTCACGCAAGGGACTGCAGCACATCGACCGCGCCTTCGCCGCCCACGTCGCCAACGAGCGAAGGCTCGTCGACCACTTGACCGAGCGCGAGCAGCGGCAGCTGGGGACGCTCCTCGAGAAGTGGGGGCGCGCCCTCGGCGCCTGAGGCCTCGGGCCGGGTTACCGTCATTCGGTGAGCCTTCGCCCCATCAGCCGTCGGGCCGTCCTCGTGGGTGGCCTGGCCCTGGCCTCTGTCGGCGCGGGCGCCGTGGCGCTCCGCGAGGTGAACTCGCCGCAGAACCTCGTCGGCGGGTCATTCACGTCGGCCGCGCTGAGGGGCGCCGAGACCGGCTGGGCCATCAGCTATCCGCCGGGGGAGTCACCCGGCGCGCACCTGCCGGTCCTCATCGCCCTCCATGGCAAGGGGGGCAACCACCGCGACGCGTTCACCTCCCTCGGCCTGGCCGACGCCCAGGAGTCAGTGCCAGCCGCCCACGGATTCGCCATCTCGTCCGTTGACGGCGGGGGCGACTACTGGCACCGGCGTCGGGACGGCCGCGACGCCGGGGTGATGCTCACCGACGAGCTTCTGCCAGTCCTCGAGGGGCAGGGGCTGGTGACCGACCGGGTCGCCCTGCTGGGGTGGTCGATGGGCGGTTACGGGTCGCTGCTCCTGGCGGCGACCCGGCTCCACGGTCGGGTTACGGCCGTGATGACGATGAGTGCCGCCCTCTGGACGACATCCGGCGCCAGCGCTCCGGGCGCCTTCGACGACGCGGAGGACTTCCGGGCCAACGACGTGTTTGCGATGCGTCCGGCCCTCGCCTCAGTGCCGCTGCTCATGGACTGTGGCACCAGCGATCCCTTCGTCTCGGCGAACCATGCCTTCGTCGACGGGATGACACCGCGGCCGGCAGCGAACTTCGAGCCGGGCGGGCATGACGACACCTACTGGCGGGCGATGGCGCCCCGCCAGCTGACCTTCGTCGCCGAGCACCTCAGCGTCTGAGGGCTCCCCTGCCAAGGGCCTCAACGTCATCTCCGGCGCGGTGAGCAACACCCAGGTCCCAGCCTGCTGGCTCGTCGTCCAGGGCCGTTGCGCGTATGCCGTGAACGCGGCGAGGGGACGATCGCGACGAGCTGCGCCGTCCTGTGGCCAGTCCGCGGCCGCGCGTAGCCCGGGAACGTCCCTCTTGCGTCCGGCACGTTGGCGCCCCAGGCTGCCGACCTGCCGGACGCAACAGGACGGGTGTCGCAGGGCGACGGTCACGAGATCTCCCTCGACGCCTACCGGCTCTCACCCGAGCGGATCGCGGGACAGCTGGAGGCGGCCGGGTTCGTCGGCCACGCGACGTTGGTTCGCGAGGCCGAGCCGCCGGAGAAGACGCCGCAGGCCTACCTCGTCATCCGTAAGCCCTCTGCCTGAGTCCTAACCGGCTACTCCGCCTCTGGCGGCGATGGCGTCATTCGTCGCGAGGACCATGCGGGCCGTGTCGACGTGGAGGTTCTCGATCAGCCGTCCGTTGTGGGTCGCCACGCCGCGACCGTCCGCGCGTGCGGTCTCGAACGCCTCGATCACCGCTCGGGCGTCCTCGACGTCGGCTTCGCTCGGGGCGAAGACCCGGTTGGCCGCCTCGAGCTGCCCGGGGTGGATCAGTGTCTTGCCGTCGAAGCCGAAGTCGCGCCCCTGACGGCACTCCACCTCGAAGCCCTCGGCATCCTTGACGTCGTTGTAGACGCCGTCGACGATGACCTTCCCGGTGGCCCGGGCTGCCAGGAGGCACAGCGAGAGACCGGTGAGCAGCGGTCCCCGGCCGGGGACCATGAGCGCGCCGAGCTCCTTGTTGAGGTCGTTGGTCCCCATGACGAGGAGGGTGACCCGCTCGGACGCGCCGGCGATCTCTTCCGCGTGGAGCATGGCCAGCGGCGTCTCGACCATTGCCCAGAGCTTCGTGTGTTCAGGAGCTCCGGCAGCCTCTATCGCCGCGACGAGCTGGCGCACCTCGTCGGCCGAGCTGACCTTCGGGACGACGATCGCGTCCGGCCCCGCCGAGCTGGCTGCGGCCAGGTCGTCGGCGTGCCACTCGGTGTCCATGCCGTTGACCCGGATGGCCAGCTCACGCTGGCCGTACTCCCCCGATCGCGCTGCGGCACAGGCAGACTCACGGGCCGAGGCCTTCGCGTCGGGTGCCACCGCGTCCTCGAGGTCGAGGATCAGGGCATCGACGGGAAGGCTCCTGGCCTTTTCAAGGGCACGCTCGTTGGAGCTCGGCAGGTAGAGGACCGAGCGCCGCGGGCGGAACTCCTCCGCCGGAGTGGACTCCCCCATCAGGCCCTCTCTCCGTCAGAGCCGGGCACGCGGGTCTTCGGGGGGTCCACGGGGGGAGTGGCGCCCTGCGTGTGGGTGTACGCCTGCGCGAGCTCGGGGTCGAGCTCGCCGAGCCGGTCCGCGAGCTGGATGAGGACTAGGCACTGCTTGAGGCTGGCATCGTCCTCCATCTTCCCGTCGAGCATGACGGCTCCGGTCCCGTCGCCCATCGCCTCGACGACCCGGCGCGCGTGGGCGACGTCCTCGACCGAGGGGCTGAAGACCTTCTTGGCGATGGGGATCTGCGCGGGATGGAGCGACCAGGCGCCGACGCACCCGAGGAGGAACGCGTTGCGGAACTGGTCCTCACAGGCGACGACGTCCTGGATGTCCCCGAACGGCCCGTAGAAGGGGTAGATGCCGTTGGCTACACACGCGTCAACCATCCGGGAGATCGTGTAGTGCCACAGATCCTGTTGGGAGGTCTGGCGATCCGCGGCGATGTCCCCACCGGGCGGGTCCTGCCGGACGAGGTAGCCCGGGTGGCCGCCGCCGACGCGGGTCGTCTTCATCCGACGTGACGCGGCGAGGTCGGCCGGCCCGAGAGACAGGCCCTGCATCCGTGGGCTGGCCCCGCAGATCTCCTCGACGTTGACGACGCCGCGGGCCGTCTCGAGGATGGCGTGGACGAGGATCGGGCGGCTCAACCCCGCCTTCGCCTCGAGCTGGGCGAGCAGCCGGTCGATGTAGTGGATGTCCTCGGCGCCCTCCACCTTCGGAAGCATGACGACGTCGAGCCGGTCACCGATCGCGGGGACGATCGCCTCGATGTCGTCGAGGAACCACGGCGAGTCGAGCGAGTTCAGCCGTGCCCAGAACTGCGTGTTCTCACCGAAGTCCACGCCTTGGCCGATCCGGACCAAACCCTCGCGGGCGGCGACCTTGGCGTCGGCCTTGACGCCGTCCTCGAGGTTGCCGAGCAGGACGTCCACCGTGCCGACCATCCCGGGCACCTTGTCGGCCATCCTCGCGTTGCCTGGGTCGAAGAAGTGGATAACCCGCGACGGTCGAGCCGGGATCTCCCGGACCGGGTCAGGAGCGCCGAGCGCGAGCGGCCTGAAGAAGTCCTTGGGGTTGCGCATTCCGGCTCTCCTCAACGGGTTCCTGTGGACCGGCAACGGTGCACTCGCCCGGTGGGGCCGAACCTAGCAGCGGCGCGCCGCGGGCCGTTATGACGCAGTTCACGTCGCTCGACGAGCTGCGGCAGCCCGCGGGCACAGCGGAGCCGGGTCATCCCCCCGGGGCCGGCTGGAGTCAACTACCCTCGGGAAATGAGCGGGAGCGGGATGAGCACGCCGGACGAGGTGGCTGCAGGGCCCGCACCGACGAACGTCACGTCGCTCGTCGGCGAGGCGATGACGAAGTCGGGCCTGTTCTGGATCGAGGTGCCCGGCGACCGGGCCTGGCCGGTGTGGCACGCCTGGGTCGACGGCACGGCATACGTCGTCAACGGGCCGGGTGAGCAACACCTGCCGTGGCTTCCCGACGAGGTGACGCTGATCCTGCGCAGCAGGGACACCGGCGGACGGCTCCTGCGCGTCTGGGCCGAGGTGCGGGTCCTCGACGGGCGAGAGCCGCAGTGGCAGGTCGCCGCTGACGCGCTGCGGGCGAGCCGACTCAACGCCGTCGGCGACGTCGTCGAGCGGTGGCGTGCCCACTGTGCCATCTCGGCGCTGACCCCGTTCGGCAACCTCGTCGAGGGCCCGGGCACCTACGGCGACGCCTCCGGCGCCGCGCCGCCACCGGCCTCCCGGGCGACGACGACCTCCTGGCGGCCCTGGCACTGGCGGGGCCGGCCCATGCGGCGCCGCGGGAACCGCTGAGCGGACGAAGCCGCTCGACCCGGGCGGCTAACCTTGGGCCGTGAGCCCCACGATCCGCGTCTTCGTCGCGCGCCTGGCCGGTCTGAGCGTGTTCGACCCGCTCGGCGACCCCGTGGGCCGGGTGCGGGACATGGTCGTCACCTTCAGCTCGACGCGCAGCCGGCCCAGGGTCATCGGGCTGGTCGTCGAGGTTGCCCAGCGTCGCCGGGTGTTCGTGCCGATGACCCGCGTGACGTCGGTCGATGCCGGTCAGGTCATCACCACCGGACTGGTCAACATGCGCCGGTTCGAGCAGCGGACGAACGAGACGCTGGTGCTCGCCGAGCTCCTCGAGCGGCAGGTGACCGTGCAGACGCCCGAGGACGTCTTCGAAGGCACCGTCGAGGACGTCGCGATCGAGCGGCGGGGCAAGGACTGGGAGGTCACCAAGGTCTTCTGCCGCAAGAGCACGGCCGCGTCCGGCCGGGGGCTGCGGCTGACCCGCCGCCGCGGCGAGACCGTCCTCGTCGCCATCGAGGACGTCACCGGCCTGCAGACCCAGAGCGGTGAGCAGAGCGCCGCCCGGCTGCTCGAGAACTACGAGGACCTGCGCGTCGCCGACCTCGCCGACATCATCCACGACCTCAGCAAGCAGCGGCGCGCCGAGGTCGCCGCTGCGCTGGACGACGACAAGCTCGCCGACATCCTCGAGGAGCTGCCCGAGGACGACCAGGTCGAGATCCTCGCCGGGCTCGGCACCGAGCGCGCCGCGGACATCCTCGAGGCGATGCAGCCCGACGACGCCGCCGACCTGCTTGCGGAGCTGTCGACCGACCAGCAGGAGCAGCTCCTGCGGCTCATGGAGCCGGACGAGGCGGCTCCGCTGCGGCGGCTGCTGGCCTACGACGAGAAGACCGCCGGCGGTCTCATGACGACCGAGCCGGTGATCCTCGGACCGGAGGCCACCATCGCCGAAGCGCTCGCCGTCGTGCGGCGCGAGGAGCTGCACCCGGCCCTCGCCTCGACCGTCTTCGTCTGCCGTCCGCCGCTCGAGACCCCGACCGGCAGGTACCTCGGCCTCGTCCACATCCAGCGGCTGCTGCGCGAACCTCCTCACTCCTCGGTCGGCTCCGTCCTCGACAAGGGCATCGAGCCGATGCCGGTCGACGCGCCGCTCGAGCAGGTGACCCGGATGCTGGCGACCTACAACCTCGTCGCGGTGCCCGTCGTCGACCCCGACGGCCGGTTCCTCGGCGCGGTCACCGTCGACGACGTGCTCGACCACATCCTTCCGGAGGACTGGCGCGAGGACCGGCACGAGGTGACGCATGGCTGATCGGCGGGACCGGCTCCGCCGCCGCGACGCCGGTCTGCGCCTCGACCAGCCGCGCGAGTTCCGCCGCCGCTACGTCCCGTCACCGTCCTTCTCGCACGAGAGCTTCGGCGCCCTCAGCGAGCGGTTCGCCCGGCTCATGGGCACTGCCGGGTTCCTCATCGGGATGACCGTCTTCGTCGGCGCGTGGCTCGTCTGGAACACGTTCGGGCCCAAGGCCCTGCAGTTCGACCCACGAAGCCTCAACTACACGCTGCTCACCCTCATCCTGTCGCTCCAGGCCTCGTATGCCGCTCCGCTCATCCTCCTCGCCCAGAACCGCCAGGCCGACCGTGACCGGGTGGCGCTGGAGCAGGACCGAGCGCGGGACGAGCGCAACCTGGCGGACACGGAGTTTCTCACCCGCGAGGTCGCCGCATTGCGGATCGCCTTGCGGGACGCGGCAACTCGCGACTTCCTCCGGTCCGAGCTGCGCGGCCTCCTCGAGGAGATCGAGGAGCGGGGGCTGTCGGTGCGTCCGCAGAACGTGCCGGAGGACCCCGCGCCGGGATGACCGGCTGAGCGGAGCAGCGCACCCAGCCTGCGGCCGCGGCACTCGTCGGGGGGAGCGAGGCGTCGTGAGCATGACCAGTGCCACAGCCGAGACCCGACGCCAGCGGCGGACACGGCTCGGCGGCGGCATACGATGGACGCATGTCCACGCTGGTCCTGCCGACCCACGACGCCATGCTGACTGCGCTCAGCAGGGTCAACGACCCCGAGATCCGCAAGCCCATCACGGAGCTGGGGATGGTCAAGAGCGTCGAGGTCGACGAGACGGGCCGCGTCGCTCTGTCGATCTTCCTCACGGTTTCCGGCTGCCCGATGAAAGACACGCTGACCAAGGACTCCACCGCGGCACTGCTGGCGGTGCCCGGGGTCACAGCGGTGGACGTGATCCTCGACGTCATGAGCGACGAGCAGCGCACCGCCTTGCGCACCCAGCTGCGTGGTGGCCAGACGGAGCGCGAGATCCCCTTCGCGAAGCCCGGATCGTTGACCCGGGTGTATGCCGTGGCGTCCGGAAAGGGTGGGGTCGGCAAGTCGTCGGTCACGGTCAACCTCGCCGCCTCGTTGGCGCAGCAGGGGCTGAGGGTCGGGGTCGTCGACGCTGACGTCTACGGCTTCTCGGTGCCCCGGATGCTCGGCGTCGAACAGCGTCCGACGCAGGTCGACGACATGATCCTGCCGCCGATCGCGCACGAGGTGAAGGTCATCTCGATCGGGATGTTCGTCCCCGGCAACCAACCCGTCGTGTGGCGCGGGCCGATGCTCCACCGGGCACTCCAGCAGTTCCTCGGTGACGTCTTCTGGGGAGATCTCGACGTCTTGCTGCTCGACCTGCCTCCCGGCACGGGTGACATCGCCATTTCCGTAGCCCAGCTCATCCCGACCGCCGAGATCCTCGTCGTCACCACCCCGCAGCGGGCGGCGGCGGAGGTCGCGGAGCGGGCGGGGGCCATTGCCCTGCAGACCCACCAGCGGCTGGTCGGCGTCATCGAGAACATGTCCTGGCTGGAGCTTCCGGACGGCAGCAGGCAGGAGATCTTCGGGTCCGGCGGCGGACAGGCCGTGGCCGACTCGCTGACGAGGTCCATCGGTGCACGGGTCGAGCTGCTCGGTCAGATCCCGCTCGACACCCGGCTACGCGAAGGCGGCGACCATGGCACGCCTGTCGTCCTGTCGCACCCGGACACGGCGGCCGCGGTGGCCCTGCGCGGCATCGCCCGAGGACTGTCGACCCGCTCCCGCGGGCTTGCTGGCCGCTCGCTCGGCCTGACCCCGACCGGCCGCTGACCCTCAGGTCGCGCAGCGTCGGAACTTGACTGCCACTCCTGCTGCGCCGCAGCACTCGCCGCAATGGTGCGGGTTCTGACGACGCCGAGGGCCTCCCCCGACTGCATTCGCCGGAACAGTGCGGGATCTGACGACCCGAGACACCTCCCGCCGCCGCACTCGCCGCAATGGTGCGGGTTCCGACGACGCCGAGGGCCTCCCCCGACTGCATTCGCCGGAACAGTGCGGAATCTGACGACCCAAGACACCTCCCGCCGCCGCACTCACCGCAATGGTGCGGGTTCTGACGACGCCGAGGGCCTCCCCCGACTGCATCCGCCGGAACAGTGCGGGATCTGACGACCCGAGACACCTCCCGCCGCAGCACTCGCCGCAATGGTGCGGGTTCTGACGACGCCGAGGGCCTCCCCCGACTGCATCCGCCCGAACAGTGCGGGTTCTGATGTCCCTTGGCAGCCCCGCTCAGGTCGCGTCCGCGTCCCACGGCGTCGGCTTCGCCGCGTCATGGATCGGCTGGGTCGGCTGGGCCATCACCCCTGACTGGGGCTTGTCCTCAGGCTCGTCGAACGGCTCCATGAGCGCCTCGCGCACAATCCGGCGCGGGTCGTACTGACGCGGGTCGTACTGCCGCCAGTTGACGTCCTCGAAGTCAGGACCCATCTGGTCCTTGAGCTGGGTGCGGGCGCTCTGCGCCATGTCGCGGACCTGGCGGACGAGCTGGGCGAACTTGCCGGCATACTCTGGCAGCCGCTCGGGACCGAGCACGACGATGCCGATGACGATGAGCATGAGGAACTCCCAGCCGTTGATGTCAAATGGCACTCGTCGCCTCCTCACGCGCCGGCGGTCAGCCGGTGGCTCCCTGGAGCGTCATTGTGACATCGACCGGCTGGCCACCGCGCAGCAGCTTGAGGCGGACCGTGTCGCCCACGCTCTTGGCCCGGATCGCGACGACGAGGGCGTCGGCGTCGGTCACCTTGCGGCCCTCGAACTCGACCACGACGTCGCCGCTCTTGAGGCCGGCCTTCTCGGCCGTGCCTCCGGGATCCACGCCACCGTCCTGGGCGACCTTGGCCCCGTCACCGTCGTAGGTGCGGTCCACCTTGACCCCGAGGACCGGGTGCTCTGCCTTGCCGGTGGTGATGAGCTGCTGCGCGGTCTTGGCGGCCTGGTCGCTGGGGATCGAGAAGCCGACACCGATGTTGCCGCCCGAGCTCGCGGAAGAGCCCGGCACCCGGGCGATCGCGGAGTTCACGCCGATGACCCGGCCGTTCATGTCCAGCAGCGGACCACCAGAGTTGCCGGGGTTGATGGCGGCATCGGTCTGGATCGCGTTGATGAAGCTCTGCTCGTTGCCGTCGCCAGGGGTGACCGGACGGTTCAGCGCGGAGACGATGCCGCTCGTCACCGTCGCGTCGAGCCCGAGGGGGGCACCAACGGCGATGACCCCGTCACCGACGACGACATCCGTCGACCGCCCGAACTCGAGCGGCACGAGGTCCTTGGTGTCCACCTTGATGACGGCGAGGTCGGAGGAGGCATCCTTGCCGATGACCTGCGCCGGGATGGTCGTGCCGTTGTTGAGCTCCACGGTGATCGTGCCCGTCCCGCCGGCTGCGGCGACGACGTGGTTGTTCGTGAGGATGTGGCCCTGCCTGTCGATGACGAACCCCGAGCCGGTGCCCGACCCCCCGGCGGCCTTGATCTTGATCGTCACGACGCTGGGGAGGGCGTTCGCCGCGATCTTGGCGATGCTGCCGTCGGGGCGTGCCGTTGAGCCGGGACCCGGTGCGGGGACGGCCGAGCCGAGGGTGGTGCCGCGGTCGAGGTATTGCTCACCCGCCAGGACGGCTCCCCCGCCGATGAGCGCGGCCACGAGGGCCAGGGCGGCGACCTCGGCCATCCGGCGGGCACCGCCCCGCCGGGGGGGACCTGAGGGGCGCTCGGCGGAGGGACCCTGGAGAGGTGGCTGGCCGGCATACGGCGGCTGGGCGACATACGGCGGCTGGGCGACATACGGTGGCTGGCCGGCATAGGGTGGCTGGCCGGGCAGTGGTTGGCTGGCGGGGGGTGGGCCACTGACCGCAGGGAAGGACTCCGTCGGGGCAGTCGACCACCAGGTGGCGACGCCCTGCGTCTCCTCGCCGGAGGGCAGCTGCTCGAGCGGCCGGGTCTGCTCGACCGTCCGCTCGGTGGGCTCGCCGGTGCCCTGGGGCCGGTGGAACATCGCCGGGTGGTAGGGGTCCGGGTCGGGGTGGCCGCCGTGCGGAACGCCGAAGTCGTTCCACGGGGCGGGCTGCGTGCCGGGCGCCACCGGCTGCGACGGGTCGGCGCCGGAGCCGCGCTCGGGGCGACTGTCCGTCATCGTCCCCGACGCTCCACGCTCTCGAAGACGGGTGACCTGGTGTTGAGCCGTGTGGTGAGGAAGATGGCCGTGTCAGCCGTGACGCTGAGCGGGCCCGGGACACGCGCGATCGGCTGCCGGGAGGGGGACGGCGTCGGGGAGGCGGTGCCGGGGGCGGCCACCGCGAGGCCGATCGCCGCGGCAGCGGACGCTCCGGCCGCGAGGCCAGCGACCATCGCCGCCCGACGCGGAGAGCGGTGCAGGGCCGGGGCCGCCGGGGCAACGGTCGGGATGGGGACGCGGAGCTGCCGGACGGCGCGGGGAGCCGGCGGGATCGCCGGCACGCCGCCACGGAACTCCTGCGCGGCCGGGGAGTGCACCGGGGCCGCGAGCCCCAGCAACATCGACTGCAGGCCCTCGGAGAGGCCGGGAGTGGCTCCGGTGCGCAGCGAGGTGAGGATGCGTCGCTCCTGCTCGGCTGCGTGCCGGCATACCTGGCAGGCGACGAGGTGCTGGTCGAAGGCGCGGGTCGTCCGCACGTCGAGCTGACCGTCGACGTACGCACTCACCTGCATCCCGAGGTGTCTGCTCATCGAGCTCCCGTCGCGACCCGGTTCGGCATCGGTATGCCGTGTCGGGCCGGCTTGCGGGCGGGCGCCGCCGTGGCTGCGGCCGGGCCCTGCGGGGCGCGGTGCGCGAGCGCCTCACGCAGGAGGGCGCGGCCGCGGTGGATCCGTGAGCGCACCGTGCCGAGCTTGATGCCCAGCGTCGTGGCGATCTCCTCGTAGGACAAGCCCTCGATGTCGCAGAGGACGACGGCTGCCCGGAAGTCCGGCGGGAGGGCGTCGAGCGCCCGTTGCACGTCGTCGTCGAAGTGGGTGTCGTGGTAAGTCTGCTCCGGGCCGGGGTCCTTGCTGGCCATCCGGCTCGCGGCGTCCTCGGGGAGGGCGTCGAAGCGGATCCGCTGTTTGCGGCGCATCTTGTCGAGGAAGACGTTCGTCGTGATGCGGTGCAGCCACCCCTCGAACGTGCCGGGGGTGTAGGAGCTCAGCGAGCGGAAGACGCGGATGAACACGTCATGGGTGAGGTCTTCCGCGTCATGGGGGTTACCGGTGAGACGGTAGGCGAGCCGGTACACGCGAGCAGAGTGCTGCGTGACGATCTCCTCCCACGTCGGCGGGGTCCACGCCCCGCCGGGGTTCGACGACAAGGCCGCATCCTGCTCGGCCGCCGGGGCGGCCAGGGTGTCGGTCACGAGGTACGCCTTTCGAGAGATCCTCAGTCCGAGTGACGAACCGTCTGATCTCAGAGTTCCCGAGGAAGTGACCAGTTTACTGTGCCGATTCCCGCACTTTCAACGATCGGGGACCACCCTGGTATTTCCCTGATCCGACGGATGCCATGCGCCTGCCATGCGCCCTTGTAGGGTTCTGCTCCATGAGCGCACAGAAGGCGGCCAGCTGGGCCTACTCCGAGCAGTTCGTCACCGAGGGCGAGGTGATCGAGTCCGCGCGCCGTCGCGGTGAGGAGCTGGGGTGCGTGCCCGTGGCAGTCGGGGTGGGTGCCGCCCTGCGGATGATCGCCGCCTCGACCGGCGCCAGGGCTGTCGTCGAGATCGGGACCGGCGCCGGCGTCTCGGGACTGTGGCTCATGGAGGGCATGCCCGTCGACGGGATCCTCACGACGATCGACATCGAGGCGGAGCATCAGCGCGCCGCCAAGCAGGCCTACGCCTCGGCGGGCATCGCCCACCAGCGCACCCGGGTCATCACCGGCCGCGCCCTGGACGTGCTTGACCGGATGACGGACGGTGCCTACGATCTCGCGCTCGTCGACGGGGACAAGGACGAGTACCCCGCCTACGTCGAGCAGGTGACCCGCCTGCTGCGCCCGGGCGGGGTCATGGTCCTCGACAACATGCTCTGGCACGACAAGGTGGCCGACCCCGCAGCGCGGGACGACACCACCCGCACGCTGCGAGACCTCGGGAAGGCGATCCGCGACGACGAGGCCTTCTCCACCACGCTCCTGCCGGTGGGCGACGGCTTGCTCGTCGCCGTCAAGCACTGAGCTGGTTCCGTTGGCTCACCACCGCCGCGGCCCCTCGGCTCCGCCGACCCGCTGGGAGCAGACGGTCACCGGCAAGCGCTGGGACTTCTACGTGGAGAAGTTCGACCGGCACGTGGCCGACGGTGACGACCTCGACGGGGAGGCGCGGTTCATCGACGCCCTGGCTCCTCGAGGTGCGCAGATCCTCGACGGCGGCGCTGGCACCGGGCGCGTCGCTGCGGCACTGACCCGGATGGGTCACCGCTGCCTCGGGGTCGACCGGGACGCCGGCCTGCTCGACCGAGCCCGCACTGGCTACCCCGGCGTCTCCTACCTGACCAGCGACCTGCTCAATCTGGACCCCGACGTCCTCGCCGACGAGGGGTTCGGCGGAGCCTTCGACATCGTCGCGCTCCCCGGGAACGTCCTCGTCTATGTCGCGCCGGGCACCGAGCGCGCGATCCTCGAGCAGGTGCACCGCCTCCTCGTGCCGGACGGCCGCCTCGTGGTCGGCTTCGCGACCGACCGGGAGTATGCCGTGCCCGACTTCGACGCAGACCTCGCCGCCATCGGCTTCACCCTCGAACACCGGTTCGCCACATGGCAGCTCGACCGGTGGACCCCCGACGACGACTGGCACGTCAGCGTGGCCCGCCGCCCCTGACCCGCTCGTGCACGGCATACGACATCAGCAGGAAGGGTCACGCGCTGACCCGGCAGAGCTGGGTGACCCAGCAGAAGGTATGCCGTGTGCTGAGTCACCGAACCTGTGCTGAGTCGGTACCGGCGGGCTCCACGCCGGACCCGGGACGGCACGAAGCCCCCGACCATGACGGTCGAGGGCTCCGAATGTGTGCGCCGGCGAGGTCAGGAGACCCCGTCACAACCCTGGATGGCGTCGCGCAGACGGGCCGCCTCATCGGGCGTCATCTCGACGACCAGGCGACCTCCGCCCTCGAGAGGCATCCGAAGGACGATGCCGCGTCCCTCCTTCGTGACCTCGAGCGGGCCGTCACCGGTCCTGGGCTTCATTGCCGCCATGGTTCCCCTTCCGTGGAAATCCGAGCTCAGACTGCCTCGCGACGCGAGGAACGAATATGCGGACAGATGAGTGTGCGATGACTATTATCACGCTGCCGCGGCACCAGACGAAATCGCCAATCGGGCACCATGGAGCCATTCCCCCCTGAGGAGCACCGATGTCCCCGTCCGCCAGCAGTCCCGACCCGGCTGCCAGGCAAGCCGTCTCGACCGCCGTCCTGCTCGACGTCGACGGTGGCGTCGCGACGGTGACCCTCAACCGGCCCGAGGCCATGAACGCCCTCGACACTGAGCTCAAGGAGCAGCTCCTCGCGGCGTTGCAGCAGGTGGCGGACGACCCAGAGGTCAGGTGCGTCGTCCTCACCGGGAGCGGCCGGGCGTTCTGCGTCGGCCAGGACCTCAGGGAGCACAACCGGTCGCTGAGCTCCGGCTCGGAGTCTCTCGGAACCACGGTCACCGAGCACTACAACCCCATCGTCACCCTGCTCACGACGATGAACAAGCCGGTCATCGCTGCCCTCAACGGCGTGGTCGCCGGCGCGGGAGCGTCGTTCGCGTTCGCCGCGGACCTGCGCGTCCTCGTCGACTCCGCGGGGATCAACCTCGCCTTCGCGGGCATCGCGCTGTCCTGCGACTCCGGTGCCTCCTGGGCCCTGCCCCGCCTCGTCGGCACGGCGAAGGCGAAAGAGCTGCTCCTCCTGCCCCGGACCATCCCGGCTGCCGAGTGCCTGGAGCTGGGGCTGGTGACGAAGGTCGTCGGCGCGGAGGACCTCGAGTCCACGGTCCAGGAGCTCGCCGCCACGCTGGCCGCCGGGCCAACGCTCGCCTACGGGTCGATCCGGCGGGCGGTCGCCTTCAGCGCCTCCCACGGGCTGGCGGAGTCCCTCGCCAACGAGGCCGAGCTGATGTCGCTGACCGGCGGCAGTGAGGACCACCGGGCCGCGGTGACCGCGTTCCTCGCCAGGGAGAAGCCCCTCTTCACCGGTCGCTGACGCCCGCTCCGCTCGCCGGCCTGACCGCCTGACCGGCCGGTCACGGCGGGAAGTCGGTCGGCGGGACGAACCGCCAGAGGATGTCGACCCAGTACCACTGCCCGATGACAAAGGCGACGAGCAGCACCCCGGCGCGCAGCCACCGCAGCCACGCCGCGCCGGGTCGGCGCTCCACCGATCCGACGCCGATCAGCACTGCGAGCAGCGGGAAGAGCGGGATGAGGTAGCGGAAGATCGACGTGAACGGGTCCAGGACGACGAACAAGTATGCCGGGTAAGCCAGCCCCCAGGTGCGCAGCTCCGGCCCGAGCCGGGCGGCCCACGGGCCGAGCATCATGACGGCCACCGCGACGAAGGCAGCCGTAAGCCAGACCGGGCCCCATGTCTCGCCGAAGTAGTAGCGCGACATGTCGAGCCACGGCTGCATGGGGACGATCTGGTGGCCGGCCCGCCAGGACGACATCGTCTCGGTGTAGGCGTTGCTCTGCCCGGTCCCCGCCCACGCGATCGTCGGCCAGAGCAGGCCGGCCACGCCGCAGCCAGCGAGCGCGGCCACCGCGGACACCGCTTCCCGAACGCCGATCGGGTCCGTGGACCGGCGACGCCAACGCAACCAGATCGCCACCACCGTGACGACGGCGATGGGGACGGCAATCGGTCGGGTCAGCCCGATGAGCACGGCCAAGGTGGTGGCCCACAGCCAGCGCTCACGCGACAGGGCGAGGAGGTTGAGCGTCAGCAGGGCCATCGCCATGGCCTCGGTGTAGCCGACCTGCAGCGCGGCGGCGGCCGGGAAACACGCCCAGAGCACGACGACAGCAAGGGCGGCACGCTCGCCGAGCCGGTCCTTGAGGAGCAAGCCCATGGCGACCGCGGCAACGAACCCGAGGACGAGCGACAGGGACGACCCGACGACGTAGAAGCTCTGCCCCGACAGGTCCATGACGAGCCGGGACAGCAGCGGGAACAGGGGGTAGAAGGCCCAGGGGTTCTGCTCGACGGCACCGCGCCCGTCCACGGGAAGCGTTGCGGGATAGCCGTTCTGGGCGATGGCCTGATACCACTGGCCGTCCCACTGTGCCGTGAACGTGAGGTAGCTGACGTCCGGCCCGGTCCACCCGGTCGGGACCTGCCGGGTGGCAACGAGGGCGAGGATGACCCCGGTGACCACCCGGCACGCGGCATACGCGAGGACGACCCGGACGACGAACTTCGACGAGGCGAGCTGCCTCATCCGGAGCGAACCCCACCGCTCCCGCCGCTTCGGTGGCAGCCCGCGACGTGGTCGTCGACGAGCCCGCACGCCTGCATCGCGGCATACATCGTCGTCGGTCCGACGAAGACGAAGCCACGCTTCTTGAGCCCCTTGGCGAGGGCAACCGACTCTGGGCTGGTGGCCGGGAGGTCGGCGAGCATTCTGGGGGTGCGGTGGTGCTCCGGTGCGTGCGACCAGAGGAAGTCGTCGAGCCCGCCGTCGTCCCGCAGCGCGAGCACCGCCCGGGCGTTGACGATCGCCGCGTCGATCTTGCGGGTGTTGCGCACGATGCGGGCATCGTCCATGAGCCGGGCGCGGTCGGCGTCATCGAAACGGGCGACCAGCTCGGCGTCGAAGCCGGCGAAGGCCGCCCGGAAGGCCGCGCGCTTGCGCAGGACGGTCAGCCAGGACAGGCCCGATTGGAAGCCCTCGAGGGTGAGCCGCTCGAAGAGGCCCGACTCACCGTGGACCGGGACGCCCCACTCCTCGTCGTGGTAGGTGAGGTAGTCGGGCGTGGATCCGGCCCAGGAACAGCGGCGAAGGCCGTCGTCACCGAGGATTGTGCCAGAGGTGTTCACCGGCTACGGCTACCTGCCTGCGCGGTGGCGAGCATCCGGTCGACCGCGCCGGCGAAGATGCGCGCCGCGACGCGGTCCACGAGGGGGGCGATCCGCCGGCCGAGCACCTCGGGTCGCACGATGATCTCCTCACGCCACACCACAACGGCGCCGCCGTCATCGCCGGCAGCGATGGTGATGTCGGCCCAGCCGGCGAGCAGGCGACCGGTCTTGCGGACGCGGAAGCCGGCCCTGCCCTCGCGGCTCGGTGGCTCCCACCGGGTGACGAGCATGGAGTCGACGAAACGCACCGGCCCGAGGCCGGTGCGGCCGGCGAAGCCCCAGCCGACCCGCACCGGTGGCGGGTCGACAACCATGGTGGTCAAGGGGATCCAGCGTCCGTAGTCGGCAAACCCGGTGAGGACCGCCCAGACGGCGCCGCTCGGGGCGCCGGCGGCGCGGCGCACGACGATGGCAGCCACGCTCAGTGGTTCTCGGATGCAGGGCCAGCCTGGGAGACGGTGGCCGGGGTCGTGACGCTCGGCGAGCACACCCGCGACAGCGCCTCGTCCAGGTCGCTGATCTCCCGACGGAGCCGGTCGATGACGTCGTCCACCTGGCTCATCCGGTAGCCACGCATCGCCGTGTCGAAGTGGAGCTGCTCGATGTCGTCCGGCGTCAACGGGGTGTCGGGCAGGGGTTCATGGCTGAGCGACGTCGCCGCGTCGCCGAGCGAGCCGTCGACACGGCCGAGGACCGCGGCGGTCGTGAGCACGACCAGGACGACGGCGACGAACAGGACGAACCAGATCACGCACCGATCGTGCCACGAGAAGTTGTGGGGTATGACATCGGCGCGTCCAGGCCCGGTCAGCCCACCTCGGCATCCTGGGCGGCCGCGGACAGGAGGCTCTGCGTCAGCTGCCGCATCACGTCCGGTGCGTCGTCGGCCGCCAGCCGCACCGTCGCCACCCACACACCGTCCTGCTCCCCCGAGAGGACGACCCGCCCGGTCCCGAGGTGCGCCGCGGTGCGCAGCCGGCGGCCGTCCTGGTCACGCCGAGGAAGGAGCTCCCCCTGCGCGGCAGCGGCGCGACGTTCACCCATGAGAGGTGACACGTCGAGCCGTCACTCGGAACGCTTCGGGGGCGCCTCGTCGGAGAAGGTGGTGACGATCCGGACGGCTTCCTCGATGTCGTCGGTGAGGTGCAGCAGGTCGATGTCGGCCAGGCTGATGGTGCCGTGGGTCAACGCCGACTGCCGGAGCCAGTCGAGAAGCCCGCCCCAGTATGCCGTCCCGAGCAGCACGAGCGGGAAGGACGTCACCTTCTGGGTCTGCACGAGGGTGAGGGCCTCGAAGAGCTCGTCGAGGGTGCCGAAGCCGCCGGGCAGGACGATGAACCCCTGCGCGTACTTGACGAACATCGTCTTGCGGGCGAAGAAGTAGCGGAAGTTCACGCCGACGTCGACATAGGGGTTGAGGCCGGTCTCGAACGGCAGCTCGATGCCGAGACCCACCGACGTCCCGCCGGCCTCGAAGGCACCCTTGTTCGCCGCCTCCATGGCGCCCGGCCCGCCGCCGGTGATGACGGCATACCCCGCCTTGACGAGCTGGCGCCCCACCTCCACACCCATGGCGTATGCCGGATCGCTCGGCCTGGTGCGCGCCGAGCCGAAGACGCTGACTGCCGGTCCGAGCTCGGCGAGGGCTCCGAAGCCCTCGACGAACTCCGACTGGATCCGCATGACCCGCCAGGGGTCGGTGTGCAGCCAGTCGGCGGACTGGTCGCTGTCGAGGAGGCGCTGGTCGGTCGTCGTGCGGGGCACCTGGTCCCGGCGCAGGGTGATCGGGCCGGTCTGCCGTTCGTCCTGACGGCTGACGTCGCCGGCATCGTTGCTCACGCGCGCCCCTCTCAGCTCAGCCAGCGGAGCATGGCGGCCTCGGCGTCGACGTACTGCTGGAGAGGAGCCCGCTCGTTGTCGGTGTGCGCGAGGTTGGGATCGCCCGGCCCGAAGTTGACGGCGGGGACGCCGAGCGCCGAGAAGCGGGCGACGTCGGTCCAGCCCTCCTTGGGGCCCACCGGCACACCCAGCGCTCCGACGAAGGCCTGGGCAGCGGGGAGGGTGAGGCCGGGGCGGGCCCCCGGCGCGTTGTCCATGACGGTGACCTCGAAGCCGTCGAAGATCTCCCTGACGTGGGTAGCCGCCTGGTCCGCGCTCTTGTCCGGGGCGTAGCGGTAGTTCACCGTGACGACGCACCGGTCGGGGATGACGTTGCCGGCGATGCCACCGACCATGCCGACCGCCTGGAGTGCCTCGTGGTAGTCCAGCCCCTCGACGTGGACCGTCTGGGCCTCGTAGGAGATGAGCCGGTTGAGGATGGCGCTGGCCTCGTGGATCGCGTTCTGCCCGTTCCAGGGGCGGGCGCTGTGCGCCGCGACGCCCTTGGCGGTGACGTCGACGCGCAGGGTGCCCTTGCAGCCTCCCTCGATGCCACCGTTCGTCGGCTCGAGGAGCACGGCGAAGTCGGCCCGGATGAGGTCGGGTCGCCGCTCGGCGAGGTGGGCCAGACCGTTGAACTCGCCGTCGATCTCCTCGCCCTCGTAGAAGACAAAGGTCACGTCCCGGTTGGGCTCGGCGAGTTGGGCGGCGAGCCGCAGCTGGACTGCGACGCCCCCCTTCATGTCGACCGTCCCGCGGCCGACGAGCTCGTTCCCGATCCGCTGGGTGGGCAGGTTGGGTGGGTCGGTGATCGGGACGGTGTCGATGTGCCCAGCGAGCACCACTCTCTCGCCTCGGCCGAGCGAGGTCCGGGCGACGACGGTGTTGCCGTGCCGGCTCACCTCGAGGTGGGTGAGCGGCTCCAGTGCCGTCTGGATGGCGTCCGCGATGGCCGCCTCGTTCCTGCTCACCGACTCGATGTCGCAGAGCGCGGCGGTCAGCGAGACCACGTCGGCGGTCGGGTCGAGGGCGGGCGTGTCAGTCATGGACCGAAGGCTAGCCCCCGAGGTCGTTCACCTAGGCTTGCCGTCATGACAGCCACGCGCCGCGCCTGGGGTTTCGGGCTCGCCACCCACGTCGTGACCTCCGGGGCCGAGCCCGAGCAGGGCACCGCGACGATCCTGGATACGTGGTTCCCCCAGCCCGCACTGGGTGACGACTACGACGACCAGCAGCCCGTCCCCCAGGCGCTGCGTGCCCTCGACCGTCGCGACGACGACCGCGGAGTCCGCGTCGCCCCTATCGGCATCAGCACCGACCTCGACCGTGCCCCGAGCTCGGTCCCGGACGCCTACCTGCGACTGCACCTTCTGTCCCACCGCCTCGTGCGGCCCAACACGATCAACCTCGACGGCATCTTCGGCGTCCTCCCCAACGTCGTCTGGACCAGCTACGGCCCCTGCGCGGTCGACGGCTTCGAGGAGACCCGGCTCCGGCTGCGGGCCCGTGGACCGGTCCAGGTCTTCTCGGTCGACAAGTTCCCGCGGATGACGGACTACGTCCTCCCCAGCGGTGTCCGGATCGCCGACGCCGACCGCGTGCGCCTCGGCGCGCACCTCGCCGAGGGCACGACCGTGATGCACGAGGGGTTCGTCAACTACAACGCGGGCACGCTCGGCACGTCGATGGTCGAGGGCCGCATCGTCCAGGGCGTGGTCGTCGGCGACGGCTCCGACGTCGGCGGCGGCGCCTCGATCATGGGCACGCTGTCCGGTGGCGGGACGGAGCGGGTCTCGGTCGGTGAGCGCTGCCTCCTCGGTGCCCAGTCCGGTCTGGGGATCTCCGTCGGCGACGACTGCGTCGTCGAGGCCGGGCTCTATGTCACGGCAGGCACCAAGGTGACCCTCGCGGACGGCAGTGTCGTCAAGGCGCGTGAGCTGTCGGGCCGCAACAACATCCTCTTCATCCGCAACTCCGTCACCGGGACCGTTGAGGCACGCGACCGATCCGGCACGGGCATCGCCCTCAACGACGCGCTGCATGCGAACGACTGACGGGCGCCCCGACCTGGCCGAGGACAACCGAGATCGCCGGCGCCGTTGGCGCCGCCGGCCGGGGCGGCTTCTTCTCGTCATCGTCGTCGTGGCGGCACTGGTCATGGCCGGAGTCCTGGCCTTCCGGACGTTCAGCCGCGCCGTCTTCTCGGCGACCTGTCAGGCCACGGCTTCTGGCAGCTCGGTGTCGTTCACGCCGGAGCAGACGGCGAACGCCGCTCTCATCGCCGCCATCTCCGTCAAGCGGGGTCTGCCGCCGCGGGCCGCGACCATCGCGCTGGCGACGGCGATCCAGGAGTCGAAGCTGCGCAACCTGACCTACGGTGACCGCGACTCTCTCGGGCTCTTCCAGCAGCGGCCCAGCCAGGGGTGGGGGACCCAGGAGCAGATCCTCGACCCGGCCTATTCCACCAACACGTTCTACGACGCCCTCGTCAAGGTCCGGGACTACGAGACGCGCCCGATCACCGAGGTGGCGCAACAGGTCCAGCGCAGCGGCTACCCCGAGGCGTACGCCGACCACGAGCAGGAGGGGCGGATCCTCGCCTCGGCGCTGACGGGTCACTCTCCGGCTGGGGTCGGCTGCCGGCTCAAACCGGTCGAGCGGGCCGCCGACGGCACGGCGGTGGCGGCGGACCTGGAGGCCCAGCTCGGCACCAAGCCGGCCCAGGACGGCGCGCAGATCACCCTCCAGGGCGCGAACGCCGAGCAGGCCTGGGCCGCCGGCCACTGGGCTGTCGCCCGGTCAGAGGCCTACGGCATCGACCGGGTGCAGGTCGGGGACAAGGTCTGGGAGCGGTCGGCGGACGAGGGCTCGATGAGCTGGAAGGCCGCCACCGGGGCCCCTTCACCGACAAACGTGACGATCAGGATCGGCGCG
>JAABUP010001898.1_pt1 | contig 42492 bp, 38 predicted proteins | sample 5559201 | NCBI WGS metagenome assembly JAABUP01 (sample SAMN10711887, study PRJNA513373) | rock metagenome | isolation source: Antarctica rocks | place: Antarctica
ATGTCACAGGTTTTCAATGAGACTGACACTCAATTGATAATTTCTAAATACAAGAAGAATACTATGAAGAGAAAAAGAAGAGCTTCATACAGAAGTAAAAAGATAATGTGCTTTAGTCTTAGAGTCTTAGTAAGCAACTAGATCATAAGACCTTAGTATGAGTTCAACTTATGACACTTCTTCTTCTTTTTCTTCTTTTTCTTCACAGACTTCACAGTCTCAGCAAAGAACATGTTCTGTCACATCTCTGTTGACTACATCTGCATCACTTCTTCTCAGCAGTTCAATTAACATAAATACTAACTTCAACATGTGACTGAAGAAGTTCTTTGCTTGATTTACATGAAAAAACCCCTCATTGAAAGAACAGTTGATGAGTATTTGTGATACTCTTTTAAAAGAGATGTATGATGCACAAGGTATACAATTGATCATTGAGAAGACATGAAGAAAGTTGAATATTTCAGTAAACCTTGAATGACAGCTGAAGAAAGCCCTACACCCATATCAGAAGAAAAGAAGACAAGCAGTAGTTACTGTCATGAGTTGAACCCATACTAAGGTCTTATGGTCTAGTTGCTTACTAAGACCCTAAGACTAAAGCACATTATCTTTTTGCTTCTGTATGAAGCTCTTCTTTTTCTCTTCATAGTATTCTTTTTGTATTTAGAAATTATCAATTGAGCATCAGTCTCATTGAAAACCTGTGACATTAAAATACTATTCTCATTTAAACCTGGTCTACACTAAAGGCCTTGTCATACAATTGTTGAAATCAGTGCAGAATGAGCGCAGAAACCTCTATGACAGATGAAGTAAAGACTGTTGCTGAGGAGATTTCTTCTTGAGTGCAAATATTTATAACAGAACTACACAGTATGAAGAGTCATATGAAAGAAAACATGTAAAACATGAAGGCTTGTACAAATCTTCTTTACACCTTTGTGATGAATCAAGACAATCTCACATCAGCTACATCAGTAAATACAGTTATCTCAACATCAACTGTTGCAACATCATCTTCTTCTCAAGAATCAGTCAATTGTATGAACGGTCTCACTTTAAAGCAGCTCATTGCAGCAATGAGTGTGAATTGACACTCAAAATGATGTCTTTTTGATTCACTCAAATTTGAAGAAAAGAGAGTGAAATTCAGATCTTAACTACAACAAATTGTTGCTAAATTGAATGTGAACATGTCAAACAACAATGTCAGTGTGCAGTTTTAATACTTACACAGTCAGTTTGAAGGGTTGACTTTAAGTCAGGTCACATCTTGAATTGTGGCTTATATTAAGTCAAACAAAGTTTTAAATCATACAATCATTGAGAAGCTGATCAATCAGCTTTAACATGTGTACAATGATTTAAAATCAAGAGAGAGAGCAACTTGTACCTTAAAAGCATTAAAACAGAAAGAAAAGCCATTCATGAGACATCTGACCACCTTTGAATGAACATTGCTGAAAGCAAAAGGCTTAAAATGAGATGATGCTGTTAAGAAGACATTTCTCAGTAACAGTTTAGATGTAATGCTCATGCAAGCCCTGATTGCAACATCAATTTCTGCGTCATATAATGAGTACATTACTTTACTGCAGTGAGTCAGTTACAATTTAAACTCAATTCAGAAGGCTGTTACTCAAGAGTGTTGTATGACAACAGCTATCATCACACAACAATCTCACATGAACAACATGAACTGAGAACTCACTGAGCACATCATTGTCACAGCTACAGAAACTGAAGAGAGACGCAAAGCACAATGAGTGTCAGAGAAGAAAGTGACAGAACATCATATGAAATAACTATGCATGCACTGTGAAGACAATGATCACTTCATTAAGAACTGCAAACTTCTGTCTGCTGTATGATCTTGTGTCATCAATGTTGCTGCTGCTGAGACTGTGAAGAAAATGACAGAAGAAGAGAAGAACTCAAAAAAAGAGTAGCTTTTAGCAGAAGTTGCAGCTGAGAGTGTACAAGATGTGATAAAAGCTGAAAGAAGTTTGAGAAACAGATGAACAGTGCCCTCTTCACTATGTCAACATTAGTCAATAAGAAGTCATATGCACATACCTTGTACAACACAGAATACCTGTTTTATGAAATAATCACTTCTTGCTTTGCTAGAAATCACAATCTACAGTGCATGAAGATAAGACCTCATACAATTACAAGATTTGATGAACCTTCAAATTCATCAGTAAATGAAGTAGTTGTTGTACAAATTGATATCAACAGACATCAAAAGTCAAGAGCATTCTTTTATATTGTTCTTAAGATAGCATCCTATGACCTTATACTAGGTCTATCATGAATGAAGCAGAACAAGGTCATATTGAATGTAGGTGAAGCCTTTCTTACAATTGAATTCACAGAAACTATCATACAGAACAGAAAAGCTTCTGCTAAGAGTGAGTTCAATCATGTTATGATGTCAGCTACATTCTTTACAAATCTTGTACAGAAGAAAGAAGAGAAACAGAAGAAGATTGAGGTGTTCTCAACCAGCATGACCGATATTGAAAAAGCCTTAACCTCACAAAAGAAGACTGATCTGAGGACTATACTCTCTGATCATTATCATGAGTTTTTAAATGTGTTCAATCATATGATGACTGAGAAGTTGCCGTTCTTAAAAGAAGAAGACACAGACCATCAAATTGAACTAGAAGGGGTGAATGAAAAAGAGCTAAAAGTACTCTGAGGTTCTCTATACAACATGACAAAAGAGAAGCTACTAGTGTTGTGCAAGACATTAACAGAACTTTTGAATAAGCAGTTCATATGAGTCAGTAACTCATCTGCTGCAGTGTCTGTTTTATTCATACAGAAGTCAGAAAGTGAACTTCAATTCTGTATGAACTACTGTGACTTGAACTGAATCACTCAAAAGAATTGTTATTCTCTTTCATTGATATATGAGACTCTGCAAAACATCAAATGAGCTCAGTGGTACATCAAGTTGAATGTCATAGCAGCATTTCACAAGATTTGAATTGTTGCAGAAGACAAATGAAAGACAGCATTTCATATGAGGTACAGATTGTATGAATGAATGATGACTTCTTTTAAGCTAGTCAATGTCTCAAGCACCTTTCAAAGATATATTAACTGAGCCTTGCAGAACTTTCTGAACAAGTTCTGTTCAGCTTATGTGAACAATATTCTCATTTTCACTGATGAATTGTTGCATCAACACTGAAATCATGTATGAAAGGTTCTACTACAGCTTTGAGAAGTTGACCTACAAATTGACATTGACAAATGTGAGTTTGAAGTCAAGTCAATCAAGTACCTAAAGTTCATTCTGAAAGTGAAAAAGAGTGTACAAATGAATCCTCAAAAGATGAAGACAATTATGAACTGACAAGCCTTTAAATTGATAAAGAGTGTACAGAGTTTCATAGGCTTTGCAAACTTCTATTGAAAGTTCATTAAGAACTTTTTTAATCTGATTATGTCAATGATGACTCTCATACAAAAGAACACATCTTTTAAGTGAATTGAGAAAGCTGATTAAGGTTTCAAGAAACTAAAGACTATGTTCATTTCAGTGTCAATTCTAGTCTCATTTGACCATGCATGTATGACTGTGATGAAAACAGATTTCTCAGGTTGATGCATAGATGAAACTCTGTTACAGTTAGTGAACAATGTGTGAAGACTCTGTGCCTACTATTCAAAGAAGAACGCATCTGCAGAGTGCAATTATAAGATTTATGATAAAGAGATGCTGATCATCATACAATGCTTAAAAGAGTGAGATGCAGAGTTGAGAAGTGTGTCAAGTTTTCAGATTTGTATAAATCACAAAAATTGAAAATACTTTATGACAGTTAAAAAGCTTACAGAGCGACAAATGAGGTGGTCTTTAATACTGTCACAATACAACTTCTTCATACTATACTTGCTGAGTAAGCAGAATGAGAGGGCAGATGCTTTATTGAGACAAGAGCAGAATGTGTCAATGAACCTCTCAGACAACAGAGTACAACATCATATAACACAGATAATACATTCTGAGATAATAAGCAAGCCTATACAGGCTGCCTCAATGACAGTAGCAGACATATCAATCTCTATGCTCATATGAGATCAGAACTTGTTCAGTGAGATCACAGACCTCAAACAGATGTGAGTGAATGCTGAAGCAGAAGATGAGTCATATGATGAGCTTTGTCAGACAATTCACAAGAAATGAAGATCATTTTCTACTGTTCTAAAAGTGAGGGTATTTATAACAAAATGCTTCTTGAGTGATGAAGAAAAGCTACTCTTTTGCAAAAGGCACTGAGTGTTGTCATTAGAATCTCTTTGTATGAGACTGATTCAGTATACACATGACTCAACAATGACTGAACACTCAAAAAGAAATGTAACTGATGTTCTCTTATCATGACAGTTCTTTTGACTTGAGATGCTACAGAATGTCTGCACATTCTGTCAAAATTATGACAAATGTCATATGAACAACAGCTGAAAAGACCGCTGACAAGGCTTCTTAAAGCCTCTACCTGTACTAAAGCAGATTTGATGAGAGATATTTATCAACTTTGTAGTAGATCTACTGTCAAGTGAGAGTTGTACAAATCTTCTGATAATTACAGATCATCTTAGCAAGAAGATGATACTTGAACTGTGCAAGAATATGACTGCAGAATGAGTGGCTCAGACATTTGTATGACATTTCTACTGAGCTTATGAGCTTTTTACCACAATAGTCTCAGATTGAGGCACTCAGTTTGTGAGCAGCCTATGAAAAAGAGTCTGTCAACTTTTGAAGATTGTACAAAGAGTGTTCACAGTGTATCACTCAGAAACTGACAGAGCAACTGAGCAGATGAATCAGAATGTTGAGCTGTACATTCATATGTTCTCAAATTATAGTCAGAACAACTGAGCAAGCCTGCTTCTCATGACTGAGCTAGTCATAAACAATCATGACTTTGTCTCAATGAGAGTGAGCCTCTTCTTTCTGTCTTATGAGTATTACATGAAGCCTCTACAACTACTTGAGAAGTTGAAGCCTGTATGGTCTGAAAAAAGTTCAGTACAGAAAGCTGATCAAATCATACAGAAGATGAAAGAAGTCACAGAGTGAGCACAGATGACTATGACTGTCACTCAACAGATACAGAAAGAAACAGTGAATCAAAAGAGACAGCAGTCATACAACTTCAAGAAAGAAGACAAAGTCTGACTAAATCTTAAGAACATACATACAGATTGTCTGTGCAAGAAGTTTGATGCAAAGAATGTCAAGTACATCATTGTTAAGAAGATCAGCTCACATTCTTTCTGTCTAAACACACTGCTGAGTATTCATAACATGTTTCACTCAGTTATGCTTCAATCAGCAGTCATGAACGCTCTCTCTTCTCAGCATATGACAGACTCACAACCCTCATCACAAATTGTAAGCAATGAAGAAGAGTTTAAAATAGAGAAGATTCTGAAGAAGAGGTTCATATAACATAAAAGAGAATTCAAGAAGAAGTACTTGATGAAATAAGTCAGTTATACTCAACTCACATGAGAATTGACGTTCACTCTGAAAGACACAGTGATGTTAAATCAGTGAGAGTTAATGCAACCTGAGGTAGCTAAATCTTAATCATATGAAAGAAGGTTGAGATGCTTCATAAGTTCAGAGAATTGTACAAAGTTCAAAATTTAGTGTTGAATTTATTTGATTTATTACTATGCTAATTACTAATAATGCCTTCTTAATTTCGTCAAAGCTACTTGTTTTAAGCACTGTGAAGAGATGAGGCACACTGCTCAAATGTCACACACAGCTCATATGACTAGACTTTATAAGTGTCACACACAGTCTGTACAACTAAACAAGCACAGCACAAAGAAGAAAGAAGAGTTGTATGTATTTAAGAGATGACATAGATGATGACTGTTCTCATCAGTGACAGTGCTGATGCAATTCTTCTCAGCTGAGCAGCAGGCTCACTCTCATTGACATTATTGTTGTTGTTCTCATTGTCTGAGATGACAATGAGAATGTCATTGTTGCATACAGAACAGCAACATGCGTGGTCACATCACTTGCAGTTACTGCAACACTCACTGAAATGTTTTGATGTACAATGACATTTCAAAAAGAGCATCATACTGTGTGTCTGACAGTTGACACAACTGGCAGAAATCAACACATCTTGACTCTGAATCAGGATTGCATTGATGTATGATGGCTGATGAATCCTCACCTGATTCAATGTGATGCATAGCTGTACAAACAGAACATTCACACTGAGCAGCATGAAGATGACTCTTGTCTGAGAAAAGTGAGTGTACTGAACAAGCTGCTGCTGATCAACAAAGAGAACTGAATCAACATCAACAGTCACAAGAATGAGAGCAGCAACATATGCATCATAAAGAATGAGGGCCCTGTGAGCTGTCAGCTTTGAGACACATACCTGTATGACACTTACATTGTTGTTGTTGTTGATGTTGTTGCTGCTGAGCTTGTCATATGAGAGTCAGTGCTGACATATCAATCAAGAGAGGTTTCACATACAAAAGTTGTGAATGAAGAAGTTGAAGAAGAAAGAAAAAGAAAAGTTGTATGTGAGGTGAGAGGTTTATAACTCACTTCACTGACAAATAAGCTCAAGTGAATTGTTGAAGAAAACCACGCAAGCAACGAAAAAATTTTCATCTGCAAACCTTACTCATACAAAGCAGACAAACACATGTCAACAGACATTGACAATCATATGACAACCTTTTCAGAGGCTTAAAGCACAACCTTGAAGAGAAAGAAAGAGGTGATGTCATAAGTTGAACTCATACTAAGGTCTTATGATCTAGTTGCTTACTAAGACTTTAAGACTAAAGCACATTATCTTTTCACTTCTGTATGAAGCTCTTCTTTTTCTCTTCATAGTATTCTTCTTGTATTTAAAAATTATCAATTAAGTGTCAGTCTCATTGCAAACTCATGACAGTTACAGAAGGTTATCTGAACAGCAAGGTGAAAGCATTGCAAGCATTAAAGACAATGAAGTGTTTTAATTAGTTCATTATAATGTTATATCTACTGTATCTATGTACAATTAATAAAGCTGTTATAAAAATGTGTCTTTGCATTGTTCTCAGCATTATATTTCTGTACTGTCATATGAATAAACCCTGAAAATTTACCCTTATACCCCTTCATCAATGTCTTATGTTTTCTCATTCATGTCTTTAACTCATTAAATGACTTCTCAATAGGGTTATAATCTGATGAGTAAAGAGAAAGGTATGCAAGAATGACATTGACCTCATAACACATAGCTGTAAGTTTCTATTAACAGGATTAGTAAAGAGACTTATATCAGTATGAAAACCTATTTTTAAATGATGTATTCTGCAATTATTCATGCACAGAACACTATGTGGCTCTGAAAACTGTTCACATTCAGATAGGATCTTGTCTTGAATAAAATCATTGAACATGTCTGTATTCATTCTCTCTTTATAGACTTCTTATGTGATATAGCTGTTGACTATATAGGCTGAAAGAATGCTGTAATGCTGTTCTTTCTTAAAGAACTCTGTTGTGACTGCTCATTTTCTCACAGCTGCTCAATCATATTTTCTATCAGAAGTGCAGAGGTTGAAGACACTTTCATTGATGAAGACTAGCTGTCATGTATGTTAGCTACTTAGCTGCATCATTCAGTTGTCACAAACCTTCTGAGACTGATTAGCTGCTCATTTCTAACACTAAAAATAACCTTATTAGCTATGATAACAGTAACAAGAGCATGCTTACCTTCTTTCTTAATCAATTGACTCATTTAAGAGTAACTCAGACAGTAGCAATGCTGACCTTCACTTCATACTTGTATTAAATATACCTCTGCACCTTGTTCAAATATGCTGTGAGTCAATTCTCAAGAAAATTGAGTACACTTTATACTAATTGTTAGTAGATCAGGCCCACATATCTAGACAGAGACCTACCTCTGTCATAGCAGTAGTGAGTTGTCTTGAGGCCCTCATCTTTGACAGTTTAGGTATAGTTACTGACCCCCATTGTCATAGGTTTCTCTGAAACCTCTCAATGTGCTTTTAACTATATCCTGTGGTCTGCGCTATAGTCTTAGGAGCCATTCGCACTCCAGATCCATTTGTATTTGGCTCTTGACGATGTCATCCATTCTACGGGTACGCCCCATAGTGGCGACGTCGAATTGGGGGGTGGTGGGTGGTGGAAAGGTTTTTTCGCAGGTTTCCTATACATTTTGTTAGAAAATTTCGCTAAATGACCTTTGGCGCAGAACTTCTAAAAAGCGCTGTAATGATAGATAAGCTTAAATTAGGTTAGACGGGCTTGCTCGACCCCGCTTGTATGAGGAATAGAATAGAATCGTCAACGCCCCACTGACGATTTTTACACAAGAGAGCCTAGCTGCTCCAGAGATGGACGGTAGTCGGGTACGAGTTCGCGGTGCGAAGCAACCGTCCAGCTCGACGACCATGAGACGTCCGCCATCGTTTGATCAGTCCACCAGCCATCGTTCTAAACGGTAGGGCTGTTATACTTTAGTCGAAGGCGCCTGTACGAGCGAACTTTGACAGCCGTTTCCAAGACGGCCAGCTTGCTTGGCTGCCGAGCAGGGCTGGCATCGGATTATGCTGAGGAGCTAGAGAGACAGGGTGCTTCGACGGCTGCCGGAGGAGAGCGGCTGGGCTGGCAATGGTAGATCACTGGCTGGTTTTGACGGGGTCAGGATAGATTGGATTCGGGGACGTGAGCACTCAGGCACAGGGGTTAGGCTGCTTAGGGAGTTGTGTGAGTTTGCGAGTGTTGGAGCGTAGTGGTTACTGCTGGGACAATGCTTTAGGAGTGCTTTGGTATGAACTACTTCAGTACCTTTTTAGTGGTCTGAAATTGAAAGGATAATAATGACGTTGTAAGAGGAATAGTGCCAGAGTGTACTGTAGAATCTGTGGCCTGCTCGTGCTCTCAGCCTGGATTCGAATTTGGTTGAGTGGCGCAATGCTGTGAGCCAGTAGATGTCCATCTCCAATTCACTATATCGATTTTCTCGACAGCTTATTGTACTCATGATTGCACATCATTCAGCTGGAAAATGTAGCTCCTCATGCAGCCATAAGAAGGGTTGTTCCTGTATGAAGACGTCACAGCCCGCAAGCCACCATCTGCTGCGGGCACTGGATTTTCTATCTTAAGGAGATGCAACTTTCCCTACAGCTCCTCCAAAAAATGACGGTGGAGCAAAGATCTTGATCAGTCCGCGCTTTTCATGCGAGTTCGCTGACCTCCTTGCTCCTTTTCATCCCAGTTAAGCGGTAGACAGCAACCTCAGTTAGCCACTTCCTCAATATCGAGAGAAGACAACGATTTACAAGATCGTTCATTGACTCCTGAGCGTCAACTGCCTATCAGCCAGCAATTGTCCACTGCAGCAGCTGCATATTCTTTGCCTGCACCCTTTCCTCCGAGTATAGTCAGGCAGATCGTGAATTGGCTCACCGTCTGGAGTGCACCAAGCTACTTCAGTTGCAAGATCATATTCCCAACTTGCTCAAATCATATCTGGGTGGACCGGGATTAAGCCCAACCCAATGCAAAGCTCGGTTTGGACTATTGATCGAGTCAGCGCTCAAAGTTCTAGCAACCAGACTGGTGACGGAATTGAAATCCGTTCAGATCTCTTCTGGTTTACTGGTCATTCTAACGGGGTCACTTAGGAAGTGCTTTCCGGGCATGTCTCGGACTTTTATTGAATGTTGATCTCGTGGAAGCCGTCCAATATCTCGTTTCCTCTTTGGGAGGACTCAATCAACACTTTCTTCGATTGGAAGCCGCAATTGGCGCCCTCCTTTCGGCAGTGTACGAGCACCTGGACCTATACTCCGCTTGGAAACCCTGACTGCAGAAGTACTTGGAGGCTTCCGTGAAGGTCAGCTGAAGAGAAGGTCGTGCTATGCGAGCCTACGGATTTAGGGAGAACAAGAATAATGTGACTCCAGCTTCCCATCTTCAATCTGGCTGCTCGAGAAGTTCTGGTCAGCGCGGATGAGACCTTCTTTCTTAACCTTGACTTCTACGTCCAGGAGCAGGACACTTCGCAAGTATAAAGCCTTCGTAATCTCCCTTCTTAATCTATCATCGACAGCAGAACAGTTGCAGATTCACCACCTTTACTACCAGTCAGCCATTGCACGCGTATTACTTACACTGCAAGCTTTACCTCGTACGAAATGCATTCCACTGTCTTCTCCTCCCTTATCGCATTGGGGGTCCTTTCAATTGGATTCCAAGTCGTCACCGGTTCCGGCGAGGGTCAGTCTCCCATGATCGTACCGTTGCATGTCAAAACAAGAACAGGTATCGTGCCAGCAGCCATCGACGACGCTACCATCGAGAGCAGTAAGTGAGATCCTTGAAATCATGACTGACACTTTGACTGAACCGTCTCTTTCCGCCCAGTGGGCCCCAGATTCTACAACGCCCTGTTTGAGAACACACTGGAGTCCACGACAGCCGCAACCACGGGGATTGCGGAATTCATCGGCTTTAAGTGCCTTTTTAAGTGTGGCTCCGAGGTCGCGAAAGAGCTGCCCTGCGCATGAAAAGCTCTCTCCACCGGGAATGTTAACGACCTCTTCAAATGCGGTTTCGGCAAACAACAGGTACTCACACCAAGCCCACCCATCAAAAAGCCCAGAGAGCGTCACTGAACGCCGCACCCTGCATGTTGGACCGATCATCCCAAATCCTTCACTCCATCGGAAGTGTAGACAATGGAGCTGATCCTCGGCTACTCTTAGATTTGCGACTGCGTGAAATGCCTGCCCGATCCCATAGAAAATTGGATCAACGCACACCTGTGCAAGGTGTCCGGCCTCGATGACGTCTCTCCTACCAACGAATTTAGCAACGTCAACCTAATGCATGTCCCCGACCTGAACATCAAGCCGTTCCTGGTCAGTCTCTTCTTCCTCTCTCGATTACTCTGTCTCTCCACCTGCGGTCTGGCTCGGTTGATCTATCCCTCACTGACATCAACGGCATAGGGCGCTACTACCGAGGACGAAGTCGCCAACATCAAAGCCCTTGGTTTCTGCCCCGGCAATTCTTGTGGTGCCTGTTCGTGCTGTGCGGGCTATTGCTTGTTTGATAGGTGTGTTGGCGTCTGCCTCGCGGCGTGAACTAAGACCTGGGTTTCGCTACGTGCAATCCATCGTTTCTAATGTTGCTCGCTGAAGTCGTGGTCAATGATCCGTCACTCTCTTTGCCTTCCTGATCTACCGTCACTTGCAGGAGTAGCGCGTTGAAACATGCTGAAAGGTCATATTGCCTGAGCTGCTGAGCTGGTTATTACATCCATCACATACAGCGGACACTCCTTACACTTTACTTCCATTATTACGTCACACTTGTCATCTATCCTTTCCCATCTCGCCGTATTTCCTTGCAGAATCCATTCTCAACGATCCTTCACTCTCTCCGAGTTTCTGAATCGCCGTCATTTTATTGCGGAAGTAGCGCCAAGGATGATGGCGCAGGTTATACCTTACTGCTCGAGTTAATGAGCTAGTCACTACGCTCGCTACATAACACATAGTTGAGAGTCCGTACACAACATATTCATTGCTGGCTTCTGTTCCATGCTCAGATGAGGGAGATGTTCGCGGACTGCGGACCGAAGGCTATGGTGAGGGCAAGTGCGTAGACATGGCGAGCTAACTGATATTTATGCAATGTGTGAGGCTGAGGAGCGAAGGGACCCGACCATTTTGGGATGGAGAAAGGCGATTGGATAGCTTAATACTCTGCGTTGCTCCGTAGTCACGGCGAAGCGAGATTGGGGAAATTAGAAGTAGAGCACTTTGTAATGGAATGGTCCAATTCGTACTATTTCTGACGAAGACCCAGCTGACGTCTTTGAAAACCTTTGAGCCTACGTTTAGTAAAGTTCTATGCCCTCAATTTACGCCTGCGAGTGTATCCCGCCATTGACGCCTGCTTTTCCCACCGGATGTTGCATACCACGGAATCATGGATGTCTGAAAAAAATGCCCAGTTCTATTTGCATCGCTTCTCCACGATATTCGGTCCGTGTTCCTCATACTCCTTCTTCGAGATCCACATCTGTATCTCATATCAGCCCTTGATCCGGCATCCAACCATCAAGACACGGCTCAGCTCGTGACTTACTTGATGGAATGTGCCCAAACTGGCGAGTATACTGCCTCCTATCCAACTGGCGAACCTTCTCTCAGACGTGTTTCCCGGCGCCGAGATCCTGACCCTCGGGGAAGGATACAAAGCCATGAGCTCGTGGTTTAACCGGTCGTTGAAGCCGTAGAGAAGCGATGTGCCGCCTGTGACGACGACGTTGGAGAGAAGATGAGGTCTGATGTCTGAATCGACCTGGCTAAGGGATGATTGAATGAGGGCGGGGAGGGTTTGGCCTTGTTGCGGGGCTGGATTTTCGGAGTCCTGGATACGTGATCAGCCTGATGAATTTTTCAAGGTTGATGCTTAAGCCGATATGGCATACTGTTAGCGCCATTTTTGCATCGAACATGCCCTCCGCAGCTCTATATCTTTCGGCCCCAAACATCTGATTCCACCCATCCGGCATTTCGAAAGGACGCCCAGGTAGAGTTTTAGCGTACTCCTCATTCGTCGTTCCGTGCTGACCATGGCCTGCGAATCTGCCAGGCCCTGGCCATACCTGCACCACGCTCTCCTTGAACTCTGTCAGTACTCTCTCCTCTTGGAACAGTCTGAATGAATCTTGGGGTGCTGTGCCTGGGCTGAAAGATTTATACGTTGCATGCGCGGGTGCGCCAGCATCGACCGGCGCCTTTGAGCTTACGAGATAGTGAGGTGTCAGAGGCACGGGGGGTTGCGAGCTTGAGAAGAGAAGGCGCAGCTGTTGGGAGACGAAGTTTCCGGCAAGGGGCGAGCGGGCGACACCTTTCTTGAGGATCAAACCATCGTGAACTGGTGTGACTGAGATGTTAGAGGCTCCAATGTCGACAACAAGAGCCGTCGCTTTCCCGCCAGCGAAACTTGATGAATCATTTAGCGACCGCTATAATCAGTGAGGAGATTGTGGAGGTTTTACATACGCTGCGAGAACCCCATTCCGAGCAAGCCAAAAGGCTGGGCACCCCCAACTCTCCATCGCTATCTCTATACCCTTTTCCCTCCCCTTGCCTGAATTCCACCCTGTCTCCGTCATCAGCAATGGATTTTCCTCGAGTGGCTTCTCCTGGTTCTCGGCTCCTTCCATGTCCACATCCATATTACTGTTGTCCGGATCGTTCAGGCCATTCGATATCGGATTACCAGGCTTTACATTTGTGAGACGGGATGTAATAGCGTACTCCCACAGCTTTGCTGCTGTATCCCAGTCCTCTACCGTGCCATCTTTAGACATAGGGTTACCGATCATTAGGTTCGGTAGAGGAGTATGTATTGAATTGTCACCGAAGAGAAGCTTTTCATTTGTGCTAGACGATGAGAGAACACCGTAGTGCGACGAAGTGACTGATTTGGGAACATCCTCTCCTGCGAAGCCGGCGCGTGTGCTCGAATACCCCGGATCGAGGACCAGAGCGGAGATCTCATCTAAATTGACACGACTATGAATCAACAAACGTTCTGTGAGCGCTATCAATCAAAGGAACTTCACCTACCACCTCCGTACTCCACATTCGACGGTGGTATTGAAGAGCTCTGAACCCCCGCCATGCTCAGCGCAAGGGGCCTTCGCTCTCACAAATGGTTCCGCAAGGTAGAATTGTACACACTGGTATTGATAAGAAAGGGTTGATTCAGGCTTAGCTGAGAAGTGATCCTTCGTCAATTTCACTAGATTGGCGTCTCGATACTCGACAAGGTGGTGTCGAATGATTAGAGCTGTCCCTGCATGGTTAGGGCCCTCCTTAAGCGGGATGATGATCCCGACCTCCGATCACCGAGGGCCCCTTAGACCATTGTCAACAAATACAGTGTGACAAGGCGCACGCTTCCACGACTGTCTGTCAAAGAATGTGGCGATGGGTCTATTCGGCTTATTCAGGAGGTTGTACTCCTTGGACACTTTGGATACTCGGTTTACAACATCCTCGCGAACCCCCCCAAAGCAAGGACCTTCGGACACGCGATCACGGATAGATCCCGCCGGACCTTCCTCTGGCGGTGTCGAAACGAGTAATGGGTATGGAGGAAGCACAAGACTGGCAGAGAGAAGCTTTAATCCCTCGCCGTCAAGATGGAAAACCCCTGAGTTCTTCGTGTACTACTTCATCTTCGTCACTGTTGTGCCAATGATGTTCAAGGTCACCTATGATGTCTCCAAAGGTCATTAGCTCACTGGCTGCTCTGTGTTACTGCAAGCTCATTGATATCTACGCTTAAGATCCCTGTTCAACTGCTGACGTGGTTGCGGTGCAGAATCGCACCCAAATTATTCCACATACGCCCATCTGCTTTCTCCCGGATGGATCCCAGGCCGTAAAGTCGACAACTCAGATGCACAGTATTCAACTTTCCGAGACAATGTACCGTACATGTTCCTCGTGCTTACAGTCCATCCCCTTCTACGTCGTTTGTACGATCGCATATACCCTACTGCCGAGCCTCACGCTGCTTCGCCATCCCAATCACAGAAGGGGAAGGCGGACGGCCATGCCTCCTCGTTGGTGTTCACCACCGCCGCAGATGCTCGGCTCAATCAACGAGTTTCTTTTGATCTCGCCTTTGCTTTTGTATTCCTCTGTGCCTTACATGGGTTTTCGGCTCTAAAAGTCCTTGTCATTCTCTATATCAATTTCACTCTGGCAACCCGTCTGCCTAAAGCACAGGTGCCCCTCGTGACTTGGGCCTTCAACATTGGAATTTTGTTCGCGAACGAGTTCTACGGAGGATATCCATTTGCTACCGTTGCTGAGTACCTACTGCCGTGGTCAGCTTCTACGGAGGCTACTCTAGGGAAGGGCGTAGCGGGCAATTGGGGAACATGGTTGGACGCCTATGGCGGTCTGATACCAAGATGGGAGATTTTGTTCAACATTACGGTGCTACGGCTGGTGAGCTTTAATCTTGATTATTATTGGAGCCTAGACCGAAGGGGTGGAAGCCCGATCGAGGTACGTAGGTCTGACCCATCTTGAATATGTACATGCACATGCTCTGTAGCTCACAGTCACAAGAAGAAGCAACTTGATCCAGCAGCCCTTTCCGAAAGAGACAGAGTCGATACACCAGCTAGACCGCAAGACTATTCATTTCGTAATTATTTGGCGTACTCCCTTTACTCACCACTATACCTGGCTGGACCGATCATTACTTTTAATGATTATGTCTCCCAACTCCGATATACTCCTCCAAGTATAACCATCAATCGAACAGTTTTTTACGGCATACGGTTCCTCATCACCCTTCTTACCATGGAACTCATGCTCCACTTCATCTACGCCGTCGCCATATCCAAAGCCCAGCCTGCTTGGCGAGTTTACACGCCCTTTCAGCTTAGCATGCTTGGCTATTTCAATCTCCACATAATTTGGCTGAAGCTGCTACTGCCGTGGCGTTTCTTCAGGCTATGGGCTCTCCTTGATGGCGTAGACCCACCGGAGAACATGGTACGTTGTATGTCAGACAATTACTCCGCTCTAGCGTTTTGGCGAGGTTGGCATCGGAGTTTCAATAGATGGATTGTCCGCTACATCTACATTCCCCTTGGCGGCAGTGGTGGGCCTGGCGCCCACGGCTACTGGGGGAAGGCAAGAGCGGTGGTTAACTTCCTTGCCGTATTCACCTTCGTGGCTCTATGGCATGATATCAATCTCAAGTTGCTGATATGGGGATGGCTCGTAACACTCTTCATCTTGCCAGAGGTCCTCGCTGGATTTCTCTTTCCGAAGAGGAAATGGCAGAATAACAAGGAGGCATACAGAGTAGTATGCGGTATTGGAGCAGTGGGAAACATACTGATGATGATGGCTGCTAATCTGGTAGGATTCGCTGTTGGCTTGGATGGGTTAAAAGGCCTAGTCGATGGTATTGTGGGCTCATACTCTGGTGCGTCTTCATGATCCTTGAGGGACTGTAGACCGTAAACTGACACATCATCCTAGGCATTGTATTCTTAGCTACAGCTTGTGCAGGACTTTTCGTTGGTGTTCAAATCATGTTCGAAGTCCGAGAGCATGAGTTGAGACAAGGCATTCGGATGAAATGCTAGGGCTTGGACTATGGAGTGATATTTTGAATTACCATGGCCACCAAACCTTGGAAGATCACATCAATGGGTTGCTTAAGGCTCAGCAGCTCAGTTCGTATCATAACCCTAAAATCTAGGGATCTGTTTAAATAATGCGTTCAATATGAGGTCGTAATATGGCCTCTGATGTCCTGACTGAATACTTTGCCCAATGTCATACCTCTATTTAGAACATTGGGATCTTGCCACGATCATATTGATATCATTATCCGATGCTAGTCTACAGCGGTTCCTAGAATAGCTGCGCCAAAGGTCATTTGGCGAAATTTTCTAACAAAATGTATAGGAAACCTGCGAAAAAACCTTTCCACCACCCACCACCCACCAATTCGACGTCGCTGTCGCCCTCGTCGTCGCCGTCGTCATGACTAAACGGAAGGCCCTTACAAAGACTTCTTCTACAAAGAAGAAGACATCCAAAACGAGAACAATCGCCGCCCCACAGCGTTTTCGAGCCCAATCCACACCTCCTAACCACGAGGACGATGCTCCTATCCTGATTGATGACAATGTCGCTGTCGACAACGATCCATTGCCGTCCCCTCAATATACTGTGTCCTACACAGTAAAGCTGAATGAGAAGATAGTGGAGGAGGACTCGAACGTCTATCAAATTGACGGAGGAATAAAGAGCTTTGTGTGAATGATTTGAGACCGTCAACAGGCATCGGCAGTCAAGAAATACTGTGATAATAAGGGTTATTCCTATCATAGACATAATGTCAAGGCAACAATCAATTGTCAGAGTTCAAGAAAGGACCCTGAGACCCTTGTGACCCTGAAGGGCGCAAGTGACTGGGTCAGGGTGAAGGATCTTATTAGACTGTGAGACAGTTTAAAGAAGAAGGGAATAACAGTCACTGTTAAAGTCAATTGAGGTTGAAAGGCATTCAAAGACTACACTACAGAGAAGAATAAGAAGAAGAAGAAGAAGAAGAAGAAGAAGAAGGAAAAGAACAAACCTAAGTGTCAAGTATATCTCTGTCTTCATTCCCCATTGTTTTCTAGTGTTTTTACAATAAATATCAGAGAACAGCTACAGTGAAGCACAAAGAGAATGCAGATTGATGTGCAAAAGCTTTAAAAAGCATAAGTTATGAGTCACATGTTGTTGTCACTCACTATTGATGTGATGACAAGACATGCCTCAACCACAGTCACTACTGTTTGCTCTGCAATGACATTCATGAAGTTTTTAACTTTAACATTATTTGTGCATGATCAGTGATCATGTTTAAGGGTAAAGCAACAGTGCATGTCTCATCAATAAGCATGAAGACAAGATCAGCTGATCAGTTAAAGAAAAGAACCTTTACAACCTTTACATCATTTATAGTTATACCTTTTTCTCTGTCTTCAATGTTCAACATGACTACACCTAGTTCTATACAAATTTACATCACATTCTTGACAGCATCATCAACCTTTACTCTTTTACATTATTTTAGTGATCTTTAAACTATTCTAGATCTTTTAACTTCATTAATCACAGAATATTAACATTCTTCTTCTTCTTCTTCTTCTTCTTCTTCTTCTTCACAGGCTTTTCTGTCTTCTTCACCTTCTTTATCTTTTTTATCTTTTTCACAGAGAACATGTTCTGTCACACCTCTGTTAGCTACATCTGCATCACTTCTTCTTAGCAGTTTAATTGACACAAATATTAACTTTAACACATGACTGAAGAAGTTCTTTACTTGATTTACATAAAAGAACTTCTTTTTGAAAGAACAGTTAATGAGTGTTTGTGATATTCTTTTAAAGAAGATGTATGATGCACAGAGTATACAACTGACCATTGAGAAGACATGAAGAAAGTTGAATATTTCAGTGAATCTTGAACAACAGCTGAAGAAAGCCCTACATTCATATCAGAAGAAAAGAAGACAAGCAGTAGTCACAGAAGGTTATCTGAACAGCAAGGTGAAAGCATTGCAAGCATTAAAGACAATGAAGTGTTTTAATTAGTTCATTATAATGTTCTATCTACTGTATTTATGTACAATTAACAAAGCTGTTACAAAAATGTGTCTTTGCATTGCCTTCAGCATTATATTCCTGTACTGTTATACAAATAAATCCTGAAAATTTACCCTCATATTTCTTCATCAATGTCTTATGTTTTCTCATTCATGTCTTTAGCTCACTGAATGACTTCTCAATAGAGTTATAATCTGATAAGTAGGGTGAAAGAAATGCAAGAATGACATCAACATCACAACACATAGCCTTAAGTTTTTATTAGTTGACAGAATTAGCAAGAATACTTATATTAGTATGAAAACCTACCTCTAAATGATGTATTTCACAATTGTTCATGCACAGAACACTATGTGACTCTGAAAACTGTTCACATTCAGATAGAATCTTGTTTTGAATGAACTTGTTGAACATGTGTGTATTTATTCTCTCTTTATAGACTTCTCATGCAATGTAGCTGTCAACTGTATAGACTGAAAGAATGCTGTAATGCTGTTTTTTATTGAAGAGCTCTGTTGTGACTGCTCATTTTTTCACAGCTGCTCAGTCATATTTTCTATCAAAGGTGCAAAGATTGAAGACACTTTCATCAACAAAGACTAGCTGTTGTGCATGCCAGCTACTTAGCTGAATCATTCAGTTGTCACAAGCCTTCTGAGATTGCTTAACTGCTCATCTCTGACACTAAAATTGACCTCATTAACTATGACAACAGCAACAAGAGCATGCTTACCTTCTTTCTTGATCAATTGACTCATTTAAGGGTAAGGGCAACAGTATTAATGCTAACCTGCACTTTGTACTCATATTATATATACCTCTGCACCTCATTCAGATATACTGTGGGTTGATTCTTGAGAAAATTGAGTATACTTTATACTAATTGTTAGTAAATCAGGCCCACATCTCTAGCTGAAGACCTACCTTTGTTATAGCAGCTGTGAGTAGTTTTAAAGCCCTCAATTTAGCCAATCTGAGTATAGTAACTGACCCTCATTGTCATAGGTTTCTTTGCATTCTCTCAATGTGCTTTTGACTATACTCTGTGATGGCTGCTATAGCCTTAAAAGTCATTTTGCACTTCAGATCTATTTGTATTTGACTGTTGCTGAGGTCATTGAGTCTATGAGTACACCTCATGATGACAGCAACAATGAGGGCAACAGTGACGTCAAATTGATGGGTGGTGGGTGGTGAAAAGGTTTTTTTGCAGGTTTTCTATACATTTTGTTAGAAAATTTCACCAAATGACCTTTGGTGCAGCTATTCTAGAAACCGCTGTAGCATACCCACGTATCTTTTTCGGCAAATACCTCAGCTATACCCCTACACTTGATTCTAAGTTTGATATATACTGTTAAAAGTAATACCCTTAGGGGTGAGGTGAATGTCTTAAAATAATAGTGTAATTTAAATAAATGTGACTGTTAAATTATACATATGTTTGTTTTGTTTTGTTTTATAAGTAAAGGGTTTAACTGTTTTACATTACATTGTGAATCATCATGCTTGCTTTGCTCACTATAGAGCAATAGAGCTGATAGACCTATCAAAGGTCTATCACCTCACTGAGCTCATCATGAGCATATAGAGCTGTGTGAGCTTATGTTCAGGTATACACTTTCCTTGTGTATTTCCTAGAACACACTAGCTGGTTATGGTCTGGCTGTAACATAATAGTATTATTTTACACTGTTAAATGAGTAAAATTCAATGTTTAATGCTTTTAACAAATAATAATACATTGTTTGTTTTAATTCTTACACTCACTGCTGTTACATTTTCATCTCTGTAATAGTAGCTTTATATTATTGTTTAAATCTTTCTTTAAAGTCTCTCAATTCTTCATTGTCTTTTTATGCTTGTCTGTAGTGATTTTCTATATAGATTTAATAGTAATCTTATACAGAAAGACATAAAAAAGCATGATATACTTATTTATTTACAGAAGGTACATCATCAGACTCTGATGATTTATTATTACTGTCTGATAATGAAATTTTTTTAACAGTTACAACTTTCTTAATCTTTTAAGTGTAATTAATGTTTATAAACATCTTTATGTTCTTCTTCTTTAATTTATCTCATGTGAGTACTATGTTCTTAAGACTATTTCATGAGACTTTATCTTTTAGATCTATTATAATGTTATCTGTTTTTTTATTAACTAAATAGAACAATAAGACTTTAATTTGCTGTCTTTTTAGTTTATATTCTTTCTTCTTAGTCTGCTGATATGCTACTGCATACTGTGCACTGAGAAAGATCAAATAATCAAAATCTACAGTTTTAATCATCTTCACTTTTTGAGATAAGAGTTTCTTATTCACATACAATGTTCAATACAGCATGTAGCTGACAGAAAAAGAAGTAAAAAGATTCTTATTAATGTTAATTGACTTATTACAGTTAAAGAATTCAATATCATCAAAATTCAATGATGACAGATCTATCAAAGGTCTCAGAGTGAGTTTTGAGGTGAATTTCAGAGCAAGTTTTGTGATCATCTTCAATTTAAAGGTCTTCTTCTTAGATTTTGTCATTGTGAGACTGTCAAATGAACTGCATTGATGATGAAAATGATGTGAAGGTTTCATATAAGGATAATGGGTGAAAGTTTGTTATGATCATAGGGGTAGGCAGGATTTCTATGGAAAACTGGTTGAGTTTTCGCTAAATCGCATGAACGGCATAGAGTTTCCGACCCTACTGTAGCCTTTGGCCATGCTCCGCCTGTCTACTGGCCCGTGCGATCTCCACTAAGAATAGCTGATTCTCTTGAAACTAATTCCTTCTATCAGCTTGCCTTACATCAGCCTTGCGTTAGTGCTTATGAATGCCTATTACACATCTATAGTAATATCTAGTGGACACTTGGCTTTCAGAAACCTTCAGAACGTGTATGTAAGTGGCTGTATCTGTTGATCTCTGCATGCTAACCGTCATCAGAAGGTATCAGTACTCCAAGATTGAAGTTGGAGAATGGCTTTCGCATATCCCTTCAATGCAGCAGGCCACGGAATTGTTTCGTCTTCGTGCCCTCTGCAATGATGGACTAAGCACAAATCGAGCCTCTTCGTACGCTGCACAAAGCCCATGTGGGCACTTGGTCTATTCGGAGGGCTGATTTGCTTCAGCACTATCTGAACGAAATCTCGAATCTCCCATGATCAGCGGGTCAGCTGTCATCGGGATGCATAGTTGCTGATAGGGATTAAAACTTCCAAAATAACGTGTCAAACAGGTGGTCCTAGCTATCACGATTATGCCCACAGTCTAAGGTAGTCCCTTGTTTTCGCACTTTCGGGGTTCAGGCGCGCTGCTGGGTTTTCCAGTTCAACTCATCTCGCACCAGGAATGGAAGACTTCCACCATCTCGAGAGTGGCCATGACCTGGCTCATCTCTCTGGCCTTGATAATGCTCCGCCAAACCGCACAAGACAAGCCGGGAGCATTGCCCACAGAGCGCTAGACTCCGTGCGAAGACCGTTCCTTAGCCCTCGGAAACACACCGACGTGTCGCGCGATGCCTCGGAATACGTAACAGTTACTGAATTGGACGATCTCGACACATCTTCCCCAAATGCTCCAGCAATGTCCAGGTCACTTAGCAGCGAAATATTCCGGCCGCCAGCGAAGTCTTGGTCAGGTCTTTCAAGTCTGTCACGACGTTTATTACAGGCGATGGCCACTACAAGCTGGCAGATGGGCTTGAGAACCGCAACTTTGCAGTTCTGGTGGTGCTTATTTTAAACGTCTCCTTGACTGCCTGGGTGGGAAACTCTGCCCGGGGTCAAGGCAACATTCCTATCTTATTAGACGGAGACTGCTCCAAAGCTAAGAGCTGGAGCACCTGGCTCCATTTGCTAATCAACGTTCTCAGCACAATCTTACTTGGTGCAAGTAATTACACGATACAATGCTTGACCGCGCCCAGCAGGGCCGAAGTCGCCCGCTCTCATGCAAAGGGAGATTGGATGGATATCGGAACTCCCAGCTTTCGGAACCTCTCGAGAATTGCTCGTCGAAGGGTATTTTTATGCGCCATCCTGGCGATTAGCTCTCTGCCGCTTCACCTCTTGTAAGTCTGGAGTCCCTCCGCAACTGATTATGGTTACCCAATTGCAGGATCTGAGGCCGAAGACAGATTCAACTCCGCCATATTTACGGTCCTGTCCACGAATTCCTTCGTGGTCGCTGTCGTCACCGAGTCTTTCGCTCAAGGCGCCTACTTCAACAACAGCATGCGCAGCTCCCATGAATTCGATGCACCTACGACTCAGACCAGAGGAACGGCAATAAATGTCGCATTCAATGACATTGTCTCTGACTACCCTTTTGAAGATCTCCAGCGCAATGTGAGCTCGCTGCAACGCCTGGAACCCGTCGAGTGCATGTCTGCCTATCGCTCTTCGCTCGTCTCAGACCGTCGGAGCGTCCTCCTTGTCACATCCAATTCCTCGGCCGCGGTCAATGGCTCCCTAGTTGATTTTACATATCGAAACATCGATGCAACGAATGCGGGCCAGAACTTTTACGGCGGCCTGTTTGACCCGCTATCCTGGATGTGTGCCTTCTTTCTGACCTACGATAGTGACACTGTCTGCAATGCCGACGACGCAATCAAGCGTGTAGATTCATGGACATTGTTTCAACAACCGATTGAGTACTGTCTCAGTGAAAAGGTCACGGATCATTGCAGATTACAATGGAGCACCACCATCATGATCGTCGTTATCTGCGCCAACATCATGAAGTTGCTCGCTATGATTGCTGCATTATGGACTCTCCCTCAGAATACGCTGGCGATGGTTGGTGATGCGGCAGCCTCCTTTCTATCCCATCCGGATCCCACCACGGAGGGCGCCTGTCTCCTCTCACGCGATAACATCGTGAAGGAGAGAAAGGGGAAAGCTTGGTCTCCGACCACCAAGCCCGGAGCGCGCAATTTTGCCAAATCACAACAGTCTCACCATTCCCAGCACCACCAACGTTGGTACAAAGCCCCAAGTGTGAAGCGCTGGGCTCTGTGCGTCCTATTCTGCGTCGCAACATGGGGTACAGCAATCGGCCTGCTCGGGGAGGGTCTCAGCACACTGAAACTGGCAGGTCTGTCAATTGACATGTCTAGCCTGTGGAAGATGGGATTCGGCGCCGTCAATACCCGCGCGTTAGTGCGACTCAACCACACGATCTGGGCGCCGGAGAATAGCACGCTTAATTTCGTTCTGCTGGCTAACTTGCCGCAACTGGTGCTTTCGCTGCTGTATTTCACAGTCAATGGGCTCTTAACGACGATGTGTATCAGCGATGAGTGGCTGGGGTTTGGGGTACAGAGGACGGGTCTGAGGGTCAGTTTTCCGGTGAAGGGGAGCGCGCAGAGATCGAGCTATTTTTTATCATTGCCCTACAAATACGCCATTCCGATGCTAATTGGCGCTGGGCTTCTTCACTGGCTTATCTCGCAGAGTATCTTCTTGGTGAAAATCGACGTCTTCGATGCCTGGGGCGTGCACCAACGGGCAAAAGATATCACCACCGCGGGATACTCTGGTATTGCGCTCATCTTTGTGCTTATCCTTGGGGCGGTTATGCTGGCGGCTCTCGTCGCGGTCGGGTTTCAGAAGTTGCCCACTGAAAGTGGGATGCCCAACGCGGGTAGCTGCAGCGTTGTAATCAGTGCTGCTTGTCACGCACCGGTGGAGGAGATTGATGATATTGCTTTGAAGCCGTTGATGTGGGGAGCGGTCCCCGATCGTGGGATGCTGGAGCACCACGGCGGGCTGGCGGGACACTGCTGCCTCTCGAGCCAACAGGTCACGAAACCGAAAGCGGGAAAGTCCTACTCTTGATGTCTGATCCCCCCAGTCGGTCTGAAGAGATACAGTACTTTGCATTTTCTGGACGACGCTAGACTTCCAACTTCGGGAAGATGGATTGGCCCACCGACATCATTCACTCTCGACTGCAGGCTTTCCACCCCACACAATAGGAGGCACGGACCAGAACAACACCACCATCCTGTAAACCCCTGGTCGCACCACTTGTCTTCGAAGCGCCCATCGATATCGGTTCCCTGGGACGTCGCCATGTCTGGACCCTGATACGATAGGAGGCGGTGGGCTTTGACCGCTCCATCAAATCTGGATATGCAAGAGCTTTCTTGCATTGATTCGACCACGCTCTCACGCACGAAACCCTACCTTCTCTTATCTTCGTTCGACCTCAATGACATGATGTGAAACTATAACATGTAACTGACAGTTCTCACTTAAAACAGTCAGATTTTTGGAAGAATCAGTCGGAAAGACTGATAGATATATGTCAATCATGTCTTCTTATCTGCGGCTCTCATCAGCGGCTACACTGATCATCATCTCTCAAGAGAACTATTTAACGTCTTACTCGGAAGATGTTAAAAACACTACGTTCTCCTATCTTCGTTTGACCCTGATGTGAACCTGTAACGTGTAACTGACAGTCCTCACTCAAAACAGTCAGTCTTCTCGGAAAGAATCGGTTGAAAGACTGAACATGTGTATGTCGATGTTTGTCGATTGTGCCCCTCGGCCTTACCTGCGGCTCCCACCAGCGACTAGACAAAGCATCACCGTCAAGAAAGACATTCAAATAAATTGCACGTCTCACTCGAGAAGAAATTTACAGACCGCGAGAGATAATCTCGACGTGAACTAAAAACCAGGCCCGTGACTTTCCACCGGGCCTGTTTTTTTCCTTCAAAAGGAAGGGATTCCCTCCGATTTTGCGCCCACACACAGCCTGAGGATAATTCGCCTACTCACACTGGATAAATCTCCATTCAAGTATTCAAGGAGTCCTCGTACTTTGTACAAGGTAATTAAGTGTAGGCCATATTGCCATTTCTACGATCCGATTTGAGATCCACGGACAAAAAAAAAGAACAAACGATGACGATTCAAAAGAATTTGCCTCGAGCCCCTCCCAATGCACGCAAGGAATAAAGTATGAGTACATGCTCGCGTAGAAATGGTGATTCTGCATATTGGGCAGATCCCAGAAATCCAATCATGTCGCTGGAAAATAGAAGTTGTCTCCAAAGTGTCGTTGGTTGGAATGCCGTGGCCGAATATGGCCGGGAGGTAGGGCCAATAACCATCCGCACCGCAGGAATTGTAGAAGTGAGAGGTTTAGAAAGTAATGGTTTCCAACATCTTCCCTTTCCAAAGGTGCAACAGCGCACCGTGACAGACATCCAACGCCCCGTACGAGATTTCAAGATTCGCTAAAATTTCATTCGTCCTGCCGCTCATGTTCCCGGGTAGAACATATCCTGAAATCCGTTCGTTGTCTTCTTGAGTTTCCATGTCGATTTCTTCTTCTCCCGTTTCTTCTTCATCTCCTCCCACCCTTCGTCTTCATCGTCATCAGATCCAGTCCCGCCAGGTTTCTTTGCCTTGGTGGGTCTAACCGCAGAGGTGCCTTCTTGCGTCTCCGTCCACCCTTGAAGGGTCCCCGAAGTGAATGTCGACGTTCTCGACGGAAGCTTCTTTCCCTCAGTCTCGGGAGCTATAGATACAGGTCGATATCTCGAAGGCATACCAACATTGCTTCTCTCTGACGGCGCGATAGATGGCGCGTAGCCTTGACCACCTAAAGCACCGCTCATCGATGGGGAGAGGGTAGAATTTCGAGTATGCTGCTGGCCCCACTGAGACATGCCCGGATCTAACATGCTCATCGCCCGTTGGTTGATCTGCGGAGGGACAGGAAGATTCAGGGCAATACTGGACCCCATTGACATCGGTCTCTGCGATTGGCCTGGGGGGCCCAGAAAGTTGTTGTTCATCGTCGGCTGCGGCGGCAGTGGTGGCTGCGGAGGCAATTGCTGGCCGTTAGGTTGCACGCCTTGTAGTTGCATCATCTGCTGCATCCATTGCATCTGCAATTGCATCATCTGGGTCATTTGCTGTGACATTTGGAATTGAGCCTGATCGCCAGGAGACATCATCGGCATTGGAGGCATTCCAGGCATCCCGAATTGACCCATTCCACTGGTCATCGTTCGCTGCATACCTGCATGCATTTGAGGCAAGCCGGCTTCTACAGCGCCAGGAGGGCCATATACACCCTGGGCATTCGGGCTTCCTCGTCTCATCGCTCTTGCACGTTCTTCGCCAGCAATGACACCAACGAGACCTCCTGGGGCAAGGTTCGGCTGAGGTCCACCGTAGACTGAGCCACCACTTTTGTTCAAGAAGTCTCGGTTCGAGGGGTTGACCAGGCTCGCACCGTAGTATGGATCATGTGGCAGGTTCCTGGCGAATACGGGGAGACTGTTACGTGCTCCTCCAGTGGAAGACTCTCCGGCCACAGAACCCGGATGTGGTGGGACGGATTGACTGGAGGCTCGGAGATTCAAATTTGGATTCGCGTTGTTGAGTCGTGTTGGCGGGCGGTTCTTGCTAGGAAAGCCGTGCGCTGCAAGGATTCCCAGAGGCACATCTTCATCCTCGTCGTCACTAGCCCTTCCACTATCCGTAGGTTTGTCAACGCCCAGATTGACGGTCGACATGCGACTCGACATGATTGGCGTGCTGTTGCTGCCTCTGTCAAAATCGAGTCGGTCTTGACCAACCATTGGCCGTTCTGAAGGTTGCTCCCCCGTGACTTTCATCATCTGCTGTCGGTAGACCGCCAAGTGAGCTTCCTGCTTCCGCCGTTGTCTGGCTGCCTGCCGGTTTCGCTCAGTCTCATCATCGTCATCATCACTGCCATCTTCGGATGCTTCGCTTTTCGAAGTACTACTCTTGGCACTCGTCATCTCTTGCTGCTGCCGGTACCGCTCGAATTGCGCCGGAGTCATGACTTTGTGTCGCTGGGCTTGCTTCGTAGGAGATTGCGGTTCGCTCTCTTCGTATTGGGCGGCTAACCTCGCCGAAGCTGTCAAAGAGGAATCGAACAGCGGCGGTTCCTGTTGCCGTACCGGTTCCAGCTTCTTTGCTCGTGGAGTGGTCTCGTTTGATTCACCTCTCCAGCTGTTCGACATCCCTGCTACCTCAGGATCCTCACTATCGAATAGCGCCGTAGGAGTGTGCCGTACGCCAGCCGCGTTTCGCACCTGACCATTATCACGGAAACTCGAGTCGTCAGAAGACGACGATGGCGTATTCAGAGACCCATCGGATGATGAAGGTGAAATTATTCCCTGCTGGCCCCTATCGTCCCTGTCTCTGACTTTATCCGCAAGCCCTCTTGGCCCTGGCCCCGGAGCTACTGATCGACGATTCGGTACACGACTGGGATTCGCTGAGTTCATCACCAGCTTCGCATCCTCATCCTCTAGTGAGATCGAAGTCCGTTTGGACGCATAAGCACTGCTTCTTCGAACGCCAGTACCGGCCACAGCACTCGGTCGTTCGGGCCTAGCATTACTCGTTAGGCTAGCAGTATCTGGTGACGGATTCGTCTTAGATGGTGTCAGGGCCGGGATATTCCTGTGGCGAGGAACAGGAGGACTATCATAGTCGAATGATCGTGTGGCTGCTGGTGGGCTGGGAGAGGACATGAGCCCGTCCCGTGAATTGTGACTTCCCCATGAATAGGGCGACGATTCAACGTTTTGAGTGCGATCGATATTGATTGGTGATGGTGTGAATCGGGTTTTCTCGTTGAAATATGATTTCGGAGGTACAGCAGGAGCTGATGGTGCGATGGCCTCCTGAAGAGAGCACCATTAACAATAAACATCGGTGATATTTCCTTAAAACGCCGACTTACCGGACTTGCGGTGTTTGGAATATTCAAGACTCCATGCTCGACAAAAGCTCTGCTTCCTCGTTTCCCGAAGCTCTCAAACATGTTCCCAAATCCGTCAAAGTCTGACCCACCAAGGTTTAGATCAGCGTCTAGAAGTTTTGGGGGTGTGGCGGTACTGGCACTCGCAAAGCTGCTCGTCGTCATAGCACGCTCCCTGACTGACCCCTTGGCCTCTGACGTTTCGACATGTGCGATGCCGAATTGTGTCGCAGATCCGGGACTCGAAGATTGCGCCGCTTTCCGACTGAAGGAAAAGGTTCGACCAGCTGCCCTAACTGAAAATGCTGGCTGAGACTCGGGAATGGGAGGTACAGGTATGTCATGTAGGTTTTGGGGGGCTGGGGGATGTGACTCTTCTGGCGTGGCATCGGTTGATGATGGTAGCGTTGATGTGGAACTGAACCGCGCCAAAGATGACGAAGTGTCGTAAAGACCTCCGGTGGATGATGAGTGGTTGGTTCCTCCACTTTCTCTGCCATATGTCAACGCCGAACCCCAGCCGTTGTCACCCTCGCCGACCCACCGATGGCTAGGCTTTATCTTATCCCTCTCATCATCAAAAAGATTTTCATCCACTCGGCAGCTTGGCGAACTTAATGGCCGGCCTTGACTCATGCGTTTCAAGGCAATTCCTCCATCGAACGACTTGCTTCCTCCCGCAGGACGCTCAAAGACGCGAAAGGAAGGCTCTGGTGAATTCTCAACCTCCTCTAAAGCAGTTCCAGACGACTTCCGACGTGAAAACCCCTTTGGCAGTTTGATGGGCATAAAGAGCGGTGGGGAGAACGATCAAAAACGTTGATGACGGTAAGTTGTCGATTGTTGTGTGTCCAGGACTGCAGGTGTAACCGTGGTCCCTCAATTTGGTCGTTAAGCCTGTTCTCCGTAGGTAGGATTGAAGGAGAGAATTTGCCGTTCGTAGGCAAGAATCAAGCCCTTGTAGCACGTCGACTGCGCTTTGCGGCGTTGGTGACTTGTTCAAGAACTGTGGGATAAAGAGAGTGAGGCTGATGCAGTATCGACGAAAACAATCGGCTTCCTGCAGGATGCACAATTCCGATCAGCAACGCCCCTTATGACTGCCAATCCCTGTTCGTGATTGAATCAATGGGCCGAAACAGTGCTGTCAATGTTCCCAGTGGCAGTTTGAAGGTGGTGAAGGGTTTCGAGAGTTCCCCAAAGTTGTCAAGTCTGGTGCCACCTCAGGCCTCGTTCCTTTGGTGATGTGGGCAACGGTCAAACAATTCAAACTCGTCGCCTACTAATTTTGTGCTTGTGACGGAGGTCGGGTTTTGGTGTGGATTCCGTGGAGGTGGAGTATCGTTGGTTCCTGGATGTTTTTCGTGGTCCAAGAATAGAAGCCAAGGGAGGGAAACAAAGCAGTGGGCGACTTACCAGGATGCTTCTCGATTGTTGGTTGCCTCTCAGCAAATGGGGGTCTGAAATGAATTGAGGAGTTCAAATGCCATGCAAATATAATCATAATCATATGGCAGACTGTCGACCATAAAAAGGAGTGAGAATGAATGATTCAACCTGGGTTGTGTCGGATTCGGAACGCAGCTAGCGCCGGTGTTTACTTCCAACCAAAAGGTCATTGATGACACGACGCACAGCGGCACAGGAGAACTGAGACACCTACAGTAAGCAGTAATAAATACGAATTCCTTATACATAAAGTATGTCCAGAGTTCCTGCTTGCATGAATGTTCATACTGTACTACGCAGGACATACGATCACCACCACTCCACGGCGAGCACTTGTGTTGCTGCGCCCATGTGCTCGTGCTCGTGCATTTGGCTGCAGCTTCGCGATCGGGATACCTTATTCGGCTCCGAGTCCAATCACAGCTCGGTGGCGGAAGATCGTTGAACCCTTTGGAACGATACTTTCGCTAAGTGGAATAACATCATTATTATCAGGGGCCCGTCGTTGCTCGTCGTACAAAAAAAGTCACTGTCACCGTCGAGTAGTCACAACAACTATACGAACACATCTTATTGTCTGTGATACTCAGCTTGTTTGTTCAAAGCTTCTTGGGCCGATTGATCCACAAAGTACGAGTACATGTAACTTCCTCCGTCCAGGTGATTCCCCCGCTTGCCTCCGGCACCGCGGGGCTGTGTAACAAGATGCATCCAATTGCTGCATGTTTGAGGTCTGTCGTACAGACGAAAGTGTCGGACCTGATTTTGCTTCATCCGACTAGTTCTATAAGCACATTGAGGCTCGGCCATGACAGAGCTCTGCTTTAAGCTCTACGAACCTACGCAATACCTGCGAGTGGTTCACGACACCGAGAGCTATGCCTGGGTAGCGTGATGCTCCTTTAAGCCGTGAATAAGCCAACGCCTATAGAAACGCCAATCCGTCATCCACGCCTTCAAAGATCCCAAGTGAAGTCTCCCTCGACGATGATCGAATTGTGCGCATTAGGCACACCAATGAGCGCTACACCAGCAGGCACAAGCACATCCCTGACATTGAAGCAAGCGAATGCAGTAAGCTTCCTCAGTTTCGGGCAGCTCTTGAAGATACCAGCCACGACAGGTGTATCAACCCTGGTGAGGAAGCTGATGTTGAGATCCTTGAGGAATAAATACGTCTTCACCCCATCGAAAGTCTCTAAGAAGGCCGCATGGGTTATATGGCGGCATGAGCTGATATCTAGCCTCTCCAGGCGTGAACCAGAATGCCTCATCAAGGCCTTGAATCCTTCGGAGGCAAGCCCTGTGGGATCTTCAGGTCCGTCGGGGTTAGTGTAGTCGAGATCGCGGTTGCTGGCGAGGTCGAGAGAAGACAGAGGCGGGTTGGCCCAACCGGTGAAGAGATCCACGACGCCTCTATCGGTGCACAAGTCGTTCTCAGTGAAGCGAAACTTGCTCAGGCGCCTGCAATTCTTGTGAATAGACTGAAGGACACTGTCGTCCGCATTCTCAAATTTCTCAAGAGACAATGTACGAAGATTAGGTCCAACCGCAGTGATGAGATTGAAAAGTTGTTCTGCGTTGGTGGGCTGCACGAGACGTAATGTCAGGTGCTCTAACTTCTTCATCTCCGCGATTGACTCAAGTGACTGATCACCGATCTTGAACAGTTTTTTTAGCTTCAGACGCGTGATATTCGGACACTGCTTTGCGAGATGCGCAATAGTCTCGTCGTCCATGGAAAAATCAAGCCACGATAGCTTCAGAGTTTCGAGTTGCTGGCCGTGGCGGCTGAAAAAGTGGCGCCATTTTTCGTCCGACACCAAGTTGGCGGCCTCAAGCTGCAAGTGCTTGATTGGCACTCCGCGCTCCAGGATGTACGAGATGACTTCGTCCTTGAATTGACCAGCATTGTGGAGAGCTAGGTCTTGGACCTTTGGAACGATAGCGAATATCTTCTTGAGGTCTTCAGTCTCAAGCTCTGCGGCGTATTAGCATGAAACTACGAGAAGACTAATAAATATTGTATGGACCTACTGCTGCAATCATATATTGACACTGTATCTAAGTCCGGTCGTAGAAAGAGATCGAGAGTACGGGAAGTTATGACACGTCTCTTAGACAATATCTGACTCAACCTATCTAGCAGAGCTGGCGGAAGGTCACCAAACTCATCAATGTCATTGATGTTATCGGCAACTTTCTATAGGAACGTGAGCATTTGCACCCCAATATGAACTTCTACGATCTATATCATAGACTTACCTCTACGCATAATTCTTGAAGGCTTTTCGATCCATGCTGGACGATGCCATCCAAGAGGTTGCTCTGAGCCTGACGTTTCTTATTCCTGTTGACGGCAACTTTCTTCGGCTTCTCCTTCTTCTGATCTGCTTCCAAGGATTTTGAGCACTTGGGACAAAGCAGACCTCCTTCTGGACCGGTCTTGCTGTACGCTGTAACCGTGAAGCGCTTATCACAGATCTCGCAATTCTCCAGCTGCCCAGGCAAAGGCTTCGATTTCTTGTACATGTCCCACGCAATGTCTTCATCATCGCCATCAGCCTCCCCCGCCCTGTATGACTTCCGACGCTTGAAGTCCTTGCTCTGCTTGATCTTTGCTATAGCCTTGTCTTCCTGTCTCTTCCTTTTCTTCTTCTGCTCTGCGGTTTCTTCTCGCTCCTCCTCGTGTTCATCTTTCTCTACCTCTCCATTGGCTGCCGCTTCCTGCTGAGCTTGTTGCTGTGCAGCTTGTCTACGCCGTTCGTAATCATCACGAATCTGGACTGCGGAGATGTTATTCGACTGGAGCCAAGCAGCTAGCAGTCAGCCAAGATCTGATCATTTGCTCCCCGTAAGAATCGTCAAGCCGTAGTGATGTCCCGCAACCCTTCCAAGCTGCCATCGCTGTGCCGTAGGCAAGCGCAATTGTAGAGTATTTATGAGGGGACCAAGACTTACTGCTAGAAAGTCCGTCAAGGCAGATTGACTAGTCGGCGGCGTAAGAAGTCAGCATCAGATCGCTGTAATATAGTCGTAGGTTGGGGGAAGACATACGGTCCTCGAATGCGATTATTGGCGGCGCGGCGACCTGCCCTAACGCAGAGTTGCATTAGCTACATTTTCCACTGCCTTGTAACTGGCTGAGGTTAATGCTCACATCTTGTTTGTATTCGAAAACTGGACGAAGGGTGTCGTTGAACCTCCAAACTATGACCTCAGAGTGAATTGACTGTAGTGTTCTTTGCCTCCATAAGATAAGGTTCAAAAGCTGGGCGGACCTTTTAATTGAATTAAGGTACGTTACAAGGCGCGTAAACTCTTTACGCGACTTTGCCACTCCGTCCCATTTTCAGGCAGTCTCGAACGCACCGGACTACATGTACAGTAAGGGATGAGCGGTTGCCATCCCCTTATTACTTTGTCAGTCCAGTCCACTCCTCTATCGATCCATATACTTTTACTTCGTCGATAGCAGCACCTTTACGTTCGAAAATCGAAGGAGTGTATTGACAAGGTTCTGTAAAGTGTCTGCATCTCGGTAATCTCGACACTAAGATCGAGGGATATCTCCTGCGTCCAGCCTTGCCTTACGCCCTTTTCCACTCACACTGTTGTCACCCCCATCTTGTTTCGAATTCATTCACACCGAATCGCACCTATCCGTTCACTAAATTAGACTCCTAGGTCTTGATCTGGACATAAGAATACCGTGGTACGAGCTGAAGGACTACTACCATGGCCAAGGGCAAGGGCTTGGCTGCCACATCTACCGCGCCGGCTTCAAACCCCCCTGAATTTTGTGAGTCGATCTCACACACTCCCATCTAATATTTTGAGGGCTTTTAGCTGAAGATTCTGTAGCTACAAAGCGTGCAGCAAGGACGAGCAGCAGGCCGACCATGACTCCCTCGAGGCTTTCTCGCTCACGGGGTGCCATCATTGATACCGAGGATTCGGAGGATTGGAGTGATGGACTCAGTGATCCAATGGATTTAGGTGATGAACCTTTGACGATTGGGCAAGATACCGGTTTCAAGTCTGCAAGCAAGGTTCTTAAAGAAGTTGCCATTCCCTCAGGTAATTCGACACTCAGGGGCCCTGTACGACGTGGAGGACGTGTGGTTGCGACGAGCCCTTCATCGGTTTCGTCAGTAGGGTTGAGCAACAGAGACCAGTCCAGCGGATATGATACACCAGGCACTAGTGCCGTGGCGACTCCAGCTGAGCCTGCAGCCAGAATCGGCTCGTCGTTCGGAGATCTGAACAAAGCTACATCTACGACTCCTTTCGTGGCATCAAAAGTTAGTGCATCAGTCCGAGCTCAGCAACTGCGTAGTAGCAAATTATCATTGAATGGCAGCATGACGAAGCGTAAAAAACAGCAAGATGTGGACGTGGAGGACCACATGGACATCTCAGCAGATGCTCAGCTTGCACGCACTTTGCAGGACGAAGAATATCAGGGTGGGGATCTCAAACGCGCCAAGGTCACCAAATCCCGAAAGTCTGTGGTCAAGAACTTCATGGACGAGAGTGACGGTCTTTCATCCCTTCTAAGTGATGATTCTGTCATCCCGTCTCGTCAGATGATTAAAAGCGCTGCTCGTATTTCTTTGCCCACTCGAGCTGCGCGCGACAGTGCGAAGAAGTCAATAAAGGAGAAGGCAATCACTGCCATTTCGGATACAGAGGAGTCTGATCTGACGGACTTTGACTCAGACGAATTTCAGACCGAAGTATCAGACTTTGAAGGAAGAGGGGACCTGTCTGATGATGAGGTTATCCTGGCGTTATCCGAAAATCCGCTTCCACCAGCGGCTGCCGCTCCTCGTCGCCGCCGTAGGGCATATACTCGAGCAGCTTCTTCGACCACCGGACAACAGCCCGTCGGGCGTGTGATGTCCGCCAGAGTTAGTAACTTCAACTCCAATTCTGTCCTTGTGATGCTCATAACTTGATCAGGCCCTTAGAGAACGCAGAAAACTCGAGTATGCCCACCCAGAGATCAAAACCATGTGGGATACCCTCAAAGAAGTCCCCGTGATATCCCCAAGTCAAGCAGAGCAACCTCAAGCCATTACTCGCAAGCTCAAGTCATTTCAGCTGGAGGGTCTGAATTGGATGACGAGGCAGGAAAAGTCCCAATGGAAAGGCGGTCTTTTGGGTGACGAGATGGGAATGGGCAAGACAATTCAGGCGGTATCCCTCATCATGTCGGACTATCCCGCAAAGGAGCCAACTTTGGTCGTCGTACCCCCTGTCGCTTTAATGCAGTGGCAGTCTGAGATCAAGGAGTACACAGATGGCAAGCTAAAAGTTCTGATCCACCACAACTCAAACCCTAAGGTGAAAACCCTCAAGAGAAAGGATCTCAAGGGTTATGATGTGATCATGATCTCCTACGCGGGTCTCGAGTCCATGTATCGGAAGGAGTCCAAAGGCTGGAAACGCGATGATGGCATACTAAAAGAAGACAGCGTCATTCACTCCATCAATTTTCATCGATTGATCCTCGACGAGGCCCACAGCATCAAGGCTCGAACCACCGGTGTCGCCAAAGCATGCTTCGCACTCAAAGCTGATTACAAGTGGTGTCTTTCTGGCACTCCCGTACAGAACCGTATCGGGGAGTTCTTTTCTCTTCTGCGATTTCTAGAGGTCAAGCCTTTTGCCTGCTATTTCTGCAAAGTCTGCAGCTGCGCTGAACTCCATTGGTCACAGTCTACGGAGAGGAAGTGCACTCATTGTACGCATAGAGGATTTGACCATGTCTCAATTTTCAACCAGGAGCTTCTTACGCCCATCACCCAAGGAGAGGATCCAGAGCTTCGTCGAGAGGCACTCGGCAAGCTTCGGCTTATTACCGACAGGATCATGTTGAGACGCCTGAAGCGCGATCACACTGCATCTATGGAGCTTCCCCCAAAGGAGGTCATTATGCACCAGGAATTCTTCGGCGAGATTGAACGCGACTTTTCGTCCAGTATCATGACCAATACCCACCGCCAGTTTGATACATACGTCAGTCGTGGTGTGATGCTCAACAACTACGCCAACATCTTCGGTCTCATCATGCAGATGCGCCAAGTGGCCAACCACCCGGATCTAATACTCAAGAAGCACGCCGAAGGCGGCCAGAATGTGTTGATCTGCAGCATTTGTGATGAACCCGCGGAAGAAGCAATTCGTTCTCGCTGTCACCACGAATTCTGTCGAAAGTGTGCCAAAGACTACGTTCGGTCCTTTGAAGGTGCCATGGGCGGCGAACCCGACTGTCCACGCTGTCACATCCCGCTTTCTATTGACTTTGATCAGCCAGATATCGAGCAAGACGAAGATCATGTGAAGAAGAATTCTATTATCAACCGAATCAAGATGGAGGACTGGACGTCTTCTACCAAGATCGAAATGCTCATTTATGACCTCTACAAGCTGAGGAGCAAGAAGCGGACGCATAAGTCAATCGTCTTCTCTCAGTTTACTTCCATGCTACAGCTCGTTGAGTGGCGTTTACACCGAGCAGGTTTCAACACTGTCATGTTAGACGGAAGCATGTCTCCTGCTCAGCGGCAGAAATCTATTGAGTACTTCATGAACAACGTCGATGTTGAAGTCTTTCTTGTATCTCTCAAGGCTGGAGGAGTGGCGTTGAATCTTACAGAGGCATCAAGAGTTTTCATCATAGACCCGTATGCCTAATCCGCCCATTCCTTTTTCCTACTAAACTTGCTGACCTCAAGTCAAGGTGGTGGAATCCCAGTGTTGAGTGGTAAGGTCATCCTATACTTTGTTATCTGCGCTGTTCTAGAAATGGTTACATTGCTAACTCCAGGTCTCTACAGGCAAAGTGCAGACAGGTGGGTTGAAAGCTCATGTATCATCGAGAGCAAATCACTAATGAGCTCTCTCAGATGTCATCGAATCGGTCAGAAGCGTCCTTGCGTCATCACACGTCTTTGCATCGAAGACTCGGTCGAATCCCGCATGGTCATGCTCCAAGAGAAGAAAGCGAACATGATCAACGGGACCATCAACAACGATCAAGTAGCCATGGAGAAGCTTACGCCGGAAGATATGCAGTTTCTCTTCAGGGGCTCATGATCGTCTTTGGTAACGTGGGGTTCGTCTTGGGCGGTCCTTTGCAGTGCTTCTGTCATTGCTTTTCAATGCTGTGGTAGCGGGCGTTCTACTTGCGCACGCACGCTTTGCTAAGAAAGGAGGTTCGTATCTTCCAACACGGCTCTTGCTTCCTCTCCTTTGCGTGGGCTTGTGCACGGTGGTGAGCGTTAGGACCTTGCAGCGGGAAACGGTGGCGTATTGCAGCACATTGCTCCTCTCTCACTATGGCTCGAGGCTTTCTCAAGTGCCGATGGCTTTTAGCGCTTTGCATAACGACGCAGCGAAGAGCGACGCACTTATGGCAATGGCTTCATGATACTAGACATAGCATACGTATGGCATAGAGCAACGGCATCTCCTTGCTGGCTCTTCTAGAGCACTACGAGATTCCATCGATGAGCTTCAGGGGTTCTTTGGATTGGACACGCAAGTCTTGGCGCCTATCGCTGGACTTGATACCTAACCTGCTCGCAAACCTCTAATGTCATGCGGAGGATGTGCAAGCTAAAGACAAACACCGCTACCCATATCCATCCAAGCCCCACCGCCGCCTTCTACACCGCTTAGCACCCTGTACGGTACCACGATTCTCCTATCTCACTCTACATTGACACAACCACCCGCACATACCGACTTGCTTTACACGTAGGTACACAGTAGACTACCTAGAGTACTCTACATATACTCTCACCCAACTTCACATACCATACAGAGGCGCTGGAACCCTCTATCCCCCTTACGTTCCACTACGTATGTCCTAGGTTTTATACCCCCCATCTTACGCAGGTGGATGTGGATGTGGATGTGGATGTGGATGTGGATGTGGATGTGGACGAGGTACGCACCATCTCGGTCGGGTCTTACAAGTACTTGATTCGCGAATCTTCTTCTCATCACCGCCCGTCGTATTTGGAACATAAAGTATGTACTCTACGAGTGTTGATCGCCGCTAGTCGGTAGGTGATGGTTGATAGTTGAGGTGAGGAATCGACGTCCGTAGGTAGTATGTGGGGATTCCTCACGGGACGAGGTCCCGCAACGCGCGCCGTGGGAAATAAATCTGCAGAAAGGCCGGTAAGATCGGCGCCGATACGAGGGCTCTACGCGGGCTGCGCTCGGGATTTGGTTCCGTCGCTTCTCTCGACCGACTTTCATGTAAGATACGAATACTCTATGTAGGCGATAGGCGATGGGGCGTGGAGATGATGGCGGTCATGGTCTGTCTTGGCTCCAGCGACGGGGGTTGTGCGGTTTACTTTACTTTACTTTACTTCGCTGCGTTACGTTACGTCATGTGGTTCTGCGATGATATGATGCCGTCGCTGGCTGGCTGGCTGGCTGGCTCGTTCGCCACGTCTGTTGGGGGATCTAATACATATGCACAAGCACAAGCACGCAGGACGGCGGCGGTGGGTTGTTGAGGGCGAGCGAGGATGGGGTTCGGCTGTTGGTTTGAGAAAAAGGAGACAGGATACGGCGTCGGGGATGGGTACGAGATGCATGGGTGGGAAAGAAGGGAGGTGGATGGTGCATGTGTTTTTCAACCATACCCAATTTCCGTGCGCTTGGTCGTCATGTGTTCAGAAAATCGGGCGAGTTGCCATCCGTCAAGCGGAAGAGATCTTGTCGTTCCATCATCTATCATGGCGCGAGTAGACGTCTAGATAGCCAGGCCCGCCATGCGCTATTCCAATGTGGCAATTTCGACCGTTGGGCTTGAGAACAGAAAGACCGTGCAAGAACGTATAGACGCCAAGAGCATTGCCAACGCCTGACCATACCTCTAAACTCCGGCCGGGGAGTCGGCAACTGTGCATGAGCGAAGTCTAGCAAGCTGCCTTGGTCATATATCGCCAACGCCGATAAAAACGAGTCCGTCTTGGTGAACGAGATCAAGGTGGCTTGCGAGCCTCCCTGTCAAGCATCCGGCCAGCATATGCAAGGACCGAGAGCGGATCTGTCGAGAACGGTGGCTCCTGAAAGAGAGGTGGGGACGTGTCCGGGGTTGTTCTTGTCGTCGACATCGATTGATCTTGTTTCGGAGAGTGATGTTGTTGCTGAAGTTCGCGAGGATGAGTTCGAAGATTATGATGCGGTTCGTTCGGCATAGGTATGCTACCCGTAAGCGATAAGTCCATGAGTGACTTTCTTTCTTGTGGTACATCTCCTGGTACGTCAGTCGGTGATCATTCCAGCACGACATTATATGCGGTAGTGAAAGAGTAGGGGACCTGATGAAAGAAGATTCATACCTGATGACGAAATGACCCTGCTTTTCGTTTGACGTGGTGGGAAATATACTGGTGGCGAGATACTCGGCAGAGGTGGATGGATAGGTTGTGGAGGCTGGTCGAAGTAGCTCTGTTGCCCGGTGGCTGTAAATCTAGTTGAAGAGGGCCCAGGCAAAGACCGTAGTGCTCGAGGGTCATCGACGGGTGTGATCGGTGTGTACATTGCCGACGACGTGGTACTACCAAACGACAGATTCGAGGATATGGATGATCTGGATGTATCCTTATGTAACAGAGGTGCAGGAGCACGTTTGGATCGCCTAGCATTAGTTTGCGGACTATTTCTGCCTCGCTCTGGGGCCGCTTCCGTTACAGCGGGTAAGCCGCCATGAAAGTGACTTTCCTCTAAGCTGTCGGCCGGAAGGATCCTTGGAAGTGATTGGCCTCCGGGGGATTGGTGGAAATTCCACTCGCGTCCTTCTTCGATGGAGCCCGCTCTCTGCGAAGCAAGCTGGACCGATGGATTGAATGTAGTTTCCCTGTATCCCAGGGTCGATGTTGATGATGCCGGATAATTGGATGAAGTCCCGGGTACAGTCATGGCGCCGCCGACGCCCATAGGCTTTGATGCGATCCCCATAGTCTCGGCAGGCGATGGATGACCGCTTAGAATGGAATGGGTACTCGCTGATTCGGTAGATGGTACCCGACCCCGACCGAAGCGTGACGGACCAGTAGATGGCCCAGTTGTATCCAGCAGGCTACTTGTACTGGTACCGCTCGCGGTGCTATGCTCAGTCTCGAGACGTGGACGCTTTCCCTCTGCGCAAAGATTAACATGCCATCCAGGCTGCTGTGACTGTGAAAGACAAGAGTCTTCGTGTCTAAATCATCGGAAATTAGGTCTCACCTGCTTGTATAGTTGGATTTTTGCCCTTGAAGTCTGCTAGATATCGTACATGTTCCTTATAACTCTCTGTTGTCTTGTATCCAGCTAGCTCGGTGTTGTATTTCTCTTTGGCGGCAGCAGCTTGGGTCTCGAACGGCTCCTTCTCATCCGGCGAGAGAGCCTGCCAGCGTTCCCCGACGCGTTTTGCAATATCGGTAAATGACAGATGATGATCCTTTAAAATTTCTCTGATTTCTGCTGGCTTGTCATTACCCCACCCTTGATGCCGTTCAGTGGAGTCATGACCTTGAGACATACTGTTTGAGAATAAGACATATGCCGAGGGCGGCCTTTCTGGAGCATGCTCGTCGGGCTTCAAAGCGCGTATGAGTCAGCTTTGCTCTTGACTAATCTGCAATACATCCCAGCAATGATATTCTAGAACCAACCTTTGGATGACGTCTGTATTTCCTCTTGCCCCCAGTACCGGTGTTCGTCTTGTCTTGTTCCTTGCAATCAGAATGCGTCTCTTCGATGGCACTGACTCGGTTTTCGTCGCTTGGCGTGCCCCGGTTTGGCGCTGCAGCATAGTGCTCCGTGGACACCCTTCGAGCATGGGCGATTTCCCGTTGTAATTTCTACATTCTCCATATGTAAGACAGAATAATCCCGGCGTAGATTGCGATCACAGATGAGTGAACGAGTCGGGAGGATGCAGCTTACTCTTCGGTGCCCAAGTTTAACATTGAGCGCATCTCTAGAGAAACCTCAGCTGTCTGGATCAATCAACCCCAATTGGAAAGGAAACACGCTTACAAGTCCGATTCCGTAATATCTAAGACAGTCTCCCAAGTCTCAAATCCTTCTTCTATAAAGCTCTCTAGGTACTGAGAAATCCCCAGTCGAACCAGAACATGACTCAACTCATTCATCAATTCGCAGTAAGCTGGAGCGTCAGGGTCTCCAGATTGTCCAGGCTGGAATATCGGGCCCTATCTCCTTCACGCGTGCGAATGTTGTCGGCCACTGCAATGCCTTGCCTTTTAACCGGTGGAAGAAGTGTACGCGCAGGTGGGTCAAGGAGCCCATTCAGTGGAGGATCTGCTCTTTTGCTTGTCTGGTGTTTCCTGAACGTGTTCTGCGTCCGAAGCGCAGTATGTTGCGAACCTCAAGTACGAGCTCTAGCCCTTTCCGTAATGGCTGCTTTCTCGAACTAGGCGGCAATCAAGTCTCTCTCGAGCGCGGTGAGTAGTGAAGACAGCTTTGTTAAGGCCCGTAAGCAAAGACAGTCCATTAGGGAATGAGATTGATGCAATAAGTGCAGGTCCTCGTCAGTCGATCAATCGACCGATCAACTAAACTTGAGTGCGATCTATGCGATCGACCGTTTACGGCGCGAGAGAGTATTGCAGACGTGAAGCTGGTCGACGGAGCTGGATTACGAGGTGATATCGGAGAAGGACGTCATCGAAAGTGGACGATACCTAGTGGATGTTGGAGCGGGAGGGGTACTACAACAATAATACTGTTGTCCGCTGGTACAGCGCCCCGAGTGCCAAACTAGAGGAGAAAGGTAAATTAAGGTACATGTAATCTTCCAGACGTGAGGTTTAGCTCGGTGCTTTGCAGGGCATCCGACCCAGGGGCGTCTAGCGTGAAGGTACCAAGGAGGAACGGTACCGGAATCAAGTGCATAGACCCGTGTCCCTTGGACGGTAGTGCGGTCTTCCGGGGCGGGTGCCCTAGGCGGATGGAGTCAATGGAGGGAAGGCCTATTACTAAGATGGAAGGTTACAAACGTCCTCCTGCACAGTACTGAAGTGCCCCCGGCTATATGTCTGTAACACTACTCTGGATAGCGAAGATATTACTTTTGAAGAAGAAAAGAGGGAAGGAAAAGTACGGTAGAGTACATGTGCTTTAGGTATCGAAAAGTCCATTCGACGTCTGTTGCGCGCTGATTGGCCATCTCCAGAGGAGCTACCCCGATCAAGGCTTAGTCGCTTGTCCGCATCGGCCTCGATTAATCGGGCAACACTAACATCTGCACCTAGTAATTAGTTGTATCCAGTTTTAGTGTAGATTACATACTAAATAAACACGGCTGCGTCATAGAATCGCGTTTCAGTGGGAAATTGTAAATTCCATACAGACTATGATGTTTTATATATTTCCTATGCTAATCTACCTCACTGTCATCAACTTTGAGACCCCTAGTGTCTTGTATTTCTTCATCAGATTCTTCACATCCTTGCTACTCATTCTAGACATAAATTCAGTCAAACCCTGTATTCATAGCTGTATAACCCTGTTCTTAATGTTCAATTTCACAGAGTTTCAAGTTTCTCTTTAAGCAATCAGTCTTCTCAAGAGTGTGGGTATGCTTTGTTCAATTGTCATTTTGTTAAAGTATAACTGCACTTTCATTGAGAAAGTGAGTGGTGGTGAAACTCATTATACACTGCTGCTCAGCTCTGACAGAACATTGCTGAGGCACTAAGAAGTCTTTCTGAACAGGAATTGACTTCTTTTCAATATTGACAACATAGATAATTTGAAATGACACAGTCTGAATAGGTTCAAACATTCTGACAACATTAAATATTGTTCACATAGGGCTGATTGGTGTTGAATTCATCAATTGACATCACAATGAGTTTCTTATTCAATAGAAAAAGCTTTTCCCTTACAGATTTGATGTCAGGGATGACAGAAATCAAGAATGATGACATGGTGGATGACAACAGCAAGATATGTG
>JAABUP010001899.1_pt1 | contig 42473 bp, 67 predicted proteins | sample 5559201 | NCBI WGS metagenome assembly JAABUP01 (sample SAMN10711887, study PRJNA513373) | rock metagenome | isolation source: Antarctica rocks | place: Antarctica
ATACATGCCAGTTGCATGGGTCTTCACATGGGGTTACATGCATGCTCTTGCCACTTTCTGACCACATGACTGCTGACAAAGTTGCTTATGCCACTTAGTTGACAATGCCAGTGGCATGGCAGTATCACCTTGACATCCTCCTCTACATAATCAATACAGCCCTCTGGCAAGCATTCCTGTAGTCTCATGAGTTGGCATTGCGTGAAGGAGCCCGCTAAGCCATGAAGGTGAGGGCTCTGGTATGTGTGCCTGCACAAGCCTGTTTGAACACCGCAGCAACAAGTTGTCAGCAACGTTCTTTCATAGACACACTGTGATGCTCTATGAATGCTCGCAGCAAGCTGTGCAGAACGGCTTATCTGCAGTACTGTACACAGCCCATTAGAGTGCCTGATACCTATGTTTTGTGCATGTTGTACATTTCGGCAGTACACTGAGCACCAAAGGCATGCAGCACACATCATATGTCTGTAGTTGAAAGGCAAAGTGCAGTGAAGCACATGCACATGAGGAAGAAAAGAGGGCACAGTTCGCAAGTCCATGAGTCTGACCTGCAATGTGACAGTGCGTGCTGATATTGTGCTTGGCTGCATATGGTGTGAAGACAGCCTTATCATGGCTGCACATGGCCTGCAGCAGCTCTGAGGTTTTGTTGTCCTGCAGGACCAGCAGTCTGTGGTCTCTCTGGTCTGGCTCAGGTATACAAGTGCAAGGTATACACATCAACACACAGAGCAAACTTCACCATAAAATTTAGTCAATGCCACACCAAAGTTATGCAGCATAGCAGCATTGTGTTTTGCACAGGCAAGCATTCAGATTTTGTTGAGATGTGAAGCAAGCATTGTGCTGAAGAGTCAATGCCTGTTTGGACCCACCTTGAAGATGACAAGCAGGTTTGATGGCTGATCTGCAGACTCAGACCATGCAGTGGTGTTATAGCATGCTGCTTTGGGACAGGCTGGGGACTGAATTGCTTGCGCTGCAGCTTGGGGGAAGGTCCAGCTCACAAGAAGCAGCAGAAGCAGAAGCCGGTTGCATGGCGCCGCTCTGAAACCAATAGCTCTTGGTGCTGGGATGCCTGTTGGCATGAGGTTGGTGACAAACACCAAGACTAGCTGCAGACAAATGCAAGGCTCATTTCAGGAGGGAGGAAGCCTACTTGAGGCTGCATACTGCAGGGTGTGCAGCAGCATGCTGCAGAGTTGCTTCTGTGCAAGCGGTTTTGATGGGCAAACAACCTTGTGGGTGCGTCAAATTGCACTAGCAGCTTGGGATCAAACTGTCCTACTTTGGGCTAAATGTTGCAACCAACACTCTGCATAGCTATGCAGGACCGTGCAGGGCAGCAAAGGGCAGTGAGGGAGGACTCGGCAACAAGCAACGGTACAATGCATGTGTAAACATAATCGTAGGCAAGTCACGGGGAACTTTGCACGCTATAACTCAGCCAGACGCTGGTCAGCTGGCAGGCTCAAGGCAAATGTTCGCCGCTCTGACACAGCCGCGGTTGTCTGACCCCGGCAGTCTTTTTGTGCCTATGACACGGCTCGGGACGTAAAACCGAAAGCTTGGCCAAGGGCTCTTGGTCAGTGTCGGCCGCGGCTGCAGGCTAGATGTGCGCAGCGTGCTATGCCGTAGTCAGGGGCACAATGCCTGTTTGCACATACAGCTCCACCGCCTCAGTCACACACCAACGCGCAGCGTAGTCCGAAGAGTTGAGTTTGCGGCCAGTGTGCAGACAAGAGGTTAAAGACAGCTAGCAGCGGCCTTCTGTCAGAAGCAAGAGATGGGTCTGCAGCATGCGGCTCGCTCCTCACAATGACATGCCGTTGCAGTTGTTTGCAAGCCTTGCAGCTGATCGAAGTTGTCTGTCCCGAGAAACTGCAGCAAGGAAGCCTAACGACAGAATAACAGCATCGGCCTTGTCAGCTAACCATGCTGTGACACGTCAGCAGTTGCCTCTGCATTAATGCACCTGATCTGTTTTGACAATAATAGGTTTAAAATAAACTCTGAAGCGCGATCGCGAGGGATCGTGTGTGAGCAGGGGCTCGGGGACCACGCCTGAGTGTGCAATGCATTGTGAGTCAGTTTCAGTGCAAAATTGTTACAAGTCGCGTCTGGCTGAGCTGTAGCTGAAAGCTGGAAAAATTTGCTGGCTGATAGGTCTGCCGGCCACGAGCATCAAGCAGCAGGCAACAGAATCCAAAGGAGAGCCGAAGTTCATTATACCTATATCAGCAGAGTGAGAAGCCCTCAGAGTGTGTGTCGAAGCTTGAGCGTAGACCTCACTCAAGCACAGGCAGATACTCGTCCACTCAGGCACAAGGCAAACAGGCTCGTGACCGGCGTGCTGAAGCTGTCTTCGTCAGTTGTTCGTCGTCGTAATTCGTCTGTTCAGCCGCTGATCGCAAGTAAGTGCTCGTACAATGGGGCCGCCTGCATATTGACTAGCAGGAAAACGTCGTAAAGTACTAGGGGCATGCCCCCGTGTTGCCCAGGGCGTTTGACAATAATAGGTTCACCACTACGGCAGACAGTCAGCCCCACTGAGTAGGATTGACGATTTTAGGGTGCAGCGAGTCTGCTGCTTATTTGTTGCTTTTCATACCAGAACATTTCGAACTCACTTGGCATTATCATAGTATGATACTACTATTCCCCTCATGACCCACACCTTATGGATCCCACCATCTCTGTGAACAGCAGCTTTCATGCTCTTGTCTATTGTGACGTTCAGACAGCTTTGCTACATCGTTTGTTGCTTTTGGTCAGGATGACTACGTAACATCCTTGAGTTTATTTTATACTTAACATCCTTGACTAACTGTGGTCTTGGGTTACGGTACGCTGTGCATTACACATGCTGAGCTACGGTCGCCTTTCGAACAGTAGAGCTGACAGTAGAGCTGTGCAAAGTCAGACCTTGCGGGTACTGACGAAGCCTGTAGCAGCATTTCACGCCGCCGTCGTATCAGTTGCAAGCAGTGTACGGGTTGGAAGGCAACAGGTTTTGAAAGACAGAAAGCTCTGACTCGCACAGTGACAACGGAGTAGCAGTCAACGCAGCCTGGTTTTGTGTACAAGCAAATCATCAAGCGCGTGAAGAAAGCCAGGCTTGGTTTTCTTCAATTCGCGACAGCACTTCAGCAATCTGACCGTTGAAACAAGCAGATGTGCAACGTACAGCCTGAGCATGTCAGACTGTGGGACTGGGTCCTCCAGGCCAAGGGGTGAGCATTCAAGACTGTGCTTTCTCCTCGCATTGCTTCTGCTTTCTGCGTTCCTGGAGCTGAGCCTTGAATTGCTCATCCTGCAGGAGCTTGACCTTTGCAGACTGGAAGACAGCTGTGCTTGACAGCAGTGAGGTCATGAAACACGCTGAGGTGATTTTTCAGATGATGTCACTGTGACACATGCATGCTACAGATGTTGTAAGTTCAAGGCATGGTTTATCTTCGACCTCTGGTGTGCTGCAGGAACCAACCTCGCCAGTCACGCAGCAGAGGCTGGCCGCAGCACAGCTACGTGCAGAGTATGTGATAGCGGAGTTTCATGCTCTGCAAGAGCGGGCAAACATTGAGCAAAAGGAGTTTGACAGCAAGATCAACAAGCTGACAAAGACAAGGGAGGAACTGCAGAAGGCAATGGAGGAGCAGGGGAAGGTAAGATGCCAAGTGATCTTGGCCTCTCTTGGCCTCTTCTTCTGTGTGCTGCAAATCGTTGTTGTGTTTTTGGCTGTGCTGTAATTCATGTGATTTCATGCCCTGACCACCAGACCAACTAAAGCAGGTTTACATTCTCCTCCACCACCATCACACCATCACAAGATCGTTTGTTTGTTGTGACTGAGTACCCAACTACAGAACAGACGACTCTCTCACGGGGAAACAAAATTCCAGCGAGTGTTTCATAAAGTGTGGCACCCTGGTCCTGTTCCTTTGAAACTGAGCAGCAAAGCCTCGGTGCCTTCACAGCTTACTCATTCTGGGGGAGTTCATCCCCATTGCACAAGGTGTACGTGATACCCATGCACTGATGGTAATTGTGCAAGTAACTGTGGTGCAAACAAGCGCTTATGAAGGAGGTGATCCTAACATGACTGTGCATCAACATATTGGCATGTTATGCACTGACCTGTAATCTGTTGCAGGCTATGAACGTGCTGGAGAAGGAGCTGCACGAGACCAGGGCAACTGGCGCTGAAGCTCAGCAAGCTGCTCAGCTCAAGACCACAGAGCTGGAGGCAAGCAGCCAAGTCAGCAAGGACCTGCAGGAGCAGCTGTCACGGCTGACAACAGAGAACGCTGCAATGGAGCAAAGGCTGCAAGCCAAGACCGAAGAGGTTGTCAGCCTGCATGACCAGGCCACAACTTCTGAGCAGCAAACCCGTGACCTGAAGACCAAAAACTCCAAGCTACAGCAAGAGGTGGGCCATCTGCAGAAGAGCCTGGCAGACGTCATCCAGATCAACTGCAAGATGTCCCTGGTAAGCCTTGCGCCTGTATTAGTAAAGACATATAGGGTACACTGGGTATTCTGTGATGCAGAACAGAAGAACCTGTGACGTGTCCCATGCACAACGTAAATCTGCCCTGGCTGTTTGTTTTGAGACATAACTCGATGTCTACCTTGCACATTCCAGGTCACAATCCCGGCCTTGCATCAAAGTGTGTCGTCACATTGGCATTGCGCTTGTCCAGGCACAAGACAACTACTTTCAGAACCTGAAGAAACAACTGGTCAAGCTGCGGCAAGAGAAGGATGCCTCTGACAGGGCTCTGCAGCGTAAGAACAGCGACTTCCAGAGGGCCCAGAATGTTGCAACTGCTGCTGTGACTTCCATCTCAGAGGCGCGCACAAAGAGCATTGAGCTTCAGCAAGAGTTGAGGTCCTTGAAGGACAGCCTGGCAGAGGCCAACACCACCAAGGTCAACGCACTCCAGGTCAGTACTGCCGCTTGACGTGCTTGCTGCCACAGCAAAGTAATTCTCATGTTCAAGTGTTGGAATGTACAATCTGCTGGCTGTCACCTTATGCTGTTGGGTGTTGTGTACAGCTGATGCACCAGCAGAAGCATATGCAAGTGTTCATGTGCATACTACTGATTTCAGCATATGAAACTTGGTAGAATCAAATCTCATACGTGTTAGAGCAGATAATATGTATGCAAAATGCCTTGCGTTTGCAATGCCAAGCAGGAGCTGGCAAGCCGCCTGGCAGCCCACCAGGAGCTTGCAAGGGTAAGGCCTGCAACCTGTTGCCACAACATGCTGTGCATGACCTTGAGGCCATCCTCATCAGAAATACGCTCTACCTGTGCAGTGATTTCAGCCAAATGGGCGGTGCTCAGTGCATTGTGTGATTTGCAGGCAGCCGAGAACAGGTCATCCCAGCTGCGGCAGCAGCTTGCCCAGAAGGGGGCTGACCTGCGTGATGCCAAACAACAACTTGTCAAGCTGCAGAAGGACTTTCGTGACAAGTGTGATGAGGTGATTGCTGACTAGCAGGAGAGGGCAGTCATGCTGTTGCATGCTGTGTACAGCTGTTGAACCAGCATAACTGTATGCATCAGAGTGTACACATGTTCATGTGCATACCACCATTTTCAGCGTAGACATGGCATTCTTCCAGTCAGTGTATTGGCGTCTCTGCTGCTGTGCTTCTGCTGCATTTCAGCCTGGTAAATGTTGGGCGTAGCATCACCCCTGCTTCTGTGGCTTGCTTGCACAAGCACCAAAGCTGTCAATACTCTAACACTTGTTCACATCACGCTCTCATGTTATGTGTGAGAATTCCCTGGTGTCTGCAATTCAGCACCACTTGGCTGTTGCAACTATATGGAAGCTACACAGCAAGCGCACGAGGTTTGATTGAATATGCAGGCGGATGAGATGAAGTCAGCCCAGCAGGCCCAGCAGGATGCTGAGCTGGCTACTTCCAAGCAGGTGGCATCTCGCCTGGCAGCCCACCAGGAGCTTGCAAGGGTAAGGCCCGCACTCCATCTCCCCCTTTGCATTGCAAGGCTCTGGGTCACTTTCACCAACAGAAACATGCCTTTGGTGCTTGGTGAAGTCAGGCAATGGGGCACTGCTCAAGTGATTGTGTGATTTGCAGGTGGCTACAGATAGGGCAAACGAGCTGCAAGAGCAGTTGGGCCGGACAACCGTTGACCTGTCTGCTGCCAAGGAACAGATCACTAAGCTGCAGACGCAGCTTGCTGGCAAGCATCATGAGGCCACCAGTGACAAGCAGGCCCTAGCAGCCCTGCACAAGGCCCACCATGCCAGTGTCAAGGCAAGTATACACTGCTTTCAAGCCCCGCTTCATCCCCACACCCCCTCCCCCCCTTTCTAGCCCAAGCACCCTGGCTGCTATGATTACAATGGATCATACTGATTGGTGGCTGAATTTGCATTGCTCAGCATGCTGCTGTGATCTGCAGGTGCTGGAAAACTGTTCAGCCCAGCTGCAGCAGCAGCTCGCCCAGAAGGGCACTGAACTGTCTTCTGCTGAGGAAAGCCTTGCCTCTCTCCAGCAGGAGATGTCCCAGGCACAGGACTTCAAGCATCAGGCAACCAAGGTAAAGCTTTTTGTGTGTCTTCATCGCGACAAACAAAACCTGCATATGGCAACTTTTTTGTATCGCTGCAGTTCCTTGTCCTCCATCAAGATGTATGCTGTGCCAAAACGTGTTCAGTTCTTATCCTTTCAGCATTGAGAGAACCCTTTCAGCATTGAGAGAACACAAGTGCTGTATAACGCTGCAAGCTGAATCTTATGCTGGGATGTTGGTGTCATCTGCAGGATGCTCAGGCACGATCAGCCCAGCTGCTTCTGCTTCAGAAGGTCACTGATCTGGGTATCCTTCATCAGAAGGTGACTTGCCTTCATGCAGATCTTGGCAAGCTGACAAAGGCAAAGGAGGTAAATGCCCAAGTCTCTTGCAACACAATCGTGTTTGATCGCTTTGATCTGGTAGTCATGATGCATCAGCCATTTTCACGCCTGTGGGAAATCTCTAATGCTATAGCTATGTCTGATGGCTTTTCAATCTTTATGTGCTCTTCAGTGGGTTCATTGCTCCTTGGTCCAGTCATTGTTTGATGATCTACTCTGCTGCGGTTTTTCAGGATGAAACGGAGCAAATGGAAGGCTTTCGATCACAGTTGACAGCTGCATTGGTTGACAAAGATGGTGCTGCTCAGGTATGTGTCTGCGACTGAAATGCACCCCATTGCTACGTTTCCCTGCATGACGGCATTGTACATACGGGTCTCATACTTTGCTTGTGTTCCCTCCAAAAGACGCACATCTGGGACATCTCTGCTGATGACTTGACAAAGTGCTTATGGCTTTGGCATCACTTGCATCATGCTGACCTCTGCTGTGACAACTTGCAGGAGCTGACTGAGTTGAAGAATAAGATGGAGTGCATGACAGCCCAAGGCCAGGGCAGGGGCCATCGCCCTGCAGCACCCCTAGCAGCTTCTGGCACCCCAATGCAGTCAGACAGAAGCAATGGGCCCAACTGCGCTGCCACCCCCCCTGATGAGCTCAAAGGCTGCCGTAGTGCCTCCACTCGCCTCAGCCAGGTGCCTGCCCCCACAGGCCAGGCCTCTACACATCAGGTGGGTAGTCAGCTGTTGGGCCCACTGGCGGTGATATGGACCTTACATCCGTGTAGGCCCGCCTGTGCCACTTGTGCATCTTTTCTGAACACTACTATCCAGGTATCCAAAGTAACAAACATGTACCAGTTTGGACAGAGCAATGAGCATGAGTGAGTTGCTAAAGCATGTGACAGAACAACTGCTGACCATTGCAGGTATCAGCAGCACATCTGCGTGAAAAGATGTGCACATGCACAACACAGCACATGGTGTGCTCATGCAGGGTTCTTCCAACTGTGGTGGCTTTGGTGGCCTGCATGCTCCAGGGGAGCCTGACATGCCCCCAGGCTTTGGTGGCCTGGATGCTCCAGGGGAGCCTGACATTCTCAAAGGCTTTGGCCCTATCCTTTCAGCCAGTACCCGCAAGGGCAAGGGCCAGGGCCCAGTGCGCATGCCAAACCTACACGAGGCTTTTGGTGACAGGTAAGTTTTCGAACACAAACAGGTCACAGGTCAGGTCAGGTTGATTCCCTGCACAGATTGCAAAACAGTGTGGGATTTTGCAGTTTGCTTGCTGTTGCAGACAAACCATGAAGTACCATGCAGATGTTTCTGTAGTTGACATAGCAGTCTTGAGCGGTATATGCAGTTGGTGATTTCTTGCATCAGTCACATGCGCCGCCTGCTCTGTCTTTGTGTATGCATGTGTGTCTGTCTGTCTGTCTGTGTCTATACATGCACCATGACTGACTGTTTGTACATGGGTTGCAGACTTCCCTCATTGAGGCAGATGCTGCCAGAGTTGGTTCGCCTTGCAGAGCAGCTGGGCAAGCTTCATGAGAGTGGTCTAGTGCACCAGGCTGTGCACCACCACTTTGTCTTGGTTGGTCAGCAAGGGGACTGGAAGCTGGCTAGGCTGGAAGAGGCTGCCTCCATGAACAGCAGCCTAGATGATTCCATGTAAGCCCTCACCTACTCCTGTTGCTTGCACCCGATGACAAAGCGACCAGGCATGGATGCAGCCAGTGCAGAAGCTTTGCTCAATTGGTGATACATTTTTGCGTACATCAGAAGCTCTTTGTCGTAGATAATAAAGGCTCATTCAGCGCATGCTGCTCAGAGGCCATGCTTTCGGCTTCCTCAATTTGTGGCTCACCTGGCTGCGCTGTGAGGCTGCTGTGCAGACTGTAGTGTTGCGTCAACAGCATAACATGTGATGGCAGCCGGCTGTGCTGGACATGCATTCACAAGTTCTTGCAGCGTTGTTTTGTGCCCTCCCGAAAGCCAGTCAGACAGAGGCATTGGGCTTGCTGTCCAACTGTGGACATTCAGCATTGTCACCAGGTTCACAAGCAGTCAGGATGTACAACATAACGCTGTGGTGCGGCCTCTCACTTGCAGTGCATGCCTTACAGGGTCTATGAGGGGATTGAGGCGCCAGAAATGGCACAGGAGCAGCGTAGTGCTGGGTATTACTACCCCAATCCCAAGCACGACATGTGGGGTTTTGGACTGCTGCTCCTCTTCGTCTTCAAGGGCATGGGCCAGCTTCCCCATGAGCACCAAATTGCCCTCCAGGATGGGAGTACTTTGCTGTTTGCCAGCAGGCTGTGTGATCAGGGCAGGGTGTACACAACATGGCGGCACAAGGTAACTTCAGTGGCAAGGCCTGACAGCATGAATGCATGACTTACTAGGCTTTTGTTTCAAGAACAAGAGTCGTGCCCAGCTATCTGCGCAATGGGAATCCCTTTGCTGCTCTTGTGCAGGTGGAGCACACTTTGCATCAGGTCAAGCTGAACCCAGCCTTGGTCTCAGTTGTGCTTGGCTGCCTGGCGAAGGACCCAGATGAGAGGTTCACAGCAGCAAGGGTGGTTGCCTCCCTGACAAAGTTCATCCACAAGAAGAGGTGGTGAATAAGCAGCACTCATGGCCAAATATTTGGTCACTGCGCAGTCATGGGTGGGACATAGGCGTACATTCTTTTTGTAGAGTGCGGAAAGTTGTAAGATTACTGACTGTGTTTTGTTGCTGTTTTTCAAATTGTCACCTCTTCATTGTCAGTTGCAAACTGAGCACGATCCAAGCAACATCTGTATGCACTTAAGGGGTGAAACTGTCATGGCAACAATCTAAAGTTTTCTGTGATATTTCAAAGAAGAATCTTAGCTGATATAGACATCACAACAGTTGATTCCCTATTCTACCGTGTGACCTACTGCTTGATGATTTTGACTGGTAGTCCTGTCAACATATACATCGTTGTTCTAGCTTTCAGCCGTAGCTCAGCCAATCTGGAAAGTTCATTTCCATATAAGCTCCATATATGATAGTTGAGTCCCTGCTCACATATGCTGGTTGAACTTGACTGGACACAATCTGGAAATGCTACAGTAGCACACTATATGTAAGCAGCCTACCTATATCTAAAGCCTGTACATCCTAAAAGGTCCCAAAACGTGCACAATCAAGTGCAGCCAGGCTGTTGCAAAGTTCATTGTACAATTAGGCATGTACATATGATATCACTTTTGCCCGAGCCTTGCCTCTCAAATCCATTCAAATTATGTCATGTTCATTCATCAACTCATTGGGTAAAGGAATGTACTGTGTCATGTTAGTATCACATTCCTCTTTGAAAGAGATACATGGGCCTGTTGAAACCTGCAGAGCTGGTAGCAACATGCAGTTCCCTGGCTAGAATGAACCCTAACTTCTGCTCAAGGTAATCAGGAAACCCTTCAGGTCTGAGCTCCAGCATGTCCAGCTTTGCAAAGGGTGCAGCTGACATGTCCTGCAACACAACAAAGTTTATCTGACACCTGTCATCTCACTGTCCAGTTTGGCATGGCTTGTCAAGCCCATGTGCTGCATGATGATCAGGTCAGGTCACAACTTTGGTCTTGCCAGTCAATTACACCAGTAACAGTGCCAGATATGCAACAATGCCTGAGAAGGAGTAGCACTATTCGCTGATGCCAAGTTCACTGCTCCATGCTCCTCTACACACTATATCATACTCTGCTAGGCATCACAGACAAGTGTGACTTGAGCCTGTTCCACTTTCAGGCACATGTGACTGTTCTTAGTATCAAGTGCAATGTGCCATACCGTAAGTCAGAGGGGAGTACCACAGTAACGGAGTTGTTTGATTCCCGTTTTGGGTCAGGACAAAACCTCTCACCTGCTTGCGCCTTGCTTGCTGATAAGACCTCCAGGGTTGGGGCTCCAGGATGAACCATCCTCCTGGCACCAAAGCTTCCTTGACTTTACCAAACAACCTCTTCAGTCCCTCATCCCCTTGGTTCAGGTGCACCCACTTGGTCACAGACAGACACATGATGGTGTCCAAGCTCTGGGGGGTGTGCTGGCTGGCAGCAAAGTCCTCACAGGTAAACCACACGTTTGCAAAAGCACGCACTGCTGCAGCAGCAGCTTTACGCTGGGCTGCTGGTCGCTCGCCCAGTTCGGCTGAAGAAGTATGCCTGGTGAGGCGCTGATGCAAGTTGGAGGCCTCTGTTCGCTGCTTGGAGAGGGCCCTGCAGCACACAGATTGTACCTGTACATTGGCAAGCTTGGTAATCATTGTCAAGGAAAAAATTACTATGAGGAGTTTTCTTCAGATTGTTGCATTTGTGCAAAGCTTGTTAGCTTGCTGGACTATGAAAGCGTGAGGGGATGTCCTGCTTGAAAAGCTGTCTAATTCACTGACTAATTTGTTGGGATAAAGCAAGATGGGCTCAAAAAGCATAGAGTGCAGCTGAACCAGCTGCACAGTTGTCATTTGCAGCAGTATTTTTACATGAAGGTTTCAGACACACAACTCCTCTCCCCATGCTGCTGCACAGGTTTGCAAACACTTGTTTTGGTCCCTGAGTGGGCACACAGCATGTCAGTATCAAGCAGTATCATGTCTGTTCCCAAGGGCTGCACACACCGGCAAGCTGTCTTGATGAGGCCCTCATCAATGTCCACCCCCAACATACTGAGGGGGGCAAAGCGCTGCACAGCAGCTAGGGTGATCACCCCCTCATTGCAACCTATGTCTAGGCATCGCTTGCCATGGAACCACCGCCGATCCAACACCTGTGATCATACAAAAAGACCCACATCACAATGCAGCATCATAGGCTGTGCAGTGACACACCGCCGATGCAACACCTGTGATCATGCAAAGATGCACACATCACAACGCAGCATCATAGGCTGTGCAATGACACATTGTCAGCTTTGCAGTGCAGAGTGAAACTCGCGCTGAGTTATGTCAAAAGCTGCAAAATGTCAGCATAAATTTGCTATATGCATTGAGGGCTGCCTGAACTGTAAACAAGCGACATGAACAGCGTGACGTGACCACTTCTCCAATATGCCATTGGCTACACTGTCAGCTGGCTACTGATGCATGCTGATACGGGATCTTGCCTGCAATCTTGGGTCTTCCTCAAGTTCTGACCCCAGGCGGTAGCCATAGTATCTGTTATAGTTGCCATGAATGAAGACGCGCTTCTGCCTCTTGGCAGATGGCTCTACCTCATGTGCATCTGTGTCTGGTGGCGATGCACTGCTGGTATGCACAGCTTGAGGGACCAAACTTGCATGGACAGCTAACGCGGCTGCTGACATGTCTATTCGGCAGATGAGGCTGGCAGGGGGTCTGCAACCTGGAATGACTGAGTTAGGCTTCACTGTATGCGTGGCAAGCTGTGCTGGTGAATTGGTGACTGGTGATGCACTGTTGGGGTGCTGTGGAGTTGATGGAGGGGCTGAAGCACAGCTGGCAACAGTTTTGGAGCAAATGCTGCTGCTGACTTGCACTGAAAGAGTCTTAGCTTGCAATGCTGAAGGAGCTGCTTGCTCAATCATCAACCTGCCAGTGCCAATGTTTGACTCTGCTGTGGAAGTTGATGGCTCAGCAGTTGTTACTCCATCGTCGGCAGTTATGCTGGCCATCAGGTCAGCTGCTAGTCCAGCAACTGAAGCTCTGCTACTCAGAGCCTGCCTGTTTCTTAAGCTTGCAAACGCAGTGGTCGAAGCTTCTGATGCTGCCGGTGCAACTGTGCTGTCCGATACACAGCTTTCTGCCAAGGAAACGCTTGCCTGCGCGAGGCTTGCGGCGTTGTTACCAAAGTCAGGATCTTGTCATAGACTGCTGTTAGACCTGCCTCTTACCTGCTGACGCGTAGCTAGCTTAGCCAACTTGTGCCGTCTTTTCTTCTTTTGATTCTCGGTCAGCGTTTTGGAACCAGCGACGGGCAGCACGTCAGCGGCGTCCCGTGTAACTGGGCAATTGTCAGTTGCAGGCATGACACGCAGCTCTGGACGGTGTCTGTGGCAGACACAGGTCTCAATGCCGGGCAGGTGGCATACCTGGCGTCAAGTTTTTTTGCCTAGGCAATCATCACTGCTTTCAGTAACACAACTTCGGCGTGTACTCTCTGCCCATGACAAGGGGAGCAGCACGTGGTGATGCCATTAGTAACTCTTATTCACAACTGCATCAGGAGTGTTCTTTGCATGATTCAGTGTGCCATGATGCCATGTCAGCCAAAGGATGCAAAGAAGCATTGCTGCCTAGCAAGCTGCCTAAGTGTGCCATGACTAATCTATGTGATCTCATGCGCCTATCTGGATGCTATCTGCTGCACTGCAATCTCTATAGCCCTAGCCACGCTCCATGCTGGACAGACCCTCTCAGCTATTTCTCATTTTCCAAGGGAGACTGGAGGAGTGGCTCTAAGATGTCCATGGTCTGGTTGTCTGCACCAGTCTTGCGTTTGACAGTCACAGACGAACTGGGCCTGACTGCTGATAGGTTGCGCCGGGGGCTTGGCTTGTTGCCAGTAGTAAGTGCAGCACCTTCATGTGTGATTGAGATTCTGCCAGAGCGCGAGCGACTCAGACCTTGCCTGAGCTTGAGTGAGTTTCTCAGCTGAGGTGGCAGATTCTTGACCAAAGTGGCAGTGTTGACTGCATGCATCATCTCGTTGTCTACAAACTGATCTGTCTCATCCAGGATTTCCTGCAAGAACAAGCAGATCTCAACAATAACAACCCAATGACACCAGAGAACAAGCAGCAACCTCTTGCAAAGACTGGCAAGATTATGATGTCCTGCATGACAAAAAGAGGCTGAATTGCCCAAACCACACGTGCACTAAGTGAAACAGCACAGGCAGCACACCATGCGCCCATACACACCTGGCCAATGAGCTCTTCAAGCACATCCTCAATGGTAATGATGCCTACAGGCTCGTTCACTTCAGCAGCTACAACAGCATTCCAGTGATCTGCCTTGCTGGAGGACTCTGCATTGGCTTCAGAGCTGCTGCCGGCCTCATTACCATTGGCGCTTGGGCCGTCCTGTGGCGCTTCCTCTTCTGCCTGCTCCTTGCCTTTAGGGGAGATGGTAGACTGGTGCAGCAGTGGTTGTTGCTGCACCACAAGAAACGCTGATTGAGGGCGTCCAGTATGCGGATGATAAGCAAAGCTACATCGCCCATACTTGCACAGATGGCATATGCTTTGAATGTTACATATGGACAATACAATCTTGGTCTTGTCCATGTCAACATCCTTGGAATGTGGCAAGCCCAAGATTGCAATGCAGTTGTGGCTTGATGTGCCAGGTTATAAGGATGTGGAGCTTGCTGGCGCACATCTGCCAGAGAGACAGCAGATGCAAGACCACCAGCATCTTTCCTTCATCCTTTAGACTCACAAACTATGCAAACAAATGAAGTTGACCCATCACAGTGCAAGCGACTCAAGGCAATTGGTAGCACAGTGGCTTTTGTCCAGAAGAGACTTAGCACAAAAGAAGCCACATGACAACATGGTTACAACAAAGACTTGGCACAAGAAAAGCCGCGTGAAATCAAGATCATGATCATTGCCTTGTGGGCAGGGTGAGCATGAGTAGCTTTCGACAAACATGGCTGCTACAAAACGTATTTTGCTGTCATTTGCCTCACCTCTGGGCTGACACGGTCTTTGGCCTCCTCAATCTGTACTGTGACATCAGTTGAGTTGGCCCGTGAAACAGTGCCATCAGCAGCAGGAGGTGGCTTGGTGAGCACCACCATGTGACTCCTGCCTGTCTGGAATAGCTTCAGCAGGTCGTACATGGCAATATCGGCTCGCAGGTACGGCAGACTGCGTATGCGCAGGTCTGCCACCCGAGTCTTGGCATGCATGTCAATCAGCACCAGCTCCTTCACCAGGACAATACCCAGAATCTCTTTTCTGCATCATCATAATGAGCCTTCAGTTCAGGTGCATTTGGACATCATTGCAGCGAACATGCGTTCTTCAAACTGCCTGCTGCAAGAGTGACACGGCTGAGTCTCTTGTTCATGTGTGTTGAAACATCATTGCAACAAACATGGGTTCTTCAGACTAGCTGCTGCAAAATTGACACAGTCTGGATTCAGCCAGCCTTTAGATAATGCTCAACTGTTGCTTGGTGGGGCAATCATGGGCGCGTACATATCCATCTTCATCACCTAAACATCACCTGTGATGATCATAGATGTCTGGATGTGCATGATGCAGATGCACCAGCGCATTCGGTGCCACCAAGCATCAGTCAAGCAGCGTCCAGAGAGCACAACAGCACCTTGTCAAGCAATGAAATGCAGCGCACAAGGGTCTGGGCAGCAAGACGAATGTCTTGAAAATGCCTTTTTTTAATAAAAAGCCCCTAAACAGCCAATGGCATGGATCATTACACAGCGCAACGCAGTCGCACCTGCTGCCAGGCCTGTGGACTGGCACCCGACTGTGACCTGCCTGCAGGATCCCTCGAAGTGCTTCCTCATCAAGAACGGCATCAGCAGATAACATCCTGACCTGCAAACGCCAAGACAGCTGACTGTTGATTGTGCATCGATATGCAATGCAGACACATATGTATGTACAGAACATGCACCAGAATGAGGTGTTGATAGCAAAAGCGTGGCTGGTCAATGCAGTCAGCTTCTTGTCACCCAAGTTTGTCAGTGCATGCCTACTGGACAGCCCTATATAATACTTGGCTTCTCATTAAACTGACGCCAAAAGGTGTAGTCTTTTCTTTTCTTTGCTTTTCTCGGTGCATGCCATGTATAGGCAAGCCGCCGTACCTTCTCCAAGGGTGTCATGCCCTTTGCTGCAGTTTTGTTGGTCAAGTCTAGAGCTCCCCTGATGACATTGATTTCTTCTGCAGCCAATTGCCCGCCCAAACCCTCTGTCTCGCTGTGAAGGTCCACCAGTGCCTTCAACTGACCACGCCGGAACAGTGCCTACAATGGGGAAATAGGTTTTGGCTGTGCAGAACTCTGGTGATATGGGTGGTGGCTGTGCAGAACTCTGGTGAAATGGGTTTTGGCTGGGCAGAACTGTGTCACAAGGCAAATTCATCTGCATCGACTAATGCACAGACTCACTTTATGCGTGCAATGCCGGAAGAGATGCTGACACCAAGAGGCCATGCAAAAGAAGCAAGTGTTGCAGAGAACACGCATTGTTCGTGATCAGGCAGTTGATGAACAGGGAGGACCATTCAAAATTGTGGAAGGTGGTGTTGCTCTCAGCCTCAACAATGCACAGCACTTGTGTGTAAACCTACGGTGTGCTCAGCGCCAAGCAGGTAATCCAGTAGCTTGCTGATTGGCCAGGAGATGATGGCTGTGGCTAACATCAAGAAGCGCACAAACCATGCAGTCCAAGCCCCAATGGCAAGACCATAATGTGAACAAATGGCTTGTGGGACAATTTCACCTGCAGGAGTGCATTACAGCTATGAGAAGAAGGAAATGACAGCCTTGATTGAGCTACTTGTGCCAGATGCTTGTGTTACGCTTGCGGGTTCTGTCACATGTTTTGTGGAAGACTCACCAAAGAATAGGACGACTGTGACACTGAGAACCACAGCAGTTACTGGGTCCACAAGTCGGTCCAAGAATATGGGAAGAGCCTGCAAAAGCCATGTTGTGTCAACCACATGCTGGATGAGGTGAAGCATACTGCTGTCATGCAACATACCTCCAGAGCAACTGCATTACAGAGCAGAAGCGTGACCAAGGTGTGATGGGGCTTGCTGACCACCTGCAGACAATGCAGGGTTAGCAACCATGAGTGGCACTTAGTGTTGACAATAGGGACAGAAACTAGGCCATACCGGGGAAATCCTTGCTGCATACTTCTTTTCTGTTGGTGTACCACTTCGTAGCAATACCTAGAAGTTACAAGCGCCTTGTTTGGTTCACGGGAAGTCCAGCATAACATTCAGAAGCATCTTGTTTGGTTCATGGGAAGTGGACCATAATCAGCAACTTGGTCCAGCTATATACCTCAAGGTCGACTTGGTCCAAGCTCATTAATCCCAGCGTCAAGCCGCTCATCAGTCCTGCCATAAGCACAAGAAACACAGAGATGCACAGATACAGCACCTTCTGCCCTTCCGCTGGAGCATCGTCCATGACTGAAGCTGCCTAAGTACAAAGAGATCAGCTTATGCTGTCATGGCACAGGACGTCTCAGCTACGAGTGCGCCAGAGAGAATGTATCTCTTATGTGCGCAGGCAGATCTTGTGCCAATGGGGTGTACAGCACTACTGCATGCGGCCACGAACAAGGGTCACAGAGCACTTGCAATTGCATGCATTGCGCTGTCTGCGGCATTTGCAGACTCAAACCTTGCTTTCGATTTCCGTTCCCTGTTCTGGATCCCAGAGGGTCAGCCCAGGGATGCACTGATATGCTCTTTGGGATCCGTGCTAGGGTGTAATCCTTGTCGTCAGGTCAGAACCGACATACACGACAACATAATGCAACACACCTAGCTAGTAGAGCCGGACAAAATCTGAAGCAAGTGTGATATCATTGGTATAGTACTATACTGATCATGCTACATAGTGATGTCCTGCGGACTGACGTCATGGCTGGCAATCTGGATGGGCGCGTTTCATACACTGTACGCGTACGCCATATGAAGATGAGCATAACATGTTCGCTTTGGCGCTGAACCAGAAGCTCTCTTCATGCGCTGATATTAGCGCAGATCTAGCATATGCATGCGCTAGCATACGCACACATGCACACATAGTGACACATGTACTGTAACGATAGTCTGTTATATGAAAGTGGCCATGGAACTCGTATCATACCGGTAGGTCATGCTAGGGCTAATGCAAGACTTGGCGTGCATGCATATGTGTGTACATGTACATTTATGTATGCGTACAACCCGCAGCTCAGTTTATCCGGCTCAAATATGTATAGTATATACATAGTATACATATACAGTTCTATAAATTTATTTGTCCCAACATATGGGACTCAGCTCAAGTCACTCAGGTTACTCAGATCATTCTGCACAAAGATCCAATTCATCGCAGTCTTTGTAAGCGTATCTATCCGCTGATCCTGACTGATCCCGCTGACGACAAAGAGGTTTCGGCCGCCATATCAGGCCATCTATTCTACATCACCGCCATCATGTTGAGCCTCGAGCCTACACGGTGGCACTGAACAAAATCCTAACTCAGGCAACCGCCTGCATCAGAGATGACGAGGGCAAATCTCATGATTAATCTGAGCAGCTTCGAGGTCAGCTGAGCTGATGATGCGAACTCTCCTATGGCATGACTCACGAGCAGCGATCCTCTTACGGTCCCCTTCTATACAAGTGCTGTATAATACCCTCGGATAGGAAGATGAGCGAAGCGAAGCGTGCGAGAACATTGTGTGAAACAACAGGAGCAGCCGTCTCGTCCTCCCGACCCGCCCGCATCTCCTCAAAGCGCTAGTGAGAGGGTGACTGGGCATGGCGCTAAGTGAAAGGGCATGGCGCGTACTAATTAGCGCTTATAAGCTATTTGACGGCTAGGCTTCCCAAGCCCGCGTGACCGCCTGATCAGTGTATGGATGACATGGTGAATGCTCCAAGACGCACTGAAAGTGAGCCTCGTCTTTAACAGCGTCCCTCCTATGTTGCATACGGATATGTTACTTCGTGTTATATTTGAGAGATACTTTGTGTGTGTGACTTTGTGGCTGCATGTCATGACAGCAACGGAGCCGAGAAGCAAGTTATCGTGCAGCATGTCAGCACAGATCTGCAAAATGTCTTGGGTGCATACCTTTAAAACCGCACAACGCGTCCAACATCGCGTCACGTCACCTGACCTTGTAACCTAAAATGCTTGCAGAGTCTTCAGACAGCCTACGGAAGTTACTAGGGCGACAGATCGTAGTCCCCGCCAAGACAGTTGGTTTGTCTGACGCCGAGCAGTCCCTGCAAGGAAAAGTGGTTGACACCAATCAAGAAGAAAATAGTCTCTGGTGTACAGTCAGCGGCGATAAGAGATGGTACGGCACTCGTTGCTTGCTGCACGCTTTCGTACCACATGCCTGCTTGGCAGAGTACCATCTGTTATTAGGGACCAAAAACTTTTGGCCTGAGCTGTGTGCATCACATCACTTTCAGGCAAACCTGCAAACCGCACAATCTGTTGCAGGTACAGCTGGCATGTTGATGAGGTCACTTCATGGTTGGTGGAACAAACAGACACCATAGGAAAGAGTGTCAGCACGCCTGTGATGTCTGCAAGAAGAATAAGTAAACAGACCAGCAATGGTTTGCTTCAGTCATCTTCAGGCCGCCCGCAGCCTCACACAGCAGGTGAGTACTTTCTGCATGCTTCAGAATTGTAGCACTGCTGTCTGTAGAGCTCGGAGGTTCTGCTTCAGTCAGCAGCACAAGCAAATCCACGCAAAGTGTGTGTGCATGACACCACTGATCTGTACAGGTGCTAAACCCAAACCCAGGGCTCCTGGGTCTGAACATCTGTGGAAGTACTGCAAGCGGTGCAACACCTGGAAAGAGCGTCCAGGCGACTTCTCCAAGAACCATCGTACACCAGATGGCTTGCAGTTCTACTGTCGCTTCTGCCACAACCGCATGACCAAATTCAACCAACAGCGGCGGCTGGAAGAGCAGCACATTGCTGAGAAGCACCTGCAAGGCATCAAGTCACCAAAGAAACATACAGCAAAGCCTGCCACAGCCAAATCTTCCCCTTTCTCAAATGCTGGTGTATCACCTGTTTCAAAGAGCCTCTCACTACCCTTTGACGTCATTGGAAGCAAAATCCCTCGCCAACAGCGCACACACGCCACCTACAGGAAGGACTCAGACCCACTTCCATCTGCAGAACGCTCTCACACAGTCAGCCCTGCGCGCTCACCAACAGGCAGACGCACCCACACCGCACCTGCACCTGCTGGGAGCACTGTAGGTAGCGACAATGGCAAATCCAAGCAGGGGTCCCTGGGATCTTCCAAAAAGAGTGGTCAGCGAGCGGCCTCCATTGCCTCTCGGCCCAAGCTCTCTACTAATCCCACAGCCAGGCCAGAAGCACAAGTCTCTGCTGAGCTGATGCTTCAAGCCAATGCTGTCCTGGAGGAGCTTGATCGTGTACAGGCAGCTGAAGCTGCGGCCACCGCTGCTACCACCTCAGCCGCAGCTGCAGCTGCTGCCACCACAGATGCTTCAGTCACACAGTCTGCAGCTTCTGATTCACCAGGAGCCTCCTCACAGGGTACCCCTGCCTCTCCCCTCCCTACCTCAAGGGGGCAGGTATGCTCAGCTAGTCCACACCAGCAGGCTCGCTTGAGCGATGGGCAGCACAGCGTGCAAAGCATGCAAGGGGAGCAAAACAGATCAGAAGCCAGGCTGCAGCGACGTGCATCTAGCGTGCCTGTCCAACAGGATCTTGGCAGCTCTACCAGTGCCTACAGCCTCTCACAGACCGAGTCTCAGCTTTTTCAGGCCTGCCATTTGGATACACCCATTGCTGATCTCAAGCAGCCCAGCTCGGTGAGGCAGCTGCCAACCCTTGGCCTTGATCAAGCTGCAGGCAGATCTGCATCAGATCCAGGCAAGTCCAAAGTGCACACCATTGGCCATGGCAGCACCTTTGCTATGACTAAGCCTCTGTCTGAGACTGCCTTGCCGCGACTTGTGTCAGTCAGCAGAACCAACTCCTGGTCTCCTCCAACCTCAGTCTCACCTGCAGAGCAAGCACGCTTGTCACCAGAAGCAGCAGCAGCAGCAGCAGCAGCAGCAGCAGCAGCAGCAGCAGCAGAAGCTGGAATGTCCCCTGACCTTGCACTTGCACTCCAGCTGCAAGCAGACAGGCCCAAAGACCAGGCCTCCTTCAGTGTGCCAAGGCCATTGCTGAAAACTGTCACCAGGAGTCTGCATGAGCAGGCATCTCCAGAGTTGCAGCAAGCTGCCTCTGATCCTGCTGCTGCTCCAAGCCCCAAAGCTGCTTTGAAGGTCATATCCAGGGCTAGGTCTAGTCCACCAGGTGACTCCTGCAGGCACCAACACACTGTCTGCCGTTGCATTAGGACATGATATTAACAGTGTCTCACAATAGTGCATGTTGGCTCACAGGCCTAGGGTCAAGGCACACCTAGTAGGTACCTGGCAAGAACGATTAGCTGGATCGCCTCTAAATTATTTTTGTTATTATTATTATGGTTATTATTTTTATAATTATTGTTGTTATCATGATGTTGATCGTCGAAAGTCATCATGTTGGCGGAGGTCAAATGCAGTCATCAGACTTGGATCCGTCACACTGGATATTGCGTACTGATGTGACTTGTCTGCAGAATACTGCATGAGATGCAGGCATGCAACCTGCACCCCACAGCATGTATGTGCTCGACGCTCTGCAGAGATATGCGTGTCTGCAGACATATCCCTCAGGATTGTGCTCACAGCTGTTGTGAGTCCTCCTTCCAGATGCACTCACACTTTGCTGCAATGCAAAACTGGTTGTCTTGACTGTCATCAGCCCTATGCCCTTCCTTCCTTCAGGTTTATTGGCACTGAGTGTGGCCGAAGGCAACTCAGAAGGGGCACAAGCCACTGGCAAAGGCACACTTGATGCATGGAGCTTTCCCACTGGGCAGCCCTTGGCTAGGAAAGCCTCCAGTGTGGAGCCAAGCAATGCCGAGCCACTCCCCAAGAAAAGGAAACTGTCAGGCTCTGCAGCTGGGAGAACAACAAATGCCACCGGCAGTCCTGTTGAAAGCTGTGCTCCTGCTGCTGCTGCAAGCAAGCCTGATGGGCCAAGCGCATATGGTGAGGCCCTGTGACTATGCACCTGCATATTACATGCCAAGCAGTCATGCTGCATGCTGTACCTTCTGCACCTTCTGCTGCCCTGTATTTGCACAATCTGAGCAAGCTGCAGTATGCTTTGCAGCAATGGCATTGCATGTGCAATTCATGGGCAGGTCATATCCCGGTTGCTATGTCCAGGTGACATGACACATGCAGCGCTTGTTGGGACTACTAAGGCTGTACGCAGACAGTCTGCATCAGCTGTGAGGCTGTTATACACCTGCTGAGTGACTGCTGCGTTGCAAGCAGGTCTAGCAGTGGCCACTTCTCCTCAGTTGCTAAGCACTGCTATCTCAAGCCAGCAAGAGTTTAACCCTTCTCAGCGTATATCAAAACAAGTTGTTTGCATGACAAAAGTACAAAGAACAGATCATCTGTGCTGCCAGGTTTCCAAAGCCGCTTGAAGCCACAGGATCTGCTCGCTGAAAAGCGTACAAGCTTTTCTGCAGCTCCCTCCCTTACAGCTTTGCCTACTGAAGACCCCTTAGTGCCTTTCAGCAGTACCTCAGTGCCGTCTGCAGCGCCTATGCTGCCTTTGACTGCAGCTGGCATTTTCAGCTCTACAGGGGATGTGTTTTCGGCATACGCCTCCCTCTCCAATGTACTCTCCCCTCAAAAATTACAGGAGTTTCTCGTCACTCTCACAAAGCCTGGGCAAGGCAATTTGCGCTCTCAGGTAACCATCTCATTTTTTCATGCTCCCAGCACCCATGCTTGCTAACAACTTGCATAGTCTGAAACATGCACAGTCGTTTTCTGCGTGACACACACAGCTCGCAGATTCTGCTCTGCATGTGTTGCTTGCACATATCATCTCGTGGAACAGGCCCTGTGTATGGCTGGCATAACAACAAGCTGGAGTAAGATCCAGGTAACGCCTGGCTATGCTGCTGTCCAAGTAGGAGCTGATAGCTACTAGTTGACGGCTCCAGCAGCACATGTAGTTGCAGATTTGCATAAGCCTCGGCTGCCCAGAGCTAGGTGGACTCAATGCATTGCTGTGTCATTGACAGGAGGCAGCAGAGCTCAACAAACACATGCCTGGAGCCAACCACAGTTTTCCCCTGCCTCATGAGTCTGGGCCGCAGCAGCATGGGCAGCCCACAGCTGTGGAGCCTGTGCCACCCCTGCCAGCCACCAACCGCAACTTGAGTTATCTGGAAGAACTTGCCAGAAGCAGTACAGCCTTGCTCCCTCCCTCTGCTGCCACTGCTTCCTTGCCCATGCCAAAGAAGGCTGCCAAGAAGAAGAGGGGCGTGAAGGCAGAGTCGTCTAATGCCTCCCTGGCTGCCTGCATCAACAGTCTAAGCGGGGCCGCGCCTCACGGCCCCTCTGCTTTATCAGCCTGGCCCTCACCAGCTTCCTACTCAGCTGCAGGCCTAGCCTCCTTCTCAACTGCTGGCCTCACTGCTCCAGCAGCTTCCTTTGCAGCTGCTGGCCTGACTGCAAGCATCCCTCTGTCCGCCTTTGGCAGCTCTGCTGTTAGGGTGGCCCAGGGCCCAGGCATGGCAGGGGGGTTCAAGCCCACGGGTCTCTCCCTGGGTAGCCTCAACTCCTTCACACCAGAACTGCCAGGCTCTGCCTCAGCTTCAACAGCCCCAGGGCCGGTCAACGCTGCCCTGGAGCTGAGCTTGCTGCTTACCACGCTGCAGTCTTTGGCAAACCTACCAGAGGAGGGTAGTCAGCCCCATAACACCATTGCCTCCAGCAGTCACTTGGCGCAGGCGCAGCTGCGTGATTGGTTGGCTCAGCTGCAACAGCATGCTAGCATGCCAGCAAATGAACCGGTGAGGCACTGCAGCTGGGTCTCCTCTACCATTTGTGCCATTGACCGCCCAACATGACGCTGTGTGAAGTTGTGCATGTCATGTCAAGGCATGTCAAACCTGGGGAAGGTTGTCTTGCGCTGTGAGGGACGCACTCTAGTGCAAATATTAGCTTGCAGTGTTTACTGCAGGTGTGGTGCACGCTACAGATGGTGTGCTTTTCTATTGTACATCATCTGCAAGGTGTCATGCAGTTCTATTACACCTGATCTGCAAGGTGTCATGCACTGACATAGCTGGCGTCAATGTGCACCACATGACTGATCATGTGACCCTGCTCATGCTTCCCTCCTCTAACATCACATTTGCACCAGTGCGCTGTGTCATTGCACTCAATGCAAATACAAAGAAAAAGCAAGTTTACGCTTTTCAGCAATCATAAGGGGAGCCTCCTAAGGCAGCAGCCCGGAGGTTTTCCCAAATTCAAATTCAAACTCAAACTCTGTGTGGTGGTTCAGAGCGCAGCACAGCAGGCCGAGGAGGATGCAGCCGTAGCAGGGCAGGTGCGAGGGGAGATGTGGGGCAACCTGCAGGGCATCCTCTCCATGCTGGCAGGCCAGGGCTGCAGCCCCCACGTCCAGGACATGCTCCACCAGATCGCTGTGCACTTTGCCAACGAGCAGAGCCAATCGGTGGCTCTGGAAAGGCGGCTGACTGGCAACATCGCCAAGGAGAAGGAAGCCCAGAAGAGAATGCAGCAGCAGCTTCAGGGGGGCATTCAGGTGGGCTTTGGCTGGAAGGGGTGTTGTCATAGCTGCTACTGCTTTGATCCTGTGGTCCAGGCGCGACCAAGACTAGTCCTCCACGTACCTATGCATAGAAACTATCACTATTTGTTGCAACCAGCACCCAGCAGCAAACACCAGTCATCATAAAGTATTGAAACTTGACATGACTTGTATGGCGTCCACAGACTAATCTGTTCCAGAGAGTCGCATGTAATTCTTGTACGTATATATTGCATGTCAGAGCCAAATATTGTCTGCAATCTGCGCAGAACCCTCATGCTCTGCAGCTGGACCATCCACGAGTGCCCAAACACTTTTAATCCTTTCAACATTGCTTCTATAAGTCTTGTTTCAGTCAACATCAGTAGAGGGTCAGTCTATAAAGCATCTGAACAAATTGTGACACTGATGTGGCTGCAGGTGTTGACAGCAGTACAGAGGGTGTTGGGAGCAGTCAGGATGCAGCAGCAGCGTGACACCAGCAGGCCAAGTAGTGCCCAAATTGACTCAGGTGAGCTCGCAAGACCCAGCAAAGCTCAGCAAGTGCTTGAGGCTGAGCGTGGCGAGAGAGCTGCTCAGCAGGCTGTCAAGGCATTGCAGAAGAAGGAAGCAGGGTGGGAAGCTGAGCTGGGTGCAACCCAGATGAAGAACAACCAGCTGCATAAAAGGGTGAGATGCAAAAGAGCTCTGGTCCTGGTGCCTCAAATTGCTTTTGTGTCTTCGTTTCCTTTTGTCCAAATTGGTCGTTTTCTATATATTCTTTATTTGCTTCTTCGTCGAAAGAAGGATGAAGAGCTTTTGCTGGGTGCAAGTGCAGCTAGGTCGTTGAGTTTGGGAGCGTAAAGCAGCAAGCCGAGTTGCACACCCATTAAGTGGCTGTTATTTATTGCAGCTGTAGGAAATTGACATGCAATCATGCAGCTGGCCTTAGTTGCCAGAGCACATATCTTGCATTTGCAGCACAGATGACATGCTTGTGGTTATCCAGTGACACAGTGTCAACTGCTCATTGATTTTGTCATTCACTCAGTACACAGACGGTCCAGTGTTGTTTGCGCATGCTACTGCTGTAGTAGCAGCATTGGCAGAGCAGCAGTCTATCAGAGCCCCCATTGAAAAGAGAAGAAAAGACAACACCTTTCAGCGTCAATTTAATGAGAAGCCAAGTGTTACTCTGGGCTGCCTAGGGAGCCCCCATCAGCCCTCTTCTGAATCAGCAAACCGCACAGCATGCTTGTCTTGCGGTCTCATATGGCATGGCGTGCAGGTGAATGAGCTGCTGCAAGAGAAGACAGTGCTGGAGGGCCACAGCAAGCAGTACCTACATGAGAAGGACACCCTGCACACAAGGGTGACAGGCTTGCAGACAGACAATGAAGCCCTGGCAGACCAACTGTCATCATCCAATGCCGAACGCAATTGGCTGAGCGAGCGCTTAGGCATCAATGCTGCCAAGAGTCGCAGCCTCAGCGAGGAGAATGACTCGTTGAAGAAACAGCTGCAGGCATTGCAGGGGAGCAGCAATGGCCCACAGGGCCAGTGATGCTTTGTGGGCAGACTGTCAAATGGACAGTGATGCTTCATGCACACACTGTCACATGAGCAGTGATGCTGCATGAACTGACTGCCATACTGGCAGTGATCATCATACTTTGACAACGAAGCAGTAGTTGTCACATGGGCAGGTATACTGCTGGTGTGAGCATGATTGTCGTCCGTGTGAAGGATTCTCTGTCAGAAAGGTGCCAAATGTGATGACTGATTGTAGCACATCTTGGCAGTCAGATGGGCAATACGGCCTGGATGCTGCTTATAACAAATAGGGTCAGAAGAAACGATGTGGCTTGAACAAATGGTACTGAGGAGAGTCCTGTATCCAGAACAGGGAAACCTAAATGCAAGCAAAACACGTACTCTGAGGGAGTATCGGATGAGGCAAGATGGGGGTTATCATTAGACTGGTCAATACAGTTGTTAACAAGGCCAGCCTTTCTTGCATTAGCTAGCCATGCTGTGCGATGCCACTTGTACACTATGTCTGCTGTTTGTCTATGACAGCAGAGCACTTCTCACTAGACATGTTCTCCTATTTTTTGTAGCCAGTAGTACTGAATCTTCTGCCGTAGGGAACTTTTTGCTTTTGCTGGTATTAGTTTGGCAGTCCCCATTCCTTTTTTGAACTGCTCTTTAGCTTTTGTGTGCTGTACATATTAATGCTCTTAGAAGGATACATTATGATCTGAGCAGACAAAGGCTTATTCTGCTGTGTTCATTGACCCAGCCCCAGGCATGTTGCAGCTTTTCCTGCAGGCTCTATAGTCTACTATCCAGTCAAACTTAGACGCTTACACGATAGTAAACATACTAACACACACTGTAACGAAGTAACCAGTCTCGCACTATCATCAAGTAGCCCAAGTAGCCATATAGCATGCATATAGATCATTAGATGCACAGCTCGACTGAAGGTGTGTTGGCTTTACTGTCTTGTCAACGGCTTTGAGTTCTGAGGATATGCTTCTCCCATAATGTTTCTGTCCAAACCCTGACTGTGTCATCAATTAGCATGACCCTGCTGGCAACAAGGTGTCTACGTATACACACTATGCATCGTATCTACAGCACAATTCATTCGTTTGTATATGTAAGCCTCTGCAACTAAGCGTAATGCTCTCTGCTTTGCATGTATATGTAGATGCAAACAGGTGAGCAACTAAATACTCATATTGGCACTCAGACTGCTACCCCAGATCAGGCCACTTGGGGCGCGTCAAGCTCTGAAGAATCCACACTGATATATGTATACCTGTGTACATTTGCTGTATACAAACGCTGCCGCTAGGGTATCAACTTCACAAACATAAATAAAGACCAGCCACGACCAGTTACTTCCAGCTGTGCACTGTACTACCAGAAGAGGTAATATACAGGAATAACGCACAAGCAGCATGAGCATGTGCTGCTCAGACTATGTGTGACGCACTCCCAGTCTCAGACACTCTCTGACTTGAGCTAGGCTTCACAACAGCTGCCTGCCCTCTTGCTTGACCATGGTGCAAGCCATGCTCCCCCTCCTTTTCAGGGCTCTCTGCCAAAATTGGCTTCAACATGTCCATGGCAGACAGTAACCGCTGACCCGCAACCGCTGAAACCGGGGTGACTGGGGTAACAGGGGGGTTCAGCGCTGCCAGCAGGGGCTCTTGCAGGGGGTGGTGACTGTCCTGGTGCCGTCTGTTCATGTTGACCGCCGCAAGAGCGCCTATCCTGGGATGGAACTGCCGGGACAGCAGCATCCTGCAGGGATGCAAGAAAGGTTAGTCAACTGGAGGAGCCGTTGCATCGCTTAAGAAGATGGATGTATGGTAGCTCGGCTGAGTGTTTTCTTGAGAATGCACTCTGAACAAGATATAGCAGAGCACTTCACACCTGGCCTGTGCAGCAGCTGCTCTGGGAAAACTATGCAGTTGGTCTCATGCACAGCCAGTACAAGAACAAGCATGGCAAGCAACAGGAATTGATGCAGTCACAAGCCATGTTTGCAACACAAGCAATGGCACAGCACAACTCTATACACCCAACAATCATCTCTGGGGTCTCCTAAACCCTACAATCCAATTTCCTGTCATAAAGATCTGTCCTATGCGTAAGCCTCAGCCAAGACTGTCTGAGTTGCGGACATCAAGCATGTTGCTGTGTTGACAAATACACCATTGTGATGCCCTGCGGGGTGTTGAGGGCACAGTTGAGGGGACCAAGGGGGGGAGGGGGCAACATACTTGCGAAGGCGGGGTGGCAGGTTGTGCAGCATGAGCTGGGCATTCACACGCTGCCGCTGCTCATTATCAACATAACGGTCGGTCTCATCCACAATCTCCTGCTGGATGAGCTCCTCTAAGCAGTCTTCAAGAGTGATGACCCCAACAGGGTGTTGCCCCTGCGCTCCAGGGTGTTCCCCTTGCGCATCCTGCACATCAGGCAATTGCGCTAGTGCTAATTCTGCAATGAGACAGGTGCCATGAGACTCGCTTGAGCTCATTTTCTTGTCAGGGCTTGCACAGAGCATGATGCATCACAACAGCCAGTGTACAATGTACGTGAGGTCCTGTGCAGAGAGGTCAGGTCTTCCGAACAAGGTGCTGTCAGACAAGATTGTTTTCCCTTACAGAGCAAATGCAAAGGCCAGAAGGAGCTGCCAAGCTCAATTCATGAGGTTGCTCTTTGCAACTACAGCCTTTGTTGTCACATGAGCCATCTGCATCTCAGGCAAGTGTATTTTTCACAGCTACAGGCAAGTATATTGAGCACAGCCAAATGACTAACCTCATCATGCATCAAGCCATCATGATCTGCTGAAATCAGTTGATTGCCTTCAGATGCCTGCCGCTGAATCACATGACCATTCTGCATGCCATCTGAACGCTGTTGCTGCTGCAGCAAGTGGGCATGCATGCCGTCTGAATGATGCCGCTGCAAAACCTCAGTGGAGTGGGGGTCTGAGGGGGGGTCAGCGGGGTTGTCCCAGGGGAACTCGGCACCCTCCTTGGGCTCAGAGGGTTCAGTCAGCACGGCCATGTGACAACGGCCTGTCTCAAAGAGGCGTAACAAGTCGTACAGCGGCATATTACCCCGTAGGAAGGGTAAGCTGCGCATCTTGAGAGTGCTGACAGGAGTCCTGGCAGTTTTGTCAATCACTGCCAGCTCTTTCACTAGGATGACACCAATCACCTTGTGCCTGCAAAGCAGTATCAACACATGGTCATGCCTCCATGCAAAGCTGTAAAACTGTCATGCTCTGTTGTGAGTAAATCAATCAAAGCAATGCTAGAGTTTTCAATTGCCAGAGTGTTGCATTGTAATTGCTGAGGTGCGGTAAATGTGACATCATGTCAGCAGCAAACAGCATCCATGCATGATGTGATGTGATAATTCACGTCAACAGCCATATGACGACTTACACCTGTTGGCCCATTTTCATGAACACTGTACGTATGTTGCAACATCGTGTCATCCGATGCTGGTGATTGTGAAATGACATGAGAGTATCTCACAGTGCAACACACACACCCAGTAACAAACAGATGGTACAGACAGGCATGTTGCTCTGCTGCATGTCTCACCTGTTGCCTGGGTGATGTATGGGGACTCTGCTGTGACCTGAGGAGATGATCTTGCCCAATGTGCCTTCCTCCAAAATTGCATCAGACGGCAGCATGAACACCTGCATGCACCACACCCACCTGCAGCCGTGACTGTCCGCCAACTCCAGGTTTACTGTCTACCAGATGCAGATGTACTGTCTACCAGCTGCAGATGTGCTGTCTACTAATTGCAGGTGAAGGCTGGAAGCCAGGCAGAGCCCTCAAAGGCTGGAGGCACAAAAGGTTAGGAAGCTGATCCACACAGGTGAAGTTGCAGGAGGAGGATTGACATCTTCAGCCAAGCAAGCAGATTGTACAGATGGGCCAGTTAACATAGAGGGTGAAGTTGGACGGACTGAAGCATGAGGTCACCTGTGGCTGAAGGCACTCTGCAGCAGACTGTTTGCAGTCAATGCTTCTACCTGCTGGCTTGGCATTGTAGGTATAGAGTCTTAGCATTTCTTACCGACAGTGCGACTGGTGAAGCACTGCTTTTCTATGTGTTTGCTATGCAGAGTCATAAGCAGAGTCATACAAGCATTAGTTCTTCGTGCCTTGCGGTTGAGCCGTACAACTGCTGCACACTTTACGTGTGGAGTGAGGTAACTCCTTGTTGCAGTGAGTTTAACCAGGTTGCTTTCAGACGGCTCAACGCTCAAGCCTTGCTCAGCTTACCACAGATATCCTATCATCATGACTGTGTATAACAAAGTGCAGCAACAAGCAATTGCGTGTGCATGCAGTCACCACACACCATGGAAGGCACAGTTGCAGCGCCCTGCTTCCCAACCCACTCACATCAACATGCTTCGCAGCTGCTGCAACAACAGGAGGACCAACAGTGGATAACCAAGGGCTCCAAACAGGTGGCTCAAACAGCATGTACCTTGTCCCAAGGGGTCATGCAGTCAGCTGCTGTCTTGTGTGTCAAGTCTAGAGCTCCTCTGATGACAGTGATCTCATCATGGGACAGGTTGCCGCCCAACCCTTCCTTCAAGCCATGGGCATCCACAAGCGCTTTCAGCTGGGCTCTTCTAAACAAAGCCTGCCAGGCACGCATTTCAATTTTTTTCATTTTATATCTTCAGTCTGGGGTGTGGAGCCAGTTGTGACTCATCAGGCATCCTGGCTTGAAAGCACAGGTGTATGTGGTGTGCAACAAAACCAAGCTGGTGGGAGCTCTGTTCGAAAAAGAGGCACACAGGATTTGACTCTCACTTTGCTGACATTCTTGGAAGGGTGGAAGAACTGCAGGATACCATCAGGGTTGCTGGATTGGGACAGCACTATTCATGTGCATGCTATTGCTGATATCAGCGCAGCTTTTACAACAGGTGTTTGCAGCATGACCTGCAAGCTGTATGATGTGGTTTGTGCCTTGGTAACACATTGCTGATGATGTTACAGCTGTTGACTATCACTGTTGGTCATGCTTCTGCCATTCTGGGCAGTAAATTTGAGCCATGTGTTGTGCTTATTGACGGACTCAAACCTGTTCTGCTTGAAAAGTTTGGTGGGCATGCGTCTTGCAGAAGTGATCCCTGCAGTCCTGCAAGCTGCCTTTGACGTGTTGATTATCTGTGAACATGCAAATGGAATGTTACGTGTTGCAGTATGTGGTGACTGCACGCTGATTGGTGAGAGGTTTTCTGAACGCAGGGTATGCTAAAGACAGCTTGTGACTCACTGTATGCTCTTGTCCCAGCAAGTAGTCCAGGATCTTGCTGATGGGGTAGGCAATGAGTGCAAAGGTCCACATCAGGATTTGCACAAACCAGGCAGAATGGGCTCCCACCGCTAGGCCATGCCTTGAGCACACTGCTTGAGGTATGATCTCACCTATATGCATGCTGCCATGTATCAGTGCCTGGAGGCACTGCAATGTGCATGATCAACACTGCGGTCATTGATGGCAAGCAGATAGGTGTTGGGTCAAAATGCACTTCAACGGTCTTTGATGTGTAAGGAGCTGTTGGTCTGTAGTTATGCCATGCTGTTATTCTGTCAAGCACTGAATTTGGCTTCTGGCGTGTCTGGCCTCAGCTTGCTTGCCTTGCTCAAGCAAAAGCAAAAGCTACATGAAGCATACTAGATGAATAAGCAATTGGAAGTTGATCAATTTGAGACACAGGCTGGAGTGCCCAATGCAGCTTCAGCACCAGGTCCCGGGTGTAGTGCTGCCTCATTGTCATGCAGTCGAATTTGCATAAAGACAAGTGCCAGTACTTGTGTGCAGGGATCAGCATGCACAATGAGCATAGAGCCTCACCAAATATTAGCACCACCGTCACACTGAGAACAACTGCTGTGATAGGGTCAGCCAGGCGATCCAAGAACAATGGAAGTGCCTGCATAGCATGTGATCTGGTCGCGCCCCTGCATGCCCAGACAGGACTCTGGGTACCAGCAAGGTCAGTAGCTTACCTCAGTAGCGGCAGCATTGACCAAAACTAATGTGACCAGTAACCAGTGAGGGCGCTTGATGACCTGCATCATCAATCGAGCATGGATACAGCTCTTTCCCTGCTGTTTGTTTGTTCACAGCCGTTCCTTTGGGCTTGTGATGCAGCATCAAGTAAGCTCACCGGCTCTATTGCTTTTGCGTATTTCTGCTCAAGCGCAGTGCCACTCCTCCTGAGCACCTGAGGACACACTTGGTCAGATCAGACTCACCCTGGCTAAACTTCATGACCATCCAGGATAAGCGAACTCTGGTTGAAGTGATGAGCAGCATTGCTGAGGCATGCTATGGTTGGTTCAAAGTTCCAGGTAGGTGGTCAAACCTCGAGGTCCAAACCATCAAGCGACATCAGGCCCAACGTCAGACCACTCATGAGTCCCGCAATCAGCACCAGACCAGCCACAATGGCGCAGTACATTGTGAAAACTTCGTCTCGCTTACTGGCGCTGTATGACGAACCAGTGTAGAGGCTATGTCGGCCAGATACAACGAAGCCTGAGGCTTCTAACAACAGCCGTGCAGATGCGATGGTGCAGTTGCAGGCGGCTTCGCCGGGGCTCGAGGGCATCGAGGCAAGAAGTGTTGTCAGTTAGGTCGGATTACTGCTTCGGCATCGACCAAAGTCAACAAAGTTCTCCGAATATTGTCTGGATGTGCGATGCGGGACACATTCTGCAAGGTGATCTGGAAACAATGAACCGGTCGTCACACGCGCGGCCGTATGTTGAGCGGCACGAGCGCGAAGATTCCAGTTTTCAGCGGTCAAAGCATGCGGCTGCACGTGAGGGTGCAACCGCTGCAGAAACTTAGTCATGCAAGTTTGTTGCGTTTACTCAAGGCCAAGAAGCAGCCCAAATTCTACCAGCACAGTTGCTCACTGATTGTCACAAAGTGAGAGTTCGACAGGATCAATGTTGACTGCAACAGCAAACTAATCAGCCAAGCACGCGCTTGTATTGACCTGTACATGCAGATACTTCAAAACACATTCCAGAGTCACACTGTCAGTACAGGGAAATAGCTAGCAGTAATTTGTTCATTGAGGGTTGCCATTGGCACGATCATAAGTCGACTTCAAAGTCGCCATCGGGGTCATCGTTGATGTCATCCATTGGAGTTTCCAAGACACTGTCCTGCAGTAAAGGCTCGACCGCCGCTGCTTTAGCATCCTCCATTGACACATTTGCAACTGCACTCATCTGCTGCGATGGCCCTGCCTTTTCATCTGCATCGTTTTCTGCGGGCTGTGAAGGTGCAAACGCAAGTCGTTGCTGCCTGACTACTTTTCTGAAAGGCTCATGAAACGTTTCATGCAGCCGCTTCACTTTAGTAGGACCTAGCCCAGGGCATGCAGCCAACTCCTCCATGCTAGCTTGCATGATGCTTGTCACAGTCTTGAATGTTGCGCCCAGTGTCAGCACATCAGTCTTGTTCACACCTCGCACAGTGGTGAGTGCTGAGTTAAGCCTCGAAATGTAGTCCTCATCAGTTCTGCCTTGAATAGCATCTGCTGGCTTAGTCTCATAGCTCTTGTATGTCTCCAGGTATCTAGCACACTCCTATAGGCAGGCAGGTAGGGACATCATCAGCCAAATGGCAGCCAGGTAGTGGCACAGGATAAGTGGGCGTGCAGGGTCTAGTTTATACACACATGTGCATCTAGGCCCGCTGCATACATGTCAGGTTTCTACGCAGCCAGATTGCAGGTCCTGACCAACAGCACACACGATGCATGTGGCAACCCATCCAGCGACACCCTACCCAACTTGCCAACAATTGTAACTGCAATTGCATCTGTTGCAGTTGAAACAATACAGAGAAGATTGGCAAGGCCATTGAGCTGAGATGACATGCAAGAGAATGATTGCTGCAGCAACGGACCAAGTGCACTCGGCCTAAAATGGCTGGCTACACTGATGACGTGCATGTATTTGAACAACAGCGCCTCACAGAGGGACTGACTGCATTGCAACAGGGCAGCTTCAGTCAAGCAGAGCCTAGTGTGCCCCGTGGCACATGCAGTGATTAGTCACATGCATGGACTCAACCCATACCTCGGGGCTCCATCCACAGATAAGTGTGACTTCATTGAGGAGAGCAGCTTTGATGACCTGCGCCAGAGGCTCCACCACATCCTCCACATCAATGTGACAGATCAGCAGCCTCAAGCGGAAGCTTCGCTGCAACTCCTTGATGCGATGGTGCACGTACTCAGGCTTGAGCAGGTGAAACCTGTGCACACAAGCACTCAAGCGGTGTCGTGAGGGCAATGAACATGCATGATGAGTGGTGTCAAGTCAATGTTGAGCAAGATGTCACCACCGTGCGCTGGACAAGGAACCAGCATGACAAACTTCCTGGAAGCCTGTGCCAAGCTGGGTTCATGGGACAAGCAGCAGAGCATAAACACAATTGTCTCACAAGACACGCATCAGTCATAGCATTCAAGCACCTGCTTGCATAAGAACATGCCCAAGACGGAATGCCATGCAATTGTAATCCATAACAGCTGACTCTGTTTAAGCTGTGTCACAAATCTAGGCCTACAGTGTCACCCTTGGGCTTTCTTAATACAATGCCCAAAGGCATAAGTGTTTTCTGTTGTCTCTCCTCTTCCTGTAGTGTTGTCAGGTGTGTGAGGTATGTGCGCACCTGAGGCTGAGGAAGACAGCACACGCGTTCTGGCCCAGCTGGTAATCGGGGATGATGTCAGCAAACTGCCATCGCACATTGCGTATGTGCTTCAGAACAGGATTGCCCTCCTGTCTCTTGCTGACAAAGATGGCATTTGGATTGACCTGCGCTTTGACGTGATCAATCATCAGATGCAGGTTGTGTTTGTTTGAAGTCGCACAGCCAGTTCACGAGCAACCTTGAACAGGAGGAAGTCAAGTGCCAGTGGCATGCAGCAGGTGGGTATGCGCTGTTATGTGTCAAGAGTTGAAGAGGTGAAGCAGATCGCTGCACCCATATGCGGTCATGCACGAATCAACGCAAGTTAACAACTAGCATGCATTAGCAGTGTATCCAGAGGCCTCTCTCAGGATGTCATGTCAAAACATTGTGACATGCACAGTCCTATTGAAAGCAGAGCAACCATTACTTGCCGGCAGGTGTCATGTTGGGGATGCTTATGACCATGTCAAGCAGTCCTGTGTGAAACAGAATGGAACACTTATTCATTTACTATCGCAAAGAAGCCCTACCATTGTGGCCTGTTGGTGGGACACAGGTTGCTGATAGGACAGGCTGCCAGAGTGGGAGCCAGCCAAAGGAGGCCTGCCTCCATGGGCATAGGAAGGCCCCTGATGCTGCTGTGGTTGTGGATGTGACATCTGTCTGGATCACACAGGACTAGTCAGTCCTTTGCATTGCTGATGACATAGCTGCAGTGCATGCAGCACCAAGACTGCACTGTGGAAAGCACGGGTGCGATCAGCAGGCACAGTGGTCTAATTGTGGGTTTGTAGCAAAAGATGACGGTGATGCTGTCAATGCTTGCCTCAAGGGTGGATGTGAGGTTGGGGGGAGCTGCTGACTGGTTGAAGGTGTGGAATGTTGCAAGTCTGTGCTACTTTGCTGAGCAAATACGCCCGAGCCCTGAGCTGACAATGAAGCCACTCTTGGTAGACTGACATCTGGTCTGCTTGTGTTGGCCCAGCTGGTACTGCTGGCGGCAGCGGGCTGATGGGAAGAGCTTGACACAGAGGTAGAGGTCTGAAACAGGTTGGGGCCTGACTGTGATCGCTGAGCAGCTTGCACCTGGCAGACAGCTGCTTGTTGGAAAATTGTTAAAGGCACTGCTGCCTGTGCAAAGACAGATTGTGTTGCAAAAGCGCGTCAAAGCAATGAAGTGGTGCACCTGTTGCAGGGAAGGTAGCTGCACGCGAGGCCTTGCTTGAGTCTGCTGAGCTTGCGAAGAAGTGGAAGCGACAGGAGCTGCGGGCTTGGATACAGGTTGCCTGCATGGATGACTTTGAACATTAGCCTCAGTACTGCAGCATCTTCCAAAATTTCGCACAACTCTCACTCTGCATCGGCTGCAGCTTTACGCTTCAAAGGGTTTCCCGAGCCTACGAAGCTAAAATCCATGCTGATCACGACAAGTGTTTTCGCGTCAAGTCAGAGCTCACTGGCAGCCCAAACGAGTCATGTGCATTTCTCCAACAGACTTGAGAGTCTCACTGAAAGTCGTCGACAGATCAGATCTGGCTGATGAGAGTTTCCGACAGAGCGCCATGGCTAAATCCACGTGTGAGATCACATGCTATCATGACTACACAGGCTCTGCACTTCTGCATGAAGCTACATTGTGTTCTGAAAAGACGACCACCAGCTCTGATTTTGTAGCAAAGAAGGGCAGCTCATCGGCAGATGTTCACACCAAGGTTGCAATGCTAGTCAAAGGCGAAATGTCCTCGCGCCGATGTATGACATGCATGCTGTTGATGGTGGTTTTTGTATGCGCCCACTTCGGCAGCACGAATGCATTCAATGACACTACAGTCAGTCAGACATATGACAACGTGCATCTGACAGAAGCTGCTCGTAAAGCACGAGACGGAGACAGTAATCTCGAAGACTTGCTTCACTGGGCAATAGAGAACAGTGATCCCGACCAACTCAAGCAGCAAGCCGAGGATGTTGCTACTGACAGCGTTCACCTCAGTGAACGACAGCGAGAAGTTCAACAGGCAGGTCCTCGACTTTCAGTCAGTCAGTCACAATGTCCAGCTTAGGCAAAGTTCCACTGATAGGTGCACAAAAGGGGTCATGCATGCAGGAGCACTTGCTCACCCCAGCTGATCCTTTTGTTGTTTTCATGCGCAGTTGATCAAGGAGATGCAGTCAGCACCAACTGAAATCGACCTCATGAAAGACACAATTGCTATATTGACCAACAGCAGCGCACCTGCAGAGGAGGTACTGCTTGCTTTGGAGGCCCTGCAGAGCTTGGTTGAACCCATTGACAATGCTAATGGTAAGTGTTAAGAACAAATCTCAACTGCAAAGTCATAATGGTGACTTACAAAGCGTGCAATGATACATGTCGTGCTTGGCCCATGTGGTGGCAGAATGCATGCTTGGTACCCTAGGGCCTGTGCAGCTTGTAATGAATGCACATGCACAAGCACATGCACATGCACCTGCACCTGCATCTGCACCTGCACATGTCGTGCACCTGTCAGACTAACTTGCGCAAATTATCACAGACTTGGCGTGGTTGCACGTGCAAGGAACGCTAGTGCACCTGTCAGCCCTTGACGGCAAAGCATGTGACTGCTGCAGACCTCCACACATTGCAAGGGCTGCAGCCCGTGGTGCAGCTGCTCCTTCAGGACTCAACAAGTGTACAAGCGGCAGCAGCTTTTGTCCTGGGCACAGCAGCCTCCAACAACAACAAGTTCCAGGAGCAACTGATGGAAGTGTACCCTGAAAGTGTCGTGCATTTGCTGAGAGTAAGCCTCACTTACGCTGCTACAGCACTTCCTATATCGTTTGGTCTGCTTGATCGTAACTTGAAACCACATCCAGTGTACACCACATGGTATCGCTACTACATTGACTCATCTGGCATACAGTCAGCCCAGAGCAGCATAAGTCTGTCACTGAACCATACTTTCCTGCCTGTGATTGCACCACTGCTCTCATGACCGCAACACTAGCATAGGGTCTAGCAATATGACTGTAGCCATGCTGTTGCAATGTAGGTCACAGCATCAAGCGACAGTGAGACAAGCAAGAAGGGCTTGTATGCACTTGCAGCCCTGCTGCGCAACAATGCAGCTGCCAGAAGCCAATTCTACAGCAATTCAGGTGTAAGGCGTTTGACAGGAATCCTTACCAACCCAGAACAAACACAACAAGTACAGCTGAAGATTTTGAACCTTGTGACAGATCTGTCCCAGCTGGATCTCAGCTCACAGGTGAGTGATTACATGCATGCTTTACTGTCAAATATGAGTCTTAAGTGGTATGTATGTGTCTGCCAGTGCATCTTCATTGGTCATCAGAAATTGCAACCATGCTGGCAGAAGGAGCAATGTAGTTCAAGCAAGGGCCTCATGTCAACGAAGTTAGCGCTGACACATGAGGTACAAGTGCAGGCAAGCAAAGCAGAGCGGCAACAGCTGCTGGCTGCTATACATCCTCACGCATGTGATGGGGCAAACAATTTTGCAGAAGAGGCATTGATGGCTGTCAAAGGTGTTCTGGAGTGTTCTGACACAGATGCAAAGCAACTAGCAGAGGAATCTGGGACATCCTCAGCCATTCAGAGCCTCAAGCAGGGCTTGAAGTCACATCTGAATTCTATTTGCCACGTAGAGTCTTATGTGGTAGAAGATGTTCAGTGCAAACGCGACTTGTTGCAAATGTGTAATGACATAGACAACATGCCATGCTTGACAGCTGAAGGTCACACAGAGAAGATTCCTTTGAAACACCAAGAACTGTAACACACAAATTGGCAAGTGCAATCATTGACTGCCTACACTAAAGCCTGCTTACATGCATAGTCTGTCTGTTGTGCTCTGTTGAACAAGTTGCATTATATGGGCTTCTACTGTGTCCTTGCAGACTTTCTCCATTTACTGCTTTAAAGAGCCGGCTCTTCAGCTCTGATGCCCATGCATGTGTGACTCGTGATTTGTGCTTAGCGGCCATCAGGAGCTATCTCGGCTGAATGACTTATAGCTTCCGCTACGAGTATCAAGAAACATCCTGACATGATTTATTTTCTCCCTCATTAGGGGAGAAACCCATTATTGTTGCCCTCAAGACCCCTTAGTGGTATGGATCCGATGAAACTGTGAAATGCCGGGACCTGTGTGTACATACAAAAAGCGTCACTGCAAAATACGTCGGCAGGCATGAAGGGGTTTCCTATGCATGTCACAATAATTGAAGAAGGACTTTCTACACAGGAGGTTGGGTATGTTTATCCGAACATCATCGATGTGGTGGGAGACAAGCCAGATGCATGTAGGATTCAGGTTGATAAGTCTGCTGTTCAGGGCCAAGGCTGTCACTAAGCATTAACCAAACTTGTAAATTTGACCCAAACTCAAAAGCTATGCAAAAGACCATGTGTCAGCAGGAGCACAGGGGTCAGGCCTGAGTGTGCGGCGCAGTGTGTATCGTGCAGTGTTCAAGTTTGAACAACATGAAGCTGTTGCCGGCTGTGCTGCTGCCTGAGCTGTTGCTGATGCTTGCCAGCTTGTGCCTGCCAGATTTGCAAGCAAAGCTCCATGCTGCCGCCTTAGGAGGCTCCCGTTATAATTGCTGAAAAGCGTAAACTTTTGTTTTCTTTCTTCCAAGGAAAGCTGAATGTCATGATACCTGCAGGCAGAGTAATTATGCGAGGATCCACAACGGTTTCATATTTGCCAGGCCTGCAATGTAGACTACCTGAGTCAAATCACAACCTACGTCGCATATGCATTGCTGCAACTGCTAGCAACATACTGGTGTAGCAACATGGTACCCTGAGAGTCTGCAATGTCAAAGAGTGGCTGATGATCAGGTGGGAAAGGTGGTTGCACAGTTACAATAAGGGCTCATGTAGAGTATGTAAACAAGCTCAAACCAAACAAACCATTCGGGGAAACGTTACAGGTAGCTTGCAGTTGCTGCAAGAGGAGATGTGACCTGCCGCCCTTGACAGCAGATTTGCTTGCTTGAACAGCGCAACATTGCTGGAAGTGATTTGCTCAACACAGCAAGTCCAGAGTACAGAGTCGGCACCTGCCTACACACTTGTACATGTGCACATGCAGCTATACATGATGGATCACCTCTGCAGTTCAGTATTCCAGGAATAGATTGCAACTTTTGGCCAAAATTCCCATGCTTCATTGCAAGTTTCCTGAAACAAAGTTCTTGAAGGATTCTGCACTAACACCAACAAGACTATCATGAGAGGCAAAATAAGTTGTTGCATCTGTTATCTTGGTAAGCTTATGCTGTGACTCCTTTGCACGGCTCAAACTCTGGGTACCGAGCGTCAAGGGTATTCCTGGGTCAAACTCTGAGGCATCGGAGAGGGGAAACCAGGCAGAGATCTGCATAAAGCTGTCGGCTGCAACCACAGACTTGGTTGGCTTGTGATAAAAGGCAACCATTCCTGGAGTGTGCCCAGGAACTGCGTGGTATAGTAGGATGTCCTTGGACATACATTTGGCATATTCAGCCACATCACCAGATGAGCCATCCATTTTGATGGCCTCATTGCTGGAGATTAGTGTTGTATTGGGTAGTGGCCAAGCTTCCCTCGCTATTGATTGGGTGTTTAATTTCCTAGCCTGGGTTTCTAATTTCCTAGCCAGTTTAAACAGCCAGGTATCATCCTGAAGGTCTCTATACTGTGCGCCACCAGACATGAACGGCTCCTCATTTATATGATAAGCTACTTTGACGTCTGGGTAAGCATCAAGCAACCTTGGCAATGCCCCAACATGGTCTGCATGACCATGAGTCACTGCAACACATACCAGTGGTGCTTTGCCAGCTACTCTTGGCAGGACTGCAACAGGCTACACATACTTTCAGAAATACAATGCGAAGACTCACACAAAATCAATTTTAGACTGCCTCCTGCGGATGAAAGTTTTGACTTGATTCCCTGAAGAATTGCTTCCTGATTCGCGGCGACGTCTGTGCCAGCGTCGATGAGGATCCAGGACTTAGGGCTCATGAGCGTACTGGACTCAACCAGCCACGTTGCGACTGGCATGGACAGAATGCCAGGAAGAATCCGCCAATGGTAGTTCAGCCTGTACAGACTGCATCGCACTTCTTCAAAGGTTGCCGGAGATGCGGGAGGCTGTTTTGCCACTTGAGCAAAGAAAACTGCCACACCAATCGCAACAAGGCTCGCGGTAAAGAAAGAGATGGCCATCGCGGAGGAACCTGGCTCTGACTGCCGGTCACTGTCACTTGCTGGTCACTGTGCTCAAAGCGACACCACAGTGCATGCAATTTCGCAATGACTGTATCATGATTTGTCATGATGGATCAGGTAGGCATGTCTAATCCTGCCTCTAATCGCATCATCAAAGTCTATGCGAAGCTATGTAGCCTACAACCATTGGTACATGCAGCTGCCGCAAAGACTGCTGTGCGTGCTGAAGCTTGCTCAAGCTTGGGCGCCTCCCAGATCTTTCCCTAGTGAGCGCTTACATGGGAAACCTCGCTAGCGTCCTTGAATTATGCCTTAGGGGGATAGCACATGCTCTGGGTAACCTTGGAGGTCGCAAAGTGCTGTTGTCGACAGTTTGCTAAACAAATTCCATGTCGTAGAGTGCTCTCTCACAAGTGAACAGACACTTTTGCCATGCTATCAACATCAAGACAGCTGCAGGTCCATTGAAATGTAATTACACATCTTGGGCGCAAAGCTACTGTATTGCGCACATTTTCTGCAGCCTGTGAAACATGCCAGATACACCTTTTTCTGTGGGCATGCCCTGTGGTGCAGGCTGAGCGTGGACCAGAAAGGTGGCAACAACAGGCCTGCAGCAGCAAAAATAAACACTCTGCTGCAGACAACTTGCCAGGCATGCGCACAACGAGCTCAGCATAACCTATATAAGTATACCATAGTCTGAACAACCATGCTGAGTATGCCATTGAAAATGGAAGATACGTATGATGGATTGCTAGCAGAAAGCATGTGGGTGGGTTGTATGATACGCAAGAAAGCACAGAACGTGTCTGATTGTGTTAGCTAGCTGCAACTGGTGCAGCTGCTGATGCACAGCCATGGGATGTTGAATGAAGCTCACCTGTGGTCTGACACCTTCAGCTGCGGCACATGTGTATATTGCAGCAGCTCAACAGCATCTGTGTTGCACCTCCACAGCACTCTGTCACACCAGGAAGGGACACGAGACTTGCCAGAGGAGTCGTACACATCTGTTCCTGGGTCGAACTTGTAGGTGGGGGGAAACGTCAACTCCCCCTCTTTGTACCCCTGCACAGCACACGATGCTACTTGAGTGAGCAGACACAGACTGAGACGGAGATTTGGGGCGTCACAGTCTATAACCTGCTTGCAGCTCAATGAATGGCAATAGCCAGTGCATGCATCAAACAGCAGCTGGACAAAATGTGGCTGATTCAGCATTTGCAGGCAACGCTTTATGCGAAAAGCCTGTCCATGAGATCCAAAAGGCCTCCTGATTGCAGGACCACAACATGTGTATCTTGACGAAAGTGTGTGTGGATACGATGGAGAGCCAACAGCCAGGTATGTGTCAAGATACTTCTTGTAGAGATGCGCATGACAGACTGCTTTGAGAGACAAGACTTGTCCCGCACGCAGCTAGCTCATCACGAGCTGGAAAGCGAATTTATTGTTACTGTTGTTATCATCATTGTTATATTTACTTAGGGGGAGGGGAGGGACTGACCAGGAAGACCTTGCCCAGCTCCCTTTCCTTCTTCAGCTGGTCATTGTTACGCAGCACGTTCAGCCTCTCATCTTCAGTCAGGCCTGTCATCTTGAGCACCCCATCCACCACCC
>JAABUP010001902.1_pt1 | contig 42428 bp, 67 predicted proteins | sample 5559201 | NCBI WGS metagenome assembly JAABUP01 (sample SAMN10711887, study PRJNA513373) | rock metagenome | isolation source: Antarctica rocks | place: Antarctica
CTGATGTCATGCTCAAAGGCACCATGCCAGCATCAAGGTCTCACATGTAGGCTGCATGCCAAGGTGAATTTAAGCGGTGCTTCCTAAACCCTAAACCCTAAACCCTAAACCCTATACCCTACAATTCAGCTTCAGCTGAGCAGTTTAGCATGGTGTAAGGGTAGGTCGTATGGTGACCAGAGTGCATGTTACATGACATTTTTGGGCAGCTGTGAATAGATGCATGAGCCATTTTTTTGGTGCAGCACAAGTCTGGAGGCCCATACGCGCCCATTGTGACCATCAGCGCCTGATTTGGCCAGCGCAATGTGTCGTGACATGTACCCCAAATTGAGGTAAAAGCTTTGAACCACATTTTCGGCTCCAGCACCCACAGATATGGAGCTTTTGACCCTGTTTTTCGGTCTGGTGTGGTCTTTCCGGTCATATAGAAACAAAAATTGCGCCAAATGGTCAAGTTTAGGCCACTCTACGCCACTTTGAAGGTGCATATGTGGTGTGGGAGCATAAGTTTTTGAGCACTTGGTGTAATGATGCGGGTGAAGTGGCTGGCATGTAGTGCTTGATGAGCACGACCCAGAATCGTTTACAACGGCTTCATGCGCTGGGTTTCGAGTCCTCTGCAGGCACGCCAAGGTGCATGAAACATTGCATGCATATGCTGGGTCCTAGTTAGTAATGTTAGACTTTGCAGTAGTTTAGGCCGCTTCGCCCTCAGCTGCAGCATCGTTCTGTGGCTTTCGGGTGGCAGCTTTGTGCGCGCAGGTTTGTCAGGCAGTCAGGCTTTGCTGGAGAGGGTTTGTTTTGGTGAGACTGGCCCTGTTCGAGAGCTATCGGTGCGTGATCTGTGAGGAGAAGGCTGGGCTGTGAACGTAGCCGTGCTTCCGCCAGATACCAGCGGCAGCCAGCCCGAAATGTGCTGCAATCACTGCCTTGGAGGTTCTTGAGCCTTGGGGAGACGAGTGTGGTATGCGCCGGGCCGGCTTGTCGCGGCAGGCTTCGGTGCATGCTTGTCTGCAGATCTTGGGTTGCTGCCCTGCGTAGCGGCTCTCTGTTTTCGGGGCGCCCGGCACCCGCAGACGTGCATGTTATGGCCATACAGTCCACCTGTGAAAAGTCTTGCCCGTGATCTGCTGGTGGGCTGACTTGCAGGACTGGATGCCTGCAGCAGGCTGTTGGAAACTACTGCCTTTGTTGGCAGCAGACTGTGGGCAGCAGGTCAAGGACACAGCACATGTGCTGAGGGCTCATGTCAGGCAGCTTGCAGCCTGATCAGCACATCACCATTGGGGCCCAGAAACTGCTGGTTCACAATTCTGGATGTTGCGTACATGCCTTCTGGTAGGTTGGAGCACAAGGCTCTGGGCAGCCAGTCCAGCAGTGCTGGCCACATACAGTCACAGCTGCACCTTTGTCTCACAAACATTGCAAGCTGCTCATTGATTGATGAATGTCAGCAGTTGTCAGCACCCACTTATGTCATTTGAGCTTGGACCTGACAGCGCACATTGTTAGTGTGACTGGTCACCCCTCTGTAGTGCATGGCTGATGTTGCAGTGCATGCTTGCTCAAGCATTGCTTTCAGCCACCACAATATGCAGCACAGGATGATGCACAGATGATTTGACAACACCATGTAAGCAAGTTGCACACATTGGTGTAAATGAACCAGTATTGAGACATGCCAAGCTTTCTTTGAGCCATGATGCATTCAAGATCGTCTTGGGAACATGAAAATATCGATATTGCAAGCTATACAACACCGAATCATAGCATCATGCACAAAGTCTCAACATTTAGCATTGTGCATATGAGATCTGTATGCATCAGGAGCACCTTTCTGAGAATTCAGGCACATCATGTTGTGAAACATGTTTCTCAGCCATGATGCAGTCGTGACTGCGAGCTTAAGTGGCAGACTGTTGTGTATCACGATCACAAAGACTGTGTGCATGGCTGGAGATGATCAAAGCTGTGAGAAGGTGGGGCCACATAATTAAAAATCTGGTTTTCAGATTCTCACTCTGCAGCAAAAGTACTTGCTTCTGCAGCAGGGATGCTCTCCAGAGCTTGTGAGCATATCTTCAGAGCATATTCTCAGACTGGAACATAAAGACGCCAACAGTGTTGTTGCAGGTCACAGATGGTGATCATTTGTTGGGCGTCACTCCAGAGGGGACTTTATCAAGGCCCTCTGCGCCATTTGTACTTTCAGCTGATGACATGAAGCTGATTGGCTTTGGTATTGCAGTCCTTGCATTCATGCTGATACAGTATGCTCTGGTAGCGTTGACCCCGCCAAGGCAGTCAACACAGATGACGCAACTCAAGGTTACAAAAATGGAGCTGGAAGCATACCAGCGAGCACTGAGCAGTGCATTAGGTTCTGATGCATATTCAGACTAGGCGCATATACTGCTGGTGATACCCATACTAAGCTCTTTATTTTGATGCTGCTTTTCTGTACATCCCTGCCTCAGCACAGCAAACACCTTTACCTCTACCTTTTTGATTTTCCTCGTGTACAGCTAGGCTGTGTTGTGCTTTAGGTTGTTGATATTAGAGACAGTGTGATGTGTCCCCCACCAAGCATTCACTAATGCTCTGTCATTTCAGGATGTGTGCTGCTGTTCAGTGCATGCAGTTAGTACAGTAAAACTACAGTAAAAGTGGTTTTGCTGCTAAGCAGTTGCCAACAAGTTGCTCAATCAGCCCTTCCCTTTTCACTTTGCTCAGGTTTGCTGCAGAATACCAGCTGATTGATCACTGCAATGGGCCAATTCAGCAAGTCCCAGTGGTACAGTATGTGAACACACATGCACTGTTGCAGAGCGTTGCCAGCCATCCAAACTCTCAGCTATTGCTTAACAATCAGCTTCAGCTACTTCAACTGTTCATAAAAGCTCAGCTTCGCTCTCAGACACTGTAATAGGCCTCGAGATGCATATCATCGCATCTTGCAAATAGCCATGCTTGTGTACGAACTGTGTCAGAGTCTGACTGCAATTACCAATGATTCAGGACTTCATTAGCTCCTGCAAACCTGTGCATGTTTGTCACACAAAGCAGAATACATGTGATAGGTTCAACACTATGCGTCTGACATCATCAATGCACTGCAAACCTATGCATGTTTGTGACACAGATCATGTAGGGTACCTATGACAGTTTCATTACTATGCGTCTAACACCACCGACGCACCGCATCCAAGCATGCTGCTGCACATTATCCTCAAACGGTCTTGCTACGGATCATTACAAGTAAAACCGACAAATCTAAACTTCTGAACTGCACAATGCGGGACTGCGCTGTGGGCAGTTGACGCCATTTGCTTCCTCTTTGATCAGAAAAAATACATCCTGAACATAAATACAGAAATGGCAGTGTCATAATGGAAAAATTAGTCCTACCCACAGCTGTCCCTTACTAGAACTGCATTAGCCAGCATGGTGCGCACAGCGTGCCGCTGTTGCCTCCTGAGCACCAAGGTACAGAAGGTCATGCAGGCACCTCAAGTGTAGCAACATGCCGTGAGCTGCGGCGACCACCAAGACACTGTCTGCCAGTGACTAGTACTCAAAAACAACTCAAGTGGCATCAAGACTCATGGGGTGAGCGGAATGGTGGCACCACGCCCTGTGAAACCTCCTCTGCGCTTTCAGCGGCCCAATAGCTGCTAGCAGCCTGCTTTGCAGCTGCTGCTTTGCTTGCTCTGCCTGTCAATGCAGATGGTAAATGCACTGCATGAGCTCCTTATTCAGGGTGTGCATGGACCCCCCTCTTTCTGTGCCTGCTCACTTGTAGCCCCCCAGTCCACTCTGGAGGAGGTCCCAGTTGCTGTTCTGTGAGTGTGCCTGAAGCAAACAGCGCTCGCATTCAGATGATCTGCCAAACAGCTGCCATCCAAGCATCACTGTTCTTGCACTAGCTGACTGACCATGGGCGCCATGATGACAGCTGAACAATAGTCAGTATACAATTGAAAGGTGACATCATATGTAATTGTAGCATTGCAGAGCATTCGTGTACCAGTGGAAACGGGCAGTGCAGGTTGTGTCCACATCAGAAATGTGTGTGTGCATGCAGCTTGCTCTTCAAAGTACTTCCCGCCCACCTGGGTCTGATAAGATGGGAACTGCTGAGTCATGTATAGGCTGTCTGACTGCAGTGAGTCCTGACTCTTGAAGTCATAGTCTCTGGGCACACCAAACCCATCTTGGGACAGTCTAGAGAAGGACTGGGTGAAGGTGGAGCCTGGGGCCATCTGGGTCTGGGGGCCATCCTGTGACATTGGCCCTCCTGCTGACACACCATTGGCTGATGCCTGTGAGGACCTAGGGCCGCTGCCCTCAGCCCCTGACCTGCTGCAGGCAAACACCAAGCTTGCATTACGTCCATCATTCCCAGAAACACGAAACACATCAAATGTGCGAGCGTGACAATCTGCTGGCAGGCTACATCAGAATTTTTGTGCAAAGGAAATATGAGGCAGTGAACCCAACATGTTTCTGGCTGGAAAAACTACAACAGAAAGAATGCTGTGCTGACCTGCTGCGCTGAGGCCCAATGGGGCCATGCCTTCCCTTGGGAACAGCCTCTGGGATTGTGTAGGGCTGCTGGGATGGCGGGAGGGCATGACCAGTGTGGTTGGCTTGAGCATCCTGAGGAGGTGCAGTGGGGGGTCTGGGAGGGTGGCCAGGGGTGACCCCATTCTGACGGGCAGCTTGGCGGGAAGTGGGCTTCTTGCCGTTGGTGGTGGCAGAGATGTCTGCTGAGATGAGTGGCACAAAGCGGTTGGACTGGCTGCCTCCCAGCCCGAACAAGCGGCTGTCATAAGCCTACAAAAATGGGCAGCAATTGTCAGTGATGCCTTGATGGCAGGGTATAAAGACTCAACTGAGTCATCAGAACTCATGAGATGCTGCCAGGTTGCTTGCCACATGGGCGTATCAACAAATGCACTAGCACAATGGGTGATGACTGTCTCTTGTCAGGGTGTTGTCTGCTTGCTACTGGAGTCTGCTGGTTTCATGCACCAGACCGCATTACACTTCTTTGATCCATCAGCTTGTTATGCAGGACAGGACCAACCCTCTTGGGCTTGGTAATAATTATAATAACAATAATAATAATAATAATAATCACAATAACAGTAATCACAACAATGCTTTCCAGCTCGTTATGAGGTAGGTACGTGCGGGACAGGACTGACCCTCTTGGGCTTGGTGAGCTGCTGCATGGACTGCTTCAGGTTGCTGAGGGGCCCCTCCACCAGGCACTGGTTCTCCTTGAAGTGGTTCAGCAGCACATTCCACAGGGGCTGCTTGGCCAGCACCTTAGGGTTACCCAGGATGACCAGCCCATACTTGGCTCTGGTCAGTGCCACATTCAGGCGCCTTGGGTCGCTCAGGAAGCCAATGCCCTGCAGTACACCCAGTCAGTATCTCAGCCATCAGCATGTCGCAACATGGGCTGCAGAACAGAAGGCTGCACAATAACAGGCTACTTTGACATGCTCATATTGTGCCTGCTTGATTATGGTCTCATTTCATGCCATCCCATGCAAGCAGAAACAATGATGCGTGCTGCCTTTGAGCATAGCAAGCACAGCAGGGTATGACCACACCACAGCAGGGAGTCTCTACACAACAGCAGGGTATGACTACACCAAAGCAGGGTGTAGCTTCATTTGTGAGGGTGTACCTGGTGCTCATTGGAGCGCACGCAGGAGAGGATGATGTAGTCCTTCTCTCTGCCCTGGAAGGAGTCCACACTGGCCACCTCAATGTCGGTGTACAGCTGCTGCCGCATGGTGCCGTTGCGCAGCATCACTTGCAGCACATGGGCGCGCTGACCCTCATAAGGGGTGATCACCCCCAGCTGGTCGGAGGTGGCCCCACCTTTCAGGAAGTGGGTCACGATCTTCTCCACATTGGCAGCCTCTGCAGCAAACCCCATTTTGGTGAGCCCTGATTGATTGATTGATTCATTTTCACCTGTGCCAGCCTCTGCTCTTGCATTAGCCAGGTAGGTATCAGGTATGCCTCACCCTGATTCAGAACGTCATACAGCAGGCTTATCTTCAACACCCAAGTTGAGCCCTGATGACCAAACTTTACTGTAATTTGCTACTGCTCGCATCGATGTTGCATCCAAAGATGATGCAAGACTTGCTCAAACCAGCCAGTGAATGCAGTTCATGGGTTGCTGCTGCCTCTCACACAGACTAGGGTGAGATGGCGGTAGGTACTGCCCAAATCATAGGAGATGCTTCAGATCGACAAGGGCATGGTCAAAAGCATGAGCACCAGGCTTACCTGTTCTGTTGAGGTAGGAAGTGCCGGTGACACTGATCTCCTCCTGACCCAGCTGCACATAGAAGAGCATGGGCTTGTCGGGCTGGGGCCAGGGGAAGTTGAGGCCAGGCTGGATACGCTCAGCCATGGTGACACCATTCTGGAGGGTGCCCTCATAGAAGCTGTTGCTGGGGAACTCTGACAGAGCAGGGTGCATACGGTACTGCACCTGTACCATGTAAGTGTTTGTGAGCCATGAACATCAGCTGGCTACCAAAAGGGCATGTCTAAAGAAAGTAGGTTGAAGACTGCATAAACAATCCTGCCTCTGAGCTCCATAGTGTATGAGACAAACATCTTTGTGCCGTGTCATGCACCAAAAGGGTAGACAATACTGTGAGCCCAATGGCCTTGAGTGAACACGTGCTGCTAAAGATGAACAACAAACATTCAACATGACTGAGTACAAAAGGTGCCCGCAAGGGTACCATACCTGCAGGCGGTGGGGTTTGATGCCTAGCAGGACCAGGCGCTCAAAGAGGGACTGGCAAAGGCCGGCCCTGGCAGCCTTCTTGTTGATGATGACAGGGCCCAGCTGGCAGTGGTCCCCCACCAGCACTGCCTGCTTGGCGCCCAGCACCAGAGGGATGAGCGCCTCGGGCTCTGCTGCCTGAGTTGCCTCATCCACCAGCAACTGCACACCCATATGCAAGCAGGTCAGCAAAGCTTGCTTCAAGATGGCTTGCATTACAAGCTGTGAAATGACATGCTGCATGCTGCCGACAAAGCTCACTTGTTGAGGTGCGTACACCTTTCATTGTGTACATGCACAGGAGCAGGATTCGAAACTGTTTAGTATGCAACACAAGTTGCCTCAGCTTAATCTATGATGCACAACCTTGTGTGCAAGCAGCATGGTGCTCCTGCATCTTGCCTGACTTGACAAGCAGCTGAATTTTGGAACCTGCTGGCATGTCCTGAATACAAAACATCACCTTTCTGAATCTGAAGCCAGATATTCTGGGATCCCCAGCACCAACACAGGTGCAGCAGACCACATCAGCGGCTTGCAGGATCTCGCGCTCGGTGGCTTGCTTGAGGGCCTTGTACTTGCGCTCATCCTGGCTGCTCAGCTCGCCCTGCTCATCCTTCAGTTGCTGCAGCTTACGTAGGTCTGCCCTGTCTGGCATGTCCACATGTCGCACCTGCACAGTATGGCAATGTGACTAACACACGATGATTGAGTGCTAAAGACATGCATACTGTTGCTCAAGGCTGATTCCAATCAGATCAATTTTGAAAGTGGTCTGATTGCATGCATTGCACACGATCAGATTGCAGCTGTTCCATGTGCTACATCGACAGGACACAACACTCAAGACATGTTAACGGTCAAAAGCAATGCTGCAGTACTCAGCTTCATGCAAAAGAGCCCTTCACAGTTATGTTGTCAAAAAGCCTACACCAATACAGCAAGACTGATGAGGGCAAAAGTGTTGCACATGGCAGCAGGCAATACCTGGTAATGGAGTGTGAGGTGCTCCACATTGCTGGTGATGGCCTCCCGGGACCTGGCAGCAACCCTGACCACCTTCAGGCCCGTCTGATCCAGCTTCTCTGCCAGGTGGTCCACAGCCACATTTGAAGGGGCTGCTACCAGGACCTGCATACACCATTGTACTGAGGCTACTTCCTGCAGACCTCGGCAGCCCTGTATAATACTTGGCTTCTCATTGATTTGACGTCGAAAGCTGTAACGTTTTTTCTTCCTTTCTTTCTGTTTCCTGCAGGGTTTGTACTGCAGGTTGTGCAGTCCTTATCTCAGCTTTTAGCTGCGCTCAGCTGATAGCTGAGTCCTGTGTGCACAATACCACATGGAGCAAAGCTGGCAGTAGCAGCTTGTTGTGTGAGGTGAAGAGCGGCAACACTGCACATAAGTTGGGATTGAGGTCTTGCCTGGCCTTGGCCTTGCTTTGCTAGCTGGTAAACCAGGGTGGCACTGGTGACCGTCTTGCCAGTGCCTGGAGGGCCCTGAATCAGACTCAGAGGCGACTGCAGCACAGCCTTGACAGCATTCACCTGCACCAGACAACAGCAACGGTGGACTCTGTCCTGCGTAGACTCTGAGTACATGCAAGCAGCAGGAAAGACATGTGCAGCAATGCTCAACTCGGGCTAGGGCTGTCATGAACACATTGCTGTTTTTCCACAGACAGCATAACGCAAATGCAATATAACAGCACACTGCAATGGTGGACTTTGTAGTAAAGCTGCAGTCTGACAGTCAAGCCATCACATCAGCCGTTGAGGCAGTCAAACAAGGGCAGATTGCCACAGCATGAGTCAGAGGAGTGCTTTGTACCTGAGAATGATTGAGCTCTGGCAGGCCAGGAGCAGAGAAACGCTTGGGCATGTGTACTCTGAGTGTCTGCTGCTCCACCTCATGGCCAAGCAGGCGGTGGTACAGGTACCCGGACACACTTGTCTCGTCCACAGCAAACATTTTCATTGCGCGCTGCATACGGTCAAAGGAGGTGCTCTTCCACACATACTCCACAACAAAGCCTGCACCGCACAGCTATGGCTGTCAAATGGAGACCCAGTTGCATGGCACAAGGACTGACAGATGCTGGTGCTATTGGTGACAGTTGGGTGATAAAACATCACTGATTTTGTTAGGATATCAAAGTGGCTGTGTATGCCTCTGTACAACCAGCGCATCATCTGACAATGTGCAGCAGCACTGCGGTAGCAACCTGTGGTTGTGTCGATGGGAAGCTTTTGGCTGTCTCTGAGCTCCATGGTCACTTCCTCGCTTGAGTCTTGCAGCTTCACAATGTGACCTGTGGCTTCCCACTTGCCTTGCCGTCCATCCCCTGCACAGGCAGCACAACAGTACTGATACTGTGTACAGACCCAAGGAAGCGTGATGAAACGGTCTACTGTTGCTGACTTGTTTCATAAATGACAGCTGACGTGTTACATGAACGACATGTGCTAGCTATACATCAGCAGTGAGGCAAGAGGTATAGCTAGGCTGACAAGCAAGGGGCCCATGCAATGATTGTTTGACAAGGCAACTTGTGAGTCAAGGGCACAGAGGCAGTGATGCCTGCCAGCAAACGTTGAGCAGCATTGCATAAGGCGAGCAGACCTGGGCAGGGATGCTTGAGCTTCAACTCATCCCCAGGCATCACCCTGAGCTCAGAGTCATCTTTGGAGAACACAAAGTGAGCAATGCGCTTCTTGTTGAGGGCAACATCCCAGCGCACAGTTACGTTCTCCCTGGCTTGAGCTTCCTTCAGGCTCTTGTCATAGTCAGCCTCCAGCTTGATGAGTGGCCCAAATACATTTTGGTAAACGTATGCATCATCGTACCTGCAGCAGCAGCACAGAATCCTTTGCAGCCGGAACACCAATGCACTGTGCTAGAGCCAGTTGTTGCTGAACAAACAGACTAAAGCTATTCAAGTATGGCATGTTGCAGCACACACGGGACATGTGAAGACAGCAGCAAGCCACTCCATGTGTGTCTGCACACAGCCAGCAGCTAGGAATGTGCAAAAGGATGCAAGCTCACTTGAGGGCAACATGAGCTGGCTCATCATCCTCGCCAGGCTTGTCAATATCATCCACAGTGGCTTTGGGATTGGCCTTCCAGGCCTCCTCAAGCCTGTTGATCTGGGCTGGGGTGATGTGGCGAGCTCTCAGCAGCTCTGCCTCTGTGGGTGTGACAACCAGCCAGGGAACAAAGGCGCGATCCTCTGTAATGCATTTGTTCTGTTAGCTGGTGCTTCATGCTACATGCGAAGATGCTGATGCAGCTTGTTCCATGCACTCAGGTTGGTAAAGGACTTGCTGTACACAAACAGCCATATCAAAGTCACTGGCCGTTCATGTGGGTATGATGCACAGCAGTGCAGAAGCTCACTGATCAGCGGCTCCCATGTAGTTAAATCCAGGTTGAGGTCCTTGATTCCAGCAGCATTCTGTGGCGTGTCGCGAGACAGCAGAACCACTGTGTTCTCTGCCTTGACAGGGACGAAGCCAAGAGCAAAGACATTCCTGCTGCCACTGTTGTAGCACTCAAGAACAGTGTCCCCAAGTGGGCTGTCCTTGTGCAGCTGAACCTCTTTCAGCTTGGCTTTGACCTGAACATGGAGACAGCTTTGGCTCTGACAGCTCACACCAACTGATCAAGACAAGTGTGTATTGGCTGCCTGGTTCTGTGTTGTGACTACAACTGGAAACAGCATGTTGCGGATTGGTCAACTGCTCCCTGAAACAGCCAGCTGGCTTTGGCCTGAACCCTCCACATGCTCAAGCAGCATGCATGCATGCATATGCATAAATTTATTGACAAGCACATAAGTCCTCAGTGGTTAGTGTGATCTACCAGGTGAGTGATGATACAGGAGGCTGTTCCAGTGATGCGGCCGTTGCAGAACCATTTGCCAGTTGTCAAACATTTGACAACACATGCAGGATTGTGAACACCACAATATCTGCAGCAGTAGCATCATATGTCAAAACTGAGGGTCATTAATAGCCCTGAGCAGAAATTCATGGATACATACTATGCACACTTACGAGCATGCCCACACTGGAAGCGTGTGGGGCAAATCTTTGCGTTGAGCTTCATCACCCTCTTCAAAGTTGAGCTGCACATACACAATTTTGTTGACACAATTTTGCTCAACAGATCACAGGCATAGTATTTTGCGTGTTGACCATTCAGCATGCTAACCTCGCTCAAGCCAGATGTGATTCCACTGCGCTGACTTGCAGCCTCTGCTCCATCCAGTGCTGCGGTGGCCTGAGCATGCAGGGCAGCAGTTTAGTGATCACGCATGAGTGCTTTGCAGGGCAGACATGGATGTATAAGACATGCATGCAAATGTCAGCTGAGCTTTTCTCACCAACGCAGAGGCTTGTATGGCATCGTTCCATGCTGCTTGAGAAGCTGGATCCTGCAATAAGCAGAGACACTCTCGGTTGCAAGCTCTGTCACACCATGCATCAGAGATTCACGTCGCCTTGTGCATCTGCAGCTGGCATGTGTCATGAAAGCAGTGATTCGATGTCGTCGCATGTGACCAGCTGGCCATAAAAACGCTTCTCAGCGAAAACCTGAGACATGTAACAGTGCATAGGGCTGTTGCCGCGTACTTGTGTCAAGCCAGTGAACTCCGGAAAGTCAGCATATCCATTTCCATCTTGCGTGAAATCAGCAAAACTGTAATTCGGCTGGCTGTCTAGCTGTGAGTTGGAAAAGTTGAACCCCGTAGCTTGTGTATGCGGTCCATTCAGGCCGGACATAGCCTGAGAGGCTGCGCCGCTGCTGAACCTGCACGCCTATGAATTGCGTACTGTCGAGTGTGACGGCAGTGGCGCGGACTGCCGAGGCCTCCTCCTGATCAAAGCATCACTACACTTGAAGCTTCACGGATCCACGGGGCGGGGCGTATTGCAGGGGGGCGGGGCGCATTGCAGGGAGCTAGACGAATAGGGCTTTGCAGCACGTGGCTGTACTCACACATAGGGTAAGTATGCCTAGTGCAAATGCCGTCTGGTCTCTCTGTCAGATCGCAAGGAATCGCCGCCTGATTGTCCGAAGATCTTGCGTAAATATGGCGACATACAAGCTGTGGTCTCCTCCAGGAAACAAAAACGCATTCAAAGCATTGATCGCAGCTCGATATGTCGGTGCCAAGATTGAAGTGCCGCCGATGGAGATAGGCAAAACAAACAAGACACCAGAGTTTCTCAAGCTGAACCCTTTCGGAAAGGTGCTTGACATGGATAGAACACGCAACATGGTGCTCTTACGAATTCGGCAGGCTTCACCGTGGCTTTTTGATACCGTCGCAGGTCCCAACACTGGAGACCCCACAAGGCGGTGTTTGGGAAAGCAATGCCATCGCTCGGTACTTGGCACGATTGGCGGACAAGGGATTGTTTGGAAAAACAGCTATCGATGCGGTCCGTTTTCCCTGTTTTCTGGTCAACAAACACATCTGTACTGTAATTTGCTGGTTCTCATAGCTTCGCTGCGAATATGCAGGCACACGTCGAGCAATGGATTGACTTTTCTACTACAGAGATTGATGCACCTCTGTGCTCCTGGCTGTATCCTCTTGTATACCCCAGTCATTTTCCACATGACCAGAAGGTATGCTTCTGAAGCATGTCAATATAGAGCACCATGAAGAACTGATGATGGTTGGCAAATGGTACAGATGTCAACACATCATGGTGGCATGACTCACAGTCTGTTGATGAGATCACTTGCAATGTGCAGAAGGAGGAGGCAGCAATTGCTTCAGTGCAGAAGGCACTGAAGGTGCTGGATGGGTATCTTCTGGAGCACACATTCTTGGTTGGCGAGTCGGTCACTCTGGCTGACATCATTGCAGCATGCAACCTATATAACGGTTTCACAAAGGTACATCATGGCATTGCGTGCTTTGGCATCATCCAGCTGGCATCTCATAAGCAGTTACTGAAGGCACATAGCTGTTCACACTTCATGCTCCTGTCATGTGAAGTTTAATCAGCATGTAGGCTGGTCATTACTCTTGCTGCAGCTTGCTGAATGCGCCAATGCCTGGGAATCAGTGGTGTGTGCCTTCAGCACAGAGTAATAGCAGATGCATTATGGGTACAATTTTTTGATTTATGAGGAGTAGCGTGCGTCATTGCTGATGCCAAGCACAAGTGAGCTTATGTGGAAGCAGTCTGTGATCTGGCATGCTTGCCTGTTCACAGGTGTTTGACCCAGAGTTCAGAAAGGGCTTTCCTAATGTGCAGCGGTGGTACACGACACTCACTCATTTCCCTCACTTCAGCGCTGTCTTCCAAGTCAAGGACCTAGCAAAGGAAAGGATCAAGGGTACGCTGCTTTTGTCCTCCACGCCTCTGTGTATGTCAGGCAATTTGATCTGTGCACAAGTTTACACCCTTTGCATTGCCAGCAAGTAAGGCCACAACAGGCCAGCAGCTTCAGCACTCCATACTACAGGGTGTGTGCAGGTATGACGCGTAACTGCAATAGGCACTTACTTTTCATTACTATCATGTCGTTAGAACAGTCACTAAAGAGCCGTCCCCAGTTAGTGTTATGGCCGCTTGTTTGTGGTCAAACCTGTATTGTGTTTTGAGCACCAGTACCAGTGCTTGAAGTGTTTGTATGCTGGTGCAGCTCAAAAGCCTGCCCAGCAGCCAAAGGAACAGCAGCAGCAGAAACCAAAGGAGCAGCAGCAGCAAAAGCCCAAGGAGCAGGCACAAAAACCAGCGCAGCAGCCAGCGGTGAGCCTACACAGTTCTTATGCTGCCTTGCAATGCAGTCTGTGCAGACTCTGTGCAGTCCTGTTGTTTTTGAAGTGGTTTTGCCTGCTGGAAACCTGCCAACCTGGCCAAAAGACGTGGTAATCTGCTGGCACACAGTCTTCATGTGTCTCATGTCAACGCACAGTCTTCTGATCAGAGGTGCTTGGTGACAGAAGCAGACAGCTGACAGCAGAGCATACAGCCTGTGGCAGCCAGTGATCATGCTGTGTGTTGCCCACACCTCTAGTGTCACTCTGGCACACAGCACATCAACTGGCATCACATCAACAGGCATCATTCAAATGCAGGCTGCAGCTGGTGATGAGGAGCCTGCAAAGCCTGCACCCAAGGCCAAGAACCCCCTTGACCTGCTGCCCCCCAGCAAGATGGTTCTTGACTCATGGAAACGACTTTACTCCAACACCCCGGCTGCCCAGTTCAAGCAAATCTGTGTGAATGGCCTTTGGAATGGTGCTGACATCCCCAACAGCCCCACTAGCGAGGTAAAGATGCTTGTGCATGCATTGCACAAAGTTTCATGCACTTTCTGCAATATGCATATACAGTCGACAGTACCAGACAATGCAAGAAATCAGCTGATCTCTTGGCACTGTTTGGCACTGTAGACGGTATATGCATATTGCAGAAAGTGCATGAAGTTTTGTGCAGCACTGGGTCCACAATACACTGGAGCATGCCAGCTCTGCTGTTGCACAAGCAGGCATAGCCCTATCTCTGACACATTTGCATGCTTTATCCTGCCTGTTGGTCTGCATGATCTCAGTGTTCATGCATGCTGATGTGTTACTATTTGTGCAGCACTTCGAGGGATACGACCCTGAAGGCTTCTCCATGTGGCTGTGCGACTACAAATACAATGATGAGAACACTGTCAACTATGTTGTCATGAACAAGGTCAGTGCCTGCCATGCATTGCAAGCCTGTGCTGTAAACATTCCATTTGTCCTTTGCAGACCCCTTCTGCAAGGACATGTCATAACCTGCATGAGCTGCAAAAGGCACCACTTGCGCAGAACTTTTGCAAATTTAGGAGCCTGCAAGCACCTTATTGAAGATAGAAAGGTCTATGCAACACTCTTTGCAGCTGAGAAAGTAGACAAAGCTGGGAAAGGGGGTTGGAAAGCATGCATGCTAGCGTGCTGCTTTGTTGCACTCACACCCAGTTGCATTTGACATTCGTCACAATTGTTCAACAGCATGGCATTCATGCCACGATCACAGTTTTGCCCGATTTCCTCATGTGTTGTCTGTACAGCAGAAACCACATAGTCCACAAATCGTCTGCAATGTCTAGAACTGTTCACTCATTGCAGGTTGGTGGCTTCCTGCAAAGGATAGACTACGTGCGCAAGTATGCCTTTGGTGTGATGTGTATCCTCAAGAACTCAGAGGGCCAGTTCCCCATCAGAGGATTCTGGATCTTCCGGGGGCAGGACATCCCTCAAATGATGAAGGATGAGTGCTATGACCTGGAGCTGTACAACTGGGAGAAGCTGGACAGCAAGGCCTTGAATGCTGTAAGTAACTTACCTTGGCAACTCCACAACACAGACAGGACTGCCTTGCTGACCTCACAACTTGTCCAGCATACTCTGCTCTTGCTGCTTGTTGCTGACTAAGGTTGCTCTTTGCAGGTCATGTTTTGCCAAGTCAGGACAGTGTTTTGCCAGTTCACTGAATTGCACATGCTTGTGACATGCTTATGTCTGTCACGCAACGATGTTATGATTATCAGGTACCATCAAAAGTCAGACCTGATGTGTCAGCATCTGGCAGACATAAGCACTTGTTGAATTGCTCAGCTCTTTGTAGCCTAGACGTGGTTGATGAGAAGAATGCAAGTCTTGGCATGCATAGACACTGTGATACTGATCAACATAATGCTGTGCAGACCCAGAAGGACTTGATCGAGTCCATGATCGCGGAGGATGACAAGATTGAGGGCTTGGAGCATGTGGAGTGCAAGGTGTTCAAGTAAACATATTTGGTCAACGATTGCAAGTCCACGTTTCATTATAGCTGAATATGTTGAGCTTGTCTGCATGTCCAGTTGGTCTGCAGCTAGGCTCCCTTATAAGTGCAGGGTGTAGCTTACTTGAAGAGTACCAATTGATACTTGCAAGTAAGGTTTCAATTGGCAGGTTGTGCTGTATACGCTGTGTCTGCAACAACTCCACCCACAATTTCAGACTATTCAATGCACTTTAATGCATTGCGTGGCCTAACACAGCCTTGCATGACTGTATATTGTATCTACCACAACACCTATGATCCAGGCATTTTACCAGGCTCTGCAAATCAGTACATCCTTGGGGACATGTGTCTGAGATCCAATGCAATCAAGAATCGCAAATTTTTGCACCTCCCTTCCCTAATTCTCAACTTGTGAAACTGAGATCAACAGCGGCCCCCAACACGCATCGCAAACGACATCAGCTGATGGACGAATTGGGACCCCTTTCTTGTGCTACAGCTGAAGAGATATATCTAGCAGACAACTTATCCTGCCTCATGACCTTCGAGCCTCGGTTATATGATGTTTAGTCATCAGGCTGGCTACAATTCAATCTGAATGATTCACGAACATAGTCATCTCTCTATGTGCAACATGCACGCGCATGCACTGGCGACAAGCAGCGTTTTGGCCGGCTTGTCATCATAAGTGACCAAATCTGGGTATGCATTGCAAGTGACACAGGTTCGTTTGCCCACTGTATGCTCTTTTGACAGCACTATCAGACGCATTTGTAGCTAACATGTTAGAAGATTGTACAGAACAATGCTGTGCATGTACTTTTGCTAGGAGTAGCTTCCTTCTGCACACCAGACGACATGGAGCCTTTGCCATTCAGAGATAAGATGTGATTTGGCAACCTGCGCCAGCAGGCTTCAACTTGTCATGCGTGCACAGTGAGAGTCACTGTGCCAGTCAGTCAACAGGCTGTGCTGCTTGGGTCAGCTATACTGATCCAGACCTGAGGACATAGCCCTGCTGCTGCCAGATGTCAGAGCTGTGTCTGAGACACAACCAGTCTGGGGACTGGTTCACAACTCATTTTGCCTTTTTGAGTTCTGGATTCTGCTGCGAGGAATCTGAAGCTGCAGGTTTGTCAACTAGCACAGCATTGCCAGGCTGCTGGTGGGGCTTTGTCACAACAAATGCCCTCCAAGTGAGGCCAGCTAACAGCCCTCCCAGCAATGGCCCCAGCCAGAAGATTAGGAAGTGTTCTCGTGCAGCAATGGTCCCAAATTGCGCGAACCACCCAAACGTCTGCATGAAACAGTATAGCAATTGCAGCAATGCATTTCCTGACAAGCAGGGATGCAGCTGGTGCTGCAAAACTGTCCAGTATTTGCTGAAAATTGCACTTTTGCCGATGTGCACAGAGAACACACAATGACATCACATACATGCTACAAGACCTCCAGCTCGACCACACAACACAACACTCAACAGGACATCAGAGCGTGCAGTCAGCAGATGCTTTGCACGTGAAGTAGTTGCAGTGCAGAAAGCAGTTGCTGAGCCTGAGCCCAGGAAGAACGTGATACAGAAGGTTGATGCAGGGGGCTTACAAAGGCAGGGTTCATGGAGGGGCCTGTCAGCTCCGCCCCAGTAGTCACCAATGCCACAGTGGCCACTAATGGACTCCAGTATGCCAAGTACTTGTTTTCTGCACCTGAACAGTCAAGCAAGTATGGGTCTATCTTAGTCATGAGTACGAACGTTACGAGTGCCATGGCTATGAAAGTTGTGTATGAACTGTATGGTGGTGCAATTGTATAGCCATACAACTATGGCTGACTGCATCATCAGTCAGTATGTGTCACAGTCCTGCTGCTGTCAACTGTGAGGGGTGCAGGCTTTGCAATGCCTCAGGCAGTACATGAGCAAAGAAAAATCTGAGGGCAACAAAGCTGCTGTGTTTGCAGTTGACATGAGGTGCTGTCAATGCACATAAAACAAGTTGTGAGCATGACAGCTGCAAGAAAATGCTGTGATTGGAGCAGTGATCAGCGGGTTTTTATTCTGTGTAGCATCATGTTTATCATTGGCAGACTGGCAGTCATAGGAACAAAATGACAGGTGGCATCTTTTAGTGTAAAATCCACTTGTGATAGGTGATGCACCACTGCTTATTATGCTTTAGTACCCTGGCATGTCTTTTAGCAGGACTCACTTGTAGCATAGAGGATGACCAGATTGAGGAGGTAGGTAAGCAACCCTTCTGTCAGGATAGCTACCCTCAAGCTCACCCCTGGCCGTGGCCCTAAAGCCATCTTGTAAAAGTTCCTGCAGTGCATTTAGAAGTAGCTGACCATGGCAAGACCTAGGGCTGTCCATCATAAAGATATCTGTGGTAAAGGGTGGATGCTGAGTCGATGTAGGAAACATTGATATAATCCTGAATGCATGGACGTAAACATGGTACACATATTGCTAAACATCAGTAGTGCACATCCATGCTGCAGCTGTGACAGCACTAACATGAGTGTGCATACACCCCTATGGTCACATGTCTTAAAGCAGTTGCGCCTTGGCCATACTGTATGATGCTGTATGATGACGGTCTACTCACATTTTTGCATGTGTGCAAAGCTGCGTGGGAGTTAATACATATATCAACATTTACAGCACCCTGAGGTAGCAGATTGACCAGACAGACAATGAGACTGTTGGTGATGCGGATGACACATGTTTTGGCAGCACCTCATACAGCTGATATGGCACCATGTGTGCAGCCGTGCAGAACAGGGTCCTCACCTCTGCCAGCTGACAGGAATGAAGACTAAAGCAGCCACAGCTCCCAGCAAACCTCCTACGATCTGGAAGACCTGCAGCAAGACAGCTGCTCAAAGGGTGATCACTGCAGCTTGCTGTCACCAGCTGCTCATCTGATGTTCACTGCAGCTTGCTGTCACCAGAGGTGCAGTGCTGGATGCAATGCAACAACTGTCGCCAGGCAGGCAAGCTTCGCAAAGCTTTTGCTTGCAGCGCTGATTGTTCAGCCTTACACGACCGAAAGCTTCGGTTGGCATAACGAATGTGCCTTGATAGCTGATCAAACCTACCATGCGCATCAGGTGTGTTCGCTTCTTGCCTTGGCCAAGTGCAGCAAATGCAAGGTTGTGACTGGGATTGAACAGAGCACCAGGTCCACCAAGCCAGTCTGCAACTGGTCCAAAGACTATCAAGCCACCCACTAGCACGCTCAAGCCCGCTGCGAGGGCCGGCATGCCTAGCGCAGGTCCGATGATTTCGGCTACCTGTAAGCCAAAGCGAAGCATTCGTGCAGAGTCCATGCTGTCAGCATGTTGCACCGTCGGAATGACCAATATTGCAGGCAAGCTGACCTCCTCAAAGGTTGATGAAACGAACACGAAGAACGCTGTTGCAAGGGCATCTCCGACCGCAAGGCTAAGACCGCTGCGCTCTTTCGCTGGTTGGGCTTCTGCTGCCATACGCCGGTCAGCAACAAGTCTCACAGACTGGGACGATCACAGTACCATGCTTGATCTATTTGTGTGTCATTGGTTCTGCCTTTGACGTTGCGTCTAAGCTACGTCCGCACACGCGGCGCGAGCCTCACAGCCGATCAAAGACGGAGCGATGTGCCTTGATGCTTGTCGGGCCGAGCTTGCAATATGGTAGTATCAAAGTTGTCGCCTAGTCCTTCTTTGTAGCTGTCAAAGCCGCTTGTTGATCAGGGTCGTGACGGTGCAGGTCGTTCAAGTAATGAGAGCAACGACCAAAGCAACGACCTAATTTATGTGTTCAAAAAGCAGGGTTTAGCTAAATTTGAGTGACAGATTGGGTTGATTACTCATACCCGGCATCGTCGTCGTAACGCTCAGTCTGCGCTTGCAACTGAGCTCATACGTACAATACCTTGATTTAGAGCAATGGGGCGCAAAGGTGGAGGCAAGAAGGCGTTCCTCAAAGGCGTTGTCGCTAAGCCTGATGCCGACGAGGTATCAGCAGCCGCTACCGATGATCAAGGACAAGGAGGCCCGTCCTCAGCTGACACCCAGACCGACACAAAGCGATCAGATGCAGAGAATGGCTCTGCTTCCAGTAGTACCGGTCACCTTCCAGAAGTTACTTCGACAGCGCAAGACTTGGAGTCAGAATCCCGCGGTCAGCTAACGCAACGACATAAAAAGGTCAGAAGGCCGTGCGCGGCTGCCTGGAGCAGTATACTGTGAAGCACTGCAATAGCACAGGTCAAACGAATCGAATTCTGGCACTGCCGTGTGCAGGAAGCAAAAGCACTGAAGGAGGCTACCAAGAGGCTGGGCAAGAAGAAGAAGGTGAGCAGACCTAACCATGACTGTGTGATTCCTGACTGATTGATTGACTGACTGGCTGCCTGCCACGGGTGTGCAAAGTTTGCATGGTGCTCCTGCAGGCATGACCCTCCTGTGGCAACATTTCTGACCAAAACTCCTGGCCACTATCAAAATTTGCTCAAGATGTTGGTCCAGACTGACATCCTCCAATACCTTGCTTTAGACTGCAACATTGACAGACAACGCACAACTGTGACCAGAAACTGGGCCCCGTCCTGTACAACTCACCGATAGCATATGGCCACAGAACAATGTGGTGGACTGCCTTGCAGGATGATGTGGCCAAACTGGAGATGGAGATGGATGAGAGGCATGCAGCTGAGACAGCAGCCCTAGAACAGAGAGAGCGTGATGCTGCAGGCCCTCAAGAGGAGACTACTGACATACTGGCCACTGACCTGTACAGCTTCAGTCTGCCTGCTGCTGAGACCCAGAAACAGGTTGGACACACAAGTACAGTTGAATCAGTCCTTTGTGTGCTGTGCTGTGCTGTGCTGTGCTGTGCTGTGCTGTGCTGTGCTGTGCTGTGCTGTGCTGTGCTGCGCTGGGCTGGGACCCTAAGGGCTTGACCTATACAGCCAAGTTCAACAGATAATCCATCAGTGCGGCACTGCTCAGATTCTGATGGGTTCAAGCACAGTCTTGAATGCTCTTCAGCTAGTGTCTCAACAGCATTCAGTTGCAAACATCAGCACCAGAAGCAGGTGCAATTTGCACAGCCACCAGAAGCAGGTGCAATTTGCACAGCCACATCTAACACACTCTTTCCCAGGATTATTGGCAGCTTATCTATGTGCCTCTTTGGTGATGCAGAAGCAGCCCACCAAGGCGCAGAAAAGGCGGCAACACCAGGCTGACAGGGACGCTGAGCGAGAAGCTGAACTGGAAGCTGAGCGCGCTGAGCAGGGTGAGAGTGAGCAAGCTGTGGAAGACAAGCAGCTGAGAGAGATGCTCACCCCTCTGAGCCTCACCATCAGAGCCATTCAGGTCAGCTGCTTCATCCCTAGGGTTTTGCTGGCAGAGACTCCAAGCTTTGTCAAAACCTGGAATTCTGTTGCAGTCAGGCACAGGCACATACAGCATCAAAGGACTCAGCCTAGCTACTGGACACTGAGCAACTGAGTGCAAATGGAACTGATGTTTGGTTTTATCAGGCATCTGCTAAATTCATTGCGGCATGGCATTGTGACGCATCTTTCTGTGCACTTTGGTTTGACAGGCAAACATTCATTGGGCAGTAGAAGACCAGCTGACCATGCACATCCATGCAAGTTTGTGAACGCCTACCACTTGAAATCTGCCACATCTCCCAACCCCCAAATCTGCTACATCCGCTAAACCCTAAATCTGCTTTGTTGATGCAGCCCGATGGGCACTGCATGTACCGGGCGGTTCAGGATCAGCTGAGCCTACGCAGTAATGGTGACAGCCATCCGGCACAAGATGTGGCAGAACTGAGGAAGAAGACAGCAGACTACATGCGGCACCACCAGGACGACTTCCTGCCCTTTCTCACTCAGGTCTGTACACAGTGCACATCACCAACTGCCTAACTGCCTATCTGTTATTGCAAGCTGGCAATTGTTTCTATTCTTTCTGTCCATTAGCATGAGCTTCTGCAAAGCCTGACACAACTGAAATCATGCATTTCATATGTACAAGCTGGGACTGCTGTTACTTTGTGACTCTCTTGCCAGCAGATTGCCTCCCTGTTCTTCATGACTCATGTTTGCCTGTGCGCCAGGTCTGCATTGAGCAATGGGCATTGCAGTACCGTGCAACAGTAAGTCATTTGCAGATGATGTGCTATGATGCTGCATACTAATTTGTGCAGAGTGCTCACTGACTTTGTCTGTGCTGCTCAGACTTGGCAGGAATCTTGGTTGCTGCAATTAGCTTGGCCAATTCACCTTGATTTGAGATACAGCATCTGTGCAGTCCCCAGTGTCTTGTCTTAGCATCTGATGCTTCTGTCAAACAAAACACAAAGGCTGCGAATTTGGTGCAGGACCTAGATGAGGATGACCTGGAAGCCAGCTTTGAGCAGTATTGCCAAGATATACAGGAGACTGCTGCATGGGGTGGGCAGACAGAGTTGAATGCAGTGGCTCACGTGGTGCAGCGCCACATCAAGGTGTACGCTGCTGGCCTGCCAGTGGTTGTCATGGGTCAACAGTACCAGGGTAAGCACACCTGTTGATGCTCATTGCTGCTCAGCTTGGTCTTGTCTGTATCTGTGATGCTCCGTAACATGGTGTTTCAAACCTTTTTAGATGGCCCAAATGGAGGCTTGTTTGGAACTCGTTATGCTTATGCATACAAGGCAGAGCCAACAAAGATCTGTGACTTCTGCTGAGCACATTTGCAGAGATCACAGCGTGGTGTTGCACAAGGGCAAGAGATCAGAAGTAGCTAAAGCTCGTGCATGCACAGCAGCATTGGAGCGCAGTGTTTGTCCTGCTGTGCTTCATAACTCTGACATGCTGAAGCAGGCACTGATTCAACTTTATAACCCTGCCATGTCGATGTAGGCATGGTTTTAGACGTACAACTCTGCCATTCAATATACCTGATGCTGATTTGAGGTACTGATGTGGCCTTGCTACTGCAGGTGACAAGCAGGAACCTTTGGCAGTGTGCTACTTACGACATGCATTTGCTCTGGGTGAGCACTACAACAGCGTAGTGCCTGCTGAAGCAGCAAGTTCTGATGACGAAGGTGCATTTGAGCAGATCCCAAGCAGCTCTTAGGGCGTGCTGCACATAGACAGCATGCCTTTTTTTAACTGTGTTGACGCAAACAAGCAACCATTGCATGCTGGACCGTGTGGGTGTGTCTGCTTTTGAACAAAGCTTGCTGGTCTATCCATCGAATTCACAGGCTTGCACATCTCACATAGAGGTCTCAGTAGAGTAGAGCACCTCACACGATACTCAGCGTGGCAAACATAACAAGGCAGCACCGAGTGTTTTGTCAAGTCTTGTCAAACATGCATTTAAGATTTTATGGAGCATTGCTCAAGACATTTAGGCCAGTATGGCCAAACTTTGGCTGCAAGCATTCATGTTAACAATGTTGGTCAGGTTCAGCATCACCTGTTTACAACCAGCACACATTGTCAGGACCTTTAGCCATTTGAAGTGAAACCACAGCATTTTGCGTGCATTGCGCAGCTTAACACAGCATTTCTTGGAAGTGTGAGTTGGCCCTGTGCTGTGACCCACTTTGTTCCATATGCGTCTACTACGATATTCTGAACAGCATGTGGTACACAGGCTCTGGGCAGCTTGCATCAGTAACAGTCGCAACCTGTTTGAGTGTTCAATGTTCAAAAAACGGTTTGCATCCCAGAATGCTGCGGTCATTTTAGGACACGACGCCGTTTTGGCTGGTTTGCAGTAGTCAAATGCAATATGCATACATGCATCATATGAGCCAGACGCCAGTACATGTTCCTATTACACAGTTCTCTGCCAGGTAGGCAACCCACTGAACACTCACGGCCCTGACCCCTGCTGCTGCGTGCACGTTTTCTTGCAGATGATACATGATATACTGCAACTCTACATTGCCTGCAGGCTTTAGCCAGCTGCAACAATTACATGCATTATGTATGCACACAGATACAGATACTACAGGCAAGCATAGGGACAGGTTGTTATGTCTTGCACGGCAATGTCAAGGGAACATGGCCTGCTGCATAAGGGCTGTCTCTTCCGGCTGCCCCATCATGATGTTCAAATTCTGCATGGCTTGTCCAGCAGCGCCCTTGAGCAAGTTGTCTAGAACTGCAGCAGCTAGTGAAAATCAGCAAAGTGACGCAGCGAGGACTTTGAGCTCAAGTCCATGCTGTAGAGCGTCACAGGAGGAAAACAGCCTTTGCTGCAAAGCCAAGGCAAGCAACACACTCAAATCTCATGTATCAACACAACAAGCATTTGAGGCTAGATGCCCTTGCTTGCATTCACAAAGCAACCTGCACATGTTGACAACAAAATCTTGCACGCCAAGCTGCTGCAATGCAGATTGCCTTGGTTGCCTCACATCCCCAACAGTGCTGATCAATAGTCAACCTACAAGTTGTTTGTTTGACTGCAAAAGGTGCATACCTGCAATGACAATTGCCCTGCCTGGCAACCTGTCTGGGAAGACGCTGATATATGTGAAGTTGGACCCTCGCACATGTCGAGTGTGTGGTATTTGACCGGCAGGAAGCACATGCACAAAGGTCTCATTTGCGTATTGCTCCTGCATGCATTTTTCACATCTACCTGAATATATGTGACGGGCAAAGCGTGCATGCACTGCAACTGCTGTGCATAATTTGCATTGCACGCTCGTTGTGAGGCATGCATAGAGTACCTTTTTGCGGAGATCAAATGGTTCCAAGTTTGGTTTCTGGGACAGAGACTCATCACAAAGTGTAGCAGCAGCTGTACAGCTGCTACAGCAAACAGCCTGACGTGCACAACACAATCACAAACATGACACCAACTCAGCAGTCATGTGTTTGCAGCACACTATACCTCTAACCGCTGTCGCAGTTGCTGCACATCAACACCATCAGCCATCTTGACATAGCAGGTGGACTGCATGCCTCTGGTCATGGGCATGAGGTGAGGTGTGAAGCTGATCAGGACATCACTGCCTGCTGCCTCAGTCAAACCCTGCATCATATTGTGTCAGTCCAAAGCTACTCAATACCGCATGGCATGGTGCTTGCAGCTGCTGTGCATGATTTGTTTTGCATGCTCATGGTGAAGCGTGCAGCACCACACTTGTTGTGGCATTCCATACCATCTGGTATGAAGGTGCTCATGTTAAGAATGCATGCAGCCCATTGAGAGCGTCCTTAGCCCATTAAGAGCGCACTCTGGCCATTGAGAATGTAATGAGCTGACAGAGCTCATGCTCGACAGCTGTACCTGAGACATGTGCAGCATAGAACCAAGCATCATAGAAGATGTATGTCTGCCATGCAGTGCTGCATAGAAGGTGACAGGACCCAACAGACAGGCATGTCAGCATTGAGATCCAAATTAGGCACTATATCAGTTCATAAAGGCCTAGCAGGGCTACATGGCTAATCAGGGAGCGTCAATCCGACCTGCTCTATCTCTGGCATATGCCTGTGCTTGGTGACACCATAGCTGTTGATGCCCTCTGCAATTTCTGTGTAAAGCAGGTTCTGCTTGGCACTCCTACCAGCACCACTCACGCCTGACTTTGCATCTATGATGATGTCCTCTTTTGTGATCAACCCAGCCTGTATCGCCACCAAATGCCTTTTTCAGTGGCCTATGTAAACTGTCATATTTTATGGTAACTCTGAACCCTGAGTTTTGTTGCCACTGCATGTCCACCTTAATGGCTTGTGTGAGCCTGTGCAGAATTTGATGAGAGTCTGGGTCTTGCTAAGTGCATCTGCCCCACTATGTATAATTTGCTCAATAGTTGATCCTCAGCATGTATTGACATATGCAGTATAATGGAGGCAGCATGCACTGCAAGCCTTTGCACAGACACAAACAAACACAAACAAAACCATGTAAACAGAAGTATATGGGGCTATAGAAAGCTGTGCGTGTGTGCACCTTGAGTAGGGGCACCAGGGGTAGCTGGACAGAGGTGGGGTAGCAGCCGGGGTTGGCCACCAAGCGAGCTGACTTGACTTCATCTCTGTGCAGCTCAGTCAGTCCATACACTGCCTCTTTTTGAAGCTCCTTGGCCTTGTGCTCCCCCCCATACCTGTCAGAAAGAAAAGAAAAGTTTACGCTTTTCAGCGATCATAATGGGAGCCTCCTAAGGCGGCAGCCCAGAGCCCATACCTGTCAGCAACACGTGAAAAGATGTGATGATGAGCTGATCTGCATCTCTTTCAGCACAAATGGGGTGTTGCTGTTTGAGAGATAGGGGCAGGGACCAAGTGGTCAGTGTGCACTAGCAAGCACTGTACTGCATCCACCCCAAGTGAGGTGCTCATACTGACAAGGCAGGAGCTGTAGCAGGGAGTTGAAAGACAGTGACAAGAGTTGCTCTGGCTCACATTGCCACAGGCATGCCTGCTGGCAGGCACAGATTTGCATGACAAGCTGCTGATGCATGCACACTGGTGGGGACTTGACAAGTTTATTGCCACAGTCTTTCTAAAAGCATGCAGTATCAATGCATGTGCGGCAATTTTGCAAGATTACAGTAACATAAAACTAGATTGTGATGTGTGACATGAGTCAATGTTGCAAGTGCATGTCCCACTCATGCAGAGGACCCACCATTCTGCATATGTGTCCACATTGCGCAATCTGAAGTCAGCTGACAGGTCAACTATCTTGATGTGTTTTGGTAGCTGTGCCAGGGTCTCTTGTGTAGTGGCATGAGGCAGACAGCAAAACGCTGCATCCACTTCATCCCAGTTGACATCAGCAATCTTGACCAGGGTTGGCACATCTGTGGCTGTCCTCAGGTGAGGATACACATCTGAGAAGGACTGCGTGACATGGCATGCAGTGGACATCCTTACAGGACAATGCAGGATGTGCACAACGGGCACCAGGCTGATACATGATCACTTGTGCATAGTCTGATGTAGTCAAGCACATTTGTCCAAACCAACAGGGCGGTTTAGTGCACAGCTTGAGCATCTGCGCATGTATGGCAGCTCTTTTCAAGACACAAAATTAGTATACCTTGCCTGCCTGGGACTCCCCAGTCAACACAGTTGCAGCAAATGTGGGATGGAGGGCCATCAGCCTGATGACCTCTTCTCCGGTGTAACCACTAGCACCGAGAACAGCTATTCGTGACTTATTGGTAGCATTGGCCTGCCCAACACTCGACTGAGGCTTCTGCGAATTCGTGCACTTGTGTCGGATGTCAACGGTTTATGAGTGAGACAGGTACTTTGTTTAGTCGAACGTGCTCTGGACAACGGATTCGAGAAGCAGGAAAGCCATATTGCAAAACATGTACCGTGGGTGCAGATATAGCCCTGCATTCAGCAGGCCGCACAAGCCTCGTCGAACTGATTGCACCAGAAGGGTTGCAGGCCTTGGACGACCTTGTATGCAGCGCAGTGAGATGCGCCGAAGCGAATGCCATTCTGGAGCTTTTCCCGGCAAATTTGTGTTTCCACGCACTGTTTCGCTGTCAGCTCAGCTCATTCAGCTGCGCATACGAAGTCAACAATATTTGGGCTTTTGCGACAGGGCACAAGAAGAGTAAAGGATTTAGTTTAAGCCCTTCTCTGAAATAGTTTCATACAATGCAAGGTCCTTGTAAGATGGTCCGCGCCGCGTTCGGCAATGCTGGTACACGAGCATTGCACCGAATGAGCCCTCGACATTGATCTCTGGTCCAGCTGGGCTCTTCATGTGTCATGCTCCCGGCAGATCCTCGTTTACGTTGATCAACGTCCACTCGTGTGCCGCGTGATCATTGCAATCTCATCTGCCGTCTTGCTGTATTTATTACACACAAAACACCATTTACATGCACGAAGCTGTTTACCCAGTAATGCACGAAACTTGACACTGCGATGAAACACTGTCGACACTATTACGTCGCAGTTGCTGCGGAAGCTTTGAAGCTGGTGCGCAGCAGACTACTTACAGTCTGTCAAGGACAACTCAACGATGATTTTGCAGGTTTCTTTGAGTATGCTTTCTTTTCGGTTGTTGCAGAGTACTTTGGTCGACTTGATATCTGCACTGCAAGCAAGGGGCCCCTGTGCTTTTGCCATAGTGTGCAGGTGAGTCACCTTCGTGACTGTGTCCTTTGCTTGTGAGGTTGTGCTGCTGATATGGTGTGCTAGTCTGCAGTGGCAGGGATGTGCTGGACAAGCTTGTGACAGGACTTAATCAAGTGAAAGACTTATCAGTAGCATATCTGGTAAGACCTGACTCATGTCCAGTCAAGCATGTCAACTGTTTCCTGGCCTTCCTGCAGCCAGTGGCAAACTGAAGCATGATGTGCAGCATTCAGACCTGGATCAAGCACAAAGGGACTTGACTGTATCTCAGTACCTGGTGCGAGTCAGCAGGCAAAGCACATTACCAGCTGAAAACAAAACCATTGCTTCAGAATCTCAACCAGCTGATGCACGATTTGAGCATGGTATGTTTCTGTATCTACCAAGCTGAAGCCATCTTGCTATCATTGTTGTGCATGCTCACATCTGCACATCAGGACGCCAGCTGACTTTATTTAACTTTGTGCATGCAATGGTTCAGCTCATGGATGATATTCTTTGCAGTTCAGGCACTTTGGCTGCATCTGCTGAGGTCTTGGTGACAACAGATGTCTGCTTGAAGGCATTTGAAGACGAAGATCATCCTGCACTGAAGCTTTCATTGCTGGTCAACTATGATCTGCCAGCCAAAAAGGTGAGCATCATGTTCATGCCCTCTTTAAAACTGCCTTGTTCAGTGGGTTGCTCATCTGCACACAAATGTAAGCATCATGTGTAATTTGGTTAAAGGCATTTTTGGCACTGCTGGACATGATGTGTCAAAGATGTTTGGGCATCTACAATTGCCTGTCCATAAACTCTGCATTGTTGACCTTTGCAGGACCTATATGCAAGACGCATACAGGTGGTGTGTGGTACAGATGACTCAACACTCACTGCAGCCATTGCCATGTACTTTGTGACAGCAGGGCAGATGGCACAGCTGAGGGCAGTGGAAGGGTTCCTTGGTCCTGCTCAATTGGAAGTCATGCCAGTCCATGTTGCAGACATTTTGCAGCAGACCAGGCAGTCTTTAGCAGCTACCTGACAGCATCTTTTAGTCCAAGACTACACAGAATATGTATGTTTTCTATCAGAGTGCTGCAAAGCTTGTTGGTGCAATTTTTCTTGCTAAAGTACATATCCTTAAAGTGCATCTATAAACAATCAAGTGTTCAATCTTCAAGCAAACATATCAGGCATGGCTCATCCAGAGACCAGGCCAGAAGGTAGAGTTGCCAGGCAGTTAGTATCTTTCGCTACTCATGGTGCAGTCCAACATCTCATGATAGCACCTCGCTTGCAGGGCAGGAATTGTGTAGATCCATGCACGACCAAATGCAGTCTGCGGAAAGCCTGTGCTTGGCTTGCAGCCCGTTCATGGTATCATTATGATCAAGGTGCCTGACCAACAGATTTGGTACCATGTTCATGACAGGCCCACTACTGAGCCCCCAGGGCTGCAAGATACTGTAACGCCTCTCTAGCTGGCTGCTCAAGTACTGTGTTTTTGTCTTGAGTTTGGGCAATATGCTGGACGGCTCTCTTCAACTGCAGTAGATCCCCTACAAGGCAATTTTTAAAAGTCTAGCAACTGTCAAGCAACACAGGTGATGCATACACAACATGCATGATTCTCTGTAGCTGTGCGTGGGGGCTGACCACCCTGAATGGTGCGATTAGTGCAAACCACAAATAAACCCACTTCCAAATTTTTAATTGCAGCATAATCAGGTAATTCATGAGTCTTTTGCAAGACACAATCTGTCGGGGCTGGCTGACAGTTGTGTCGTCTTATGTGGACAGACTGCCAGCATGTGTGACACAGTGAAGCACATGCACACAGCACTGGAGCTAGGGAGTCGTCCCCCATGCACACAGCAAGGTTTGCAGCATTGGATAATGGGTTTTATGGAGCCTGTTAATGCAGAGGCTGCCACACAAAGATCAGAACAACAACAGAAATTGCAAGAAGCAGCTAAAATCTTGCATTGGCCACTGTCACGCAAAAGTTGTGCGTGGCAAAGTCGCAACCAGACTCTCACCAGCCAGAATATTGACAGGTGGCTGAAATCTGCACGCCGCGACCAAGCTGCTCAGGAGCTGCTGCTGCCGAATGCACTCTGCACTGGCGGCCTCTTGCAAGGCTGCATCACCCCCAGGGTCTGGGGTGGCAGAACCAGACCCTAAGCTGGCAGGACCTTCCACACCAGCCAAATTCCTCTCTCCAGGTGGCTGCAGTGCATCTGCCAGTAGCAGCAGCCCATCGCCGCTCAACATGCCGGCTGCTGCGTCTTGTGGGAACATCTCTGTGAGGGTCGCTAGGCAGTGGGCTGCTATGCATGAGATGGCAGAGTCCAGATGAGCTGACAGCTCCAGCAGTATAGGGATGGCTGGAAACAGCATGTCTGTCGTGCCTGCACCTGTAGCCATATGGACACAAGATGTTCTCAAGCAGGAATATTGGTCTTAAACTGGTATGACGTACTCATCACAACTTTGGTACAGCAGCAATACTGCAGCAGTCGCAGGCAGAAGACAGTCCTGTTGTACAGTTAGAAGCTAGGCTGCAGCTGTGTACACTACAGAATAACAGAAAGGCAAGACTGTTGTCTTTTGTCCCTTGGCCGTAATGCAGGTGGCATTAATACAGATGTCACATACGGCTGTGAAGCACTGGAATTCCTTGTCTATTGGCACAAATGTGCATGTTAGATTCAAGTGAGCATGAGTGCATGCACTGTACACACTGGTCTGCGACGGCTCACAGGCGTGGGGTTCAGAATTTGGGGAAAATCGTAGGGTTTAGGGTTTTCTTGTTGAGATATTCATGGAATTGCACGAGCGAAGCTGAGACTAGCTTCAGCAAAGGGCAGCTGAGACAGTGCTCAAGCAATAGAGCAGATGTCGCCATGACCTGTGTATTTGTGCAGCCAGGCTCAGCATATGGTTGCCGCAGGGCAAAAGGCCAACAGGCAAAAGCAGTAGGCATTCCACATGATATGAGCTGTCTCACCGTCCATGTTGCGATGCATGTCCTGCTGGTCCTTGTCTAGCAGAGCCTGGCACAGGCCCAGCACTGGCTCCAGAAAAGGCTCGACTGCGTTCTCATGTGAGTATGCCAAAACTGCGCTGACCTGTCAGGCAACCCACACGCTCATGTTGAGGCGGGAATACTGTGCTAGGTTAGCTGAGTATGACCATGTGAAGGCTCTTGCTTGCACAGGTGCAGCTCAAACAAACATGCAGAACACTTTCGTCCCCATATCAGCAAGAAGCTGAAGGTCACACAGCACACAAGATGGAAAAGCGGCGCGTGGGTAGGAGTTTTAACACCACAGAGGAGGCACAAGTGCTGTAGGCTGTATCAGGGAAGGGGAGGGGAGGGGAGGGAGAGGAGGTCATCATTTATCTCATTCATTCACTCATGCATTCATTCAGTCATTCTTTCATTCAGTCATTCATTCATGCACTCATCCATTCATCAATGCACTCATTCATTCATTGACTACGCAAACACGGTACCTCATTGGCCATCAGCAAATATCACAACCCCTACAGCATGCATAGAGCAGGCTCTGTGTGCATCTTGAATTTGCAAGGATGGCACTGCTAGTTGCCAAGGGTGCCTTGTTTCGGAAAGTACAAAGTTTAGGTGCCAACCTTTTCTGCCACCTGCATGTCTGCCAGCTCCACTGATGTGAGGTCTGCGTTTGAAATGATGAGGCGGCACAGACGGATGTTGTGCACGTTGTTGTTGGAGTGCTCCAAGGACAGGAACTCAAAGAATCGAGGAACCAATCCCAGTCTGCAGAACATCGTCATGTAGTTATACATGGCAGCGTGTCATCAATGATATCTGGAGAGAGCTTGTGTTGCAAGCAGCTGATGCCTGTTGACCAAGCCAACGCCTTAATAATTATTACTATTCCTGTTATGTCATGAGTCAGTACTCATCAGATCAGAACTTCAGCGATCTGCATCCAGTTATGGGAGCTGCAGCAACTTCTGAAATGAGCTGAACACGCAAACAAGATGATCACATCTGTTTGCAGCAGAGCCACAGCATTGAATATGACATTAGAGACAGTGTCATGCTTGCCAACGAAAGGTCAGTGGCAATGGACATCAACAGTCTATACATAAAAGCCACTGCGCACAGGTATAAACCACTCTTTCAGCTCCTCATGCAGACGCTCCAGACATGTATGTCGGCCAATGTTAAACTGCATGCAAGCTCTGATTGTGGATTATGTCTAAAACAAATCCAGGAGACTTGTACACATTCATGCAGTCTGTCTGAATAATGCACTCAACAGACTGCAAGCTACGACAATATGATTTATAGCCCCTCCCCAGAAAAGCCCAATATACCTCACCCGTGAGCTCTTTAAACAATGCCAAAAGGAGTGGTATTTTCTTTTCTTTCCTTTCTGATTTGTAGCCTCCCGCAGGCTGCAAGCTTTGCATACCTCTGCAGGTGCGGAGCCCAGGTGGGTATCCCTTTTACTTTTGTGCATATCTCTGCAGGTGCAGAGCCCAGGTGGGTATCCCTTTTACTTTTGTGCATACCTCTGCAGGTGTAGTGCCCAGGTGGGGTGTGTGTCCAGCAACACAACCAGCAGCTTCAGGGCATACAGCGGCATGGGGTCCTCTTCTTCCAGCACTGCAGGGATCAAGGGCAGAACTGCATCTGACACCACTGCCTTCAAGCCATCCCTCTGATTCTGGCTTGCCCTGCCTACAAGGCACATAACATTATGGGTACAATGGCCATTGTGGGTCATTGATGGCATGCGCGGGTATGTGCCAGCATTGCAGGCATGATGGCTGCACTACATCTGAAATCACTGCCTACAAGTTATGCCCTCTGAATCTGGCTTGCCCTGCCTACAAGGGGCAGAAATATTCTGGGTCATCAAAGCCAAGAAAAGCATGCACGGGTACATGCCAGCGTTGTGAGCGTGATGGTAGTGTGACACCATCACCTTCAAGCCGTAGATTGTATGCTGGCTTGTCACGCCTGCAAAACATGAGTGCACAATGGTGAGCAACACATTGCAATTGCCAGCAACACCGACACGTCTGTAGGGCCGCTGATTTGGAGCATTGAAAAATTCTGACTGCCATTCTGCCACCAAGATGTACAGAGGCTCTTTTTCAATCCCAAAATGTCTATACTGTTACAGACATGTCCATCATACAGCGGAGATCTGAACTCAAAAACGCCTGGGGACGGTAAAATTGCGTTTCTACATTGGGGAGATACATTAGGATACTGCATAGCAGCTTCCAGGCACAAAGTAAATGAGCATGTGGTTATGAACCCTGAACTCTGAATGCTTTTACTTTCCTTTTTTGGCGGCATGTCATTGCCTGCATTTTGTTTATATGCCTCCCAGAATGGGTGCCCTGGCTTTGCAGGTGTTGACTTGGCGTATAACCCCTTACTGCTTACGTACCAATGTTTGCATGTCATCGATATGCTTACCTGCGTGATTGGCCTGACTCTGCTGTTGTTTGCTTGGCGCGCTATACAGATCGGTCTCCAGCAGAAAATGCAGTATGACATCACACAGCAGCTTAAGGCACAGGAAGCGGCTGTCTCTGGACTCTCCTTGTCGCCCCACTGCTGCTGCCAAGGCTGGCAGCAAGTGCGCCAGCACTGCTTTGTGATGCACCACAACTTGGTCACTGTACTGACACAAGGCTTCCAGGCATTGGAGCAGCACTGCCTGCAGGGACTGGGTATTGTTTGTTTCGAGGTGTTCCTTCCTTTGTTTCCAGCAGGATTGCAGCAGGAATTTTTGCTATAGAGCAGAATTTAGACTCAGGTGCAGACAAGCCCTTCTCAAAGTCTTTCAGAGAGAAAGGACAAGAGTATGATGTTGTGCATCACACAAAAGCACAAGGGTGGGACATGTGGAGCTTCCTGTCAAGACTGTCTCAAGTCTGTTGCGCGGACAGCAGCAGACTCCTGCAGCTGCACCTGAAGCTGCAAAGCCATAACACTATCTTGGTAATGCAAGCACACAGTACGTGTACAGCGTACACACAAGTCTGCAGTGCCAATGTCATGACTATGACAGATGGCTCAGTACATGCCGTCAAGCTTGCTGTGTGACTACGACAAAACTGCTCGGCACCTGCTGTCAAGCCTACTGACAAGCCCACAATATGTGCAGAAAGTGTATGCACCCAGAATTCCCACTGAACACGCAACCAGACGCACACAAAGCAGGTGCACTGCAAAATCAGCTTCAATTGTTCTTCACCATTGTGATTTGTATGGTGCACGGTTTCTCAGATTTGACACAGAATGGCACTCCCCCACTGTACAGAGATAAACTTTGTGACACAGAATTGGGATTTTGGCTGAAAACAGTTCAGCCTCACATCTTTGAGGTGTAGCCACTTACCTGAAACTCTGCAATGCCGCCAAGGTCCGCAACAGAGGCGCTGGCAGAGGCAGCCAGGTAGGCTGACAGGTCTGCAATGAGGGCATCTGAAACAGCCACTGGCCTGAAGACGGGGCAAATGAGGAGCTGCTGTAGCAGAGGGAACAGAGCCAGGGCAGAATCAGTGGCCTGGTGAGGGCTTTTGGGGCCAGCTTGCCCCGTGGCCAGCTCCTTGGACACCTGCCAGGACATGTGAAGGTGTCACATGTCAGACTGGGCCATACTATGTAACCCAGTATGGCAAGGGAGCAATGAGTGGGGAGGGGGGGGGGGGTGTTTAGGGTTAAGGGTTGATAACATAATAGTGTAAACCCATTGAGTCCCACAGGCAGCCTCAATGACATCTGCCGTAATGCATTACAGGATGTGGGATTCTAAACCACACTAGTGGCCAAGCAACATGAGGCAAACGTTATTTCCAAGGTGCGACATATCCATCTATTTGCACAGGGAATGCCATTGCATATGCAATTGAGCCCTACATTCAGTCACACATTGATGCAAAATGTGGTAGACATACCTTCTGCAGCAGCACTGGCACAGCAGTTTCCACCGCAGCTGAGAAGGAAGCCATGGCATAAGAGGTGTACTGGTCTGTGTCCCTCTGCAGCTTCTCCACCTGTAAAGCAGACAGAAGCTGCATGAGACATGCTCACTGCCATGTTGTTGGTACACCACATGCATCTATGCAATGGACATCTGCAAGTGTGCATGGCACAAAGAGACACTGATGCCTTGAGCTTGACCAGCTCTGCTTCTACTAAATACCTAGCCTCGGCGCAAGCAGGCGGTCAGTGCAAGCTGCTAAAAGAGGGATACACAAGGTCAAGCGAAGCAGCCTTGACGCAGCCTGCATTGCAGCAGCTTTGTGGACCAATTCTGTGAATCTGCGCAGACAGGTTTGTTGTCTGGTATATAAATACCGTTTTTTGCTTTTCTACATGGCCATTTTGCAAAAAGCCAGCCAAACATCAGAGCAACAGTATATTTTGCGGCCGCCTGGACTAGAGCATAACCAGATTGTGTCTAAGGTCGCGCATTTTGGTGCAGCATATGTCAACATACCTGGGGTGACAGCTTGAGTTGAAATGCGGCTAGCAGCAGGGCCAAGTGGGTCTGGGTGAGCAGGGCAAACGATACTAGAGCCTTTGCCCTGAGGGCTGCTACCGGGCTCTCCAGCATTGCCAACAGCCCTGGCACCACTTGCAACTCCTCCTGTACAGAAGGACAGCAACAACAACAAGTCATAGCAGTAATGACAATACAAACTTTGGTAGGTGTTTGAACAAGTACATAAATAAACACATGGGCATGAGCTAGATTGCTCCTGAAAAGAACGAGAATGACATTGCTTGCCTTGTTGTGACCGCTCTTGCTCTCCCCTGCATGGCAACAGCCTTGTGCAACAGGAGTCGTCAAATGCAGTTTGTTCTAAAGCATGTGTGAACATGACCAATGTCTGTGACACATGACGATCATGGCCCTGCCAACTTTTACCAACCACCCCCAACAAACAACCAAAAAGCGGGGGTGCAAAGGCATCCAGGCATGGGCCCAAGCAAGTGTTGCAAGATAGAAAAAAAGTGTGATGAGTCCATGTTTGCTTGAAGGGCTACAATCAGCTTTCTTCTTCTGAGCTTACCAGAACAGGGCGGCACACAGACCTCCACGCAAAAGCTCTATGCAAGACGCTTGGCAAAGGAAAGCTATCAGGGTGGGTTCTTGTGACCTTACCAGAACAGAGGCTAGATCAGCAGGAGCATCAGGCAGGGTCAGGGCCAAGTTGAGCATGTTGGCAGCTGCTGCCTGCACCTTAGCATTGTCATCAGCCAGTCCTGCAGCACCATCATGCATTCATAAGTTAATGGACATCACGTGTGCATCGCATCACACACACAGCACCATCATACACGTATCCCTTGATGAATATCACATTTCATCGCATCATAAATGCAGCACCATCATACAATTATCTCTTGATGAATATTACTTATCATCGCATCACAAATGCAGCACCATCATACACTTATCCCTTGATGAATATCACTTTTCATCGCATCATAAATGCAGCACCATCATGCACTTATCCCTTGAAAGAACATCATGTTTCATCACATCACAAGTACAGATCCTTCATGCGCTTGCTTCTTGAATGAGATCATGTGTCGGCGCACCACACGTGCAGATCCCTCGTGCACTTACTCCTGGAACAAGTATTGGATTTTGCATACCACCAGAAGTAGAGATCCCTGGAAATTGGTATGTGTAGCACATGATCACACACGCAGTAGGTTGACATGCATTCTGAGCAGACTTTGCCATGAAGGTATTGCAAGATCTTCCCATTACCAGTCCACACTTCAAATTGCTGCGGCGACAACGTAAGCTTGCAGAGCATGCGCAGCCGTTGCTTGCTTGCCTGAGTGACAAGACAATTCTCTCCATACAGGTGCCACCAGACTGGATGCAACAGCTGTGTGGGATTACTGTGTGACTTCTTCAATATTGAAGGTGTTCCTTTCAAATGTGCCATGCAGAATATCAGGCATTCGCCTGACTAACAGGCTGAATGACCGATCAGCAAATAAACACAAGTATTGTCAAGCAAGTGCAGCAGAGAAGTGCCTTGCTTCCCACAATAGGGCCTACATTCTCTCTGAGTACCTTGCACAATAGGCTTGTGAGCAACAGCAGCAGACATGTGCCCTGTTTCTCAAAGTAGGGCCTACATTCTCTGCCTACTTTGGACAACAGGCTTGTGAGCAAGCACAGCAGACAGGCGCCCTGAGTCTCAGAACAGACCCCAAAGTCTGCGTACCTTGGACAACAGGCTTAAGGGAGTACTTCTCCAGCGTGGGTGTAAGCAGGGTGGGTGAGTGGCGCATAAGGCGCGACAGCGTGGAGGCAGCTGTGGCCCGGATGTTGTCGTTCTTGGAGCCCTGCCAGATGGTGACAAGGTAGGACACCACCTCACTGCTGCCAAATCGCGTCGCCCAGGTCCCTGCCTGGCTGCCGATGTTCTCTATGGTCTTGATGGCGTAGTGCTGCACATGGAACACGATTTTGACATTCAACCAAACGTGGCATGAAGCTGTCACCATTTGGCCTTAACACAGTTCAACTAAATGTGACACAAAGCTGTCACCATTTGGCCCTAACACAATTCAACCAAATGTGATGCAAAGCGGTCACCATTTGGCCCTTACGCCCCAGTGTGTAGTGAGACTTGCTGGTTGGATGAAGCATTGTAGTTTCTTCTGTGAAGAAGTTGTGATAGGCTGTGGAGCTGTCCAAGACTGTTTTGTCTGATAGCACATGTGGGGGTTTGACTGAGCCCCTGTGATCAGTGTAATTGGTTTGGCATTGCACAGGCTATCACTGGCAAAGCATGTTGAAGAATTGATGCATTCATCCATCCAACCCTCTATCCATCCAAAGCAGCCTGATGTCATGACCATGAAAAGCTTGTTACGCTGTCAGGGGTCAGGGGCTGTTTGGTACCTGGGCTATTTCATCTTCGCCAGGCTTGAGCATGCGGCCAACCAGCGTGATGGTGGTAGCTGGAACCTGCCACTGACTCGTCTGACTGGCGTCCTGCATTACACATTATAATGATAACAACAATTTAACGCTTTCCAGCTCATGATGAGCTAGGTACGTGCAGGACAAGTCTTGTCTCCTAAGAGCAGCCTGTCTTAACAGCCTGTCTTAAGCTTAGTTTGTGGACTTGTCTGGCTGGTATCTTGCATCATATGTTATCGAAGCTCACTTTGTTGCCTTGAACATTTGGTGCTCAGTGTATCTCAGTTTGCCAGTCATTGTCTGTTGACTCCCCTGATGAGTCCTCGATTCAGGAAATGTAAGTTGACTGTTGACCTGTCTGATTGCTATTTTGCAAGCAAAGCTGAAGGTGAGTCTGTTTGACCCAAATCTTGACATTTTCTTTCTGAAAGAATCTCAAGGTTCTGAGATTGTGCATGTTGCTGTTGCTGCTGATGCAACATAGAGTTTTTCCTGTAGCAAAGATGGCAACATGATAAGAGAATATGGGCGGTCTGGCTGTACGACAGCAACAAACTGAAACAAGTTGTTCATACCAAAGCGGTGTGAACATCAGCGCAGTCATAGCAGAACTGCTACTTTGCAGACAAGCAGGACAGTTCCTGCTGTGTTTGTCAGTGCGAAATATCTGGTGATGGACGACCTGACTTTGGTGAGACGGCAACTTACCTGTTGCTGTGTGGCAACATAAAAAAGCAGCTCTCCTAAAGTCGCCATGATGCGCCGCCGAACCCTTTCGTTTTTGTCCTTCAGCCCTTCTGTCAGCACCTCAATCACACCTGCATCCAACAGACAAGGCGTATCAGAGCTGGTGTGCATGTTGCATGCCACCAGGACGGACAGACCTTCAGACAGACACAGACAAGCAGGTTGACAAACAGACAGACAGGCTCACAGACAGACAGACAGACAGACGCACAGACAGTGAGTGAAGTTTGCCACCATGAGCGCTGTCGTGCACACATGCATTCAAGTTAGAACATTTGTTCAACAGATAAAGCTCAGCAAAGGTGCATGCAAATTATGATCACCTGTGGTCGCCAGCTCATCGGCAATGTAGGTGGCATGCCGTACAAGAAGCCCCAGTGCAGACGCTAGGCGTACTCTGAGCGTGGGGGCTCTGGCATTTCTGAGCATGCGCACAATGAGTATGGTCAAGGAGGAGTTGATCAGCACATTGGCTGCCCCAGTGTCTGTGCACAGCGTCTCAAAGTATGCCAGCACGTTGACCTGCAAGCGCAAGCATGACCGAGCTTTTTTCCGTTCTTTATTGAGCTTGGCTGATTTCAATTAATCGGTGTACACTTTCTGCCTTTTGGGACTCATCAGGGGAGTCAGCAGACTCATCAGGGGACTCAACAGATAGTAAGTGGGAAAAACTTTGAATGAGACAACTCACTTTTCCTGACCACGGAAAATTCCGATTTGCGTAGATGGAACCACATGCACCTAAACAAAGGAAGATTTACTGTGCAAACTTTCCTTTCTGTTCATGCTGTAACACAGGCTCATCATGCATTCCTTGTAGGACTTGGATTCTTTCATCTCGCTTCCTAATTCCAACCTCTCTTAGGTCATTTCTTTGCTTTCAAAGCTGCTTTCTTTTGTTTGCTTAATCTTCTGCAAGTGCCGCATGCAGAGCCCCACATGTGACCCAGGCCTTCAAGCACAAGCTTGGGAACATGGTGAGTCTCAAGAAGTGTATCTGGCGGCAGGTTATTAAGCTTAAGTTACAAGTCACGTGACCTTTATTTAAAATGCACAGACTTGTTTAAACTTGCCAACCCTGTGGTGGGAAACAGCTGGTTGCTTATAGGCTATGCAGCAAATCATACACGTGTCATGCGCAAGATTAGTTGAATCAGGTGCAGGCTAGCAAGCTACGCCTGAGGCGTCTGACTGTGCATGCTTGCTGTATGAAGTGTCCAGTGAGACAGCAGGGCTGACCTTGTCTTTGAGAGGGGCAGCGCCCGCAATAGCCCTGTACACTTGGGTCAGGAAGGCCTCCAGGTCCTGCTGTGATGCTGACAGCATGTCCTGTAGTGCCTGCAGCCACCACAGCATGAACAGACCAGCACCAACTATTGTACATTTGTGGCAATGGTGACAAATTGTTACATGCTCATGCCAGGTGATATGCCCACACAGCCAGATTCTGTCTAGCATTCAATGCAATAGTGAGTTGGCAGGCTTTGTCGCTACAGGTCACAGGTTCAAGCGGTAGTTACATGCTGAATTGTCAGGCTTCTGTGTCGGGTGATAGGAGTGGACTTTCTGCTCCTCACCAATGCGTCTATGGTACTTGCCCTGATAATAACAATAGCTACAGGTGTGCTAACCGTTGTTGTTAGGTACCTACTAGGTGTGTCTAAATCCAGTTCTGTGTGCCGACACCTACTGACATTGGACACTATATTGCACCCAAGGGGTGTTGTAATGCAACTGCAATGAAGAGTGGACAGCAGTGCATCAAAGCAAGAGTTTGCAATGCCAGTTTGCTGTGGTCCCCAAAGGGCAAAAGCATCCAGTCTGTAAGGTTTGACAAGGACCCACCAGGGGCTTGAAGGGCAGGGCATGTGCATCCCACTTGGGCTCTGGCAGGCGCTCAATCCTCCTGTTGGCCACAATTGGCTTCACAGAGGAATCTGAAGCATGCCAGATGAGCTCGTATACAGAGGGGCGGGGGTTTCCGGATGTGGAGGGCTGCTCTGCAGGGCCCTCATCCTGGACTGCTGGCCTCTCAAAGTCTGAAACAGTGAAAGGAACTGCTTCGTGATGCTGGTGTGCCATGGCCTGTACTGTTGCATACTCAGCAACCACAGGTGCAGGGAAAGATACATGTTTGATGAATGAACGGATGAATGAACAGGCATGTACAATGCTGCATTGAGACTGCATCTGCTATAAGCACTATGCCTAAAGCCACTGGCCAGCAGCATTGCTGCAGCAGGCTGACAGCTGTTTTACATTACATGCCTTGCAAAAGACACAACTGAAAACGTTGCCGCAAACACGTGTTCTGTTTGATTTGAAAAGCAGGTCTGCTGGCCTGCTTTTCAGGCCAACTACAAGTGCTTGGGGTGTTGACTGACAGTCATTGTGTCACAAGGCAGACATGTGATACCTACTGGTTGACTGGCACAGATTGTATTCCAGCAAGCAATCAGGTCGCTGAGTGTGTCATGAGACACACCTGATGAGGTGGCAGGAACAGGCCCTCTTTCTCCTTCAAAGACAGGCTGGCTGGCATTGCTGGATGCAAGCTGCCTTTCATGCTCTGCAGCATTGGCAGCAGCAACACTGCGGCGCAGGGCTTCTGAGTCAGGCATCTCCACCACCCCCTTGCCACCCCCAGGGTCCAGGGTCCCTGCTGGTGGGGCCCCACTGTCGTCCATCACGTGGGCCAGGGGCGACAAGCCCTCCTCTTCTTCATTTGACCCTGGACCTGCCAAGCAATTGTGTTTGTTCATGTCTGTGGCGAGGATCAGGATATATAGTCCATACAAGGTGTGGATGTAGCCTGCCTTGCATGTGCCCTGCCTGGCACGTGCCCTGTTTTGCATGTGCCCTGCCTTGCATGTGCCCTGCCTTGCATGTGCCCTGACTTGCATGCGCCCTGCCCCAATAGTCACAAGGCAGTCCTCTGGGCGCATTGTGTGTCCAAACTTCCTGAGTCACTGGATGCAGTAAGTACAGAAAAGCATGCTCAACCTGCGGCATCTGTTGTTTGCTCCTCAAAGTCCAGCTCAGCGTCAGTGTGGTTCAGCTTGACATCCCCACTGGGAGCTCCACTGCTGCTGGCAGCATGGTACTCACTGCCGTCACTCTCCTTCTCCAAATTGTTGCGCACAATGATGGACAGCCGCATCACATCTACTGTGCTGTCTCGCACCTACACCATTCATTCGTTCATTCGTCACTCAATAGTTTGTCTGATCGTTCCTTCTTGGTTTGTTTTCCTTCCTTCTTTCCTTCTTTCATTCCTTCATTCAATTCTTCATTTGTTACTTCATTCATTCATTCAAAGCATGTCTTCCGCTAGGATCAGCTGTTGCGTGGTTTTGTCTGCAGTCAACAGCATGCAGGTACCTGTGCAGACAAACTCTGCTTGGAGCCACAAAAGGGGAGGTGACACCTGTGCGTGATGCTGATATACCACCTTCTGGGCAGAGCTGCTTCTGTGCTGTTCAACATTTGCAGCTGGAGTCTTGAAGATTGACAACACTGCCTGCTGCCAAAAGGGGGTGAAGAGTCCGGGACAACTGACATGACTTTCAATACTGCCAAGCCAATCTAGAGGCGCAAGCTGTGCAGTGTGAGCCAAGCAATGCATATTTCTCAGGACACCCAGGCAAATGTCAGAGCCTCAAGAACAGATGTATGCCGAGCACGCTGAGGGTCTGAGCTGCTCGTGCTCAATCATTGTATGGCTTCATAACAAACTGGAGTTGCTGTATTACCTGGGCTGCTTTGACATGCGTTTCAAGCTGCCCATTTGCCTGCACAGCAGCAGGCTGTGCGACAGGGCGGAGCCCATGCCGCTTGATGAAGGCATCTAGCATGGGCTCAGGGGGCATGGGGCGCTGGGAGAGGGGGGTCTGCCAGAAGGGGTGCTCACACATGGCCTTCCAGGTCAAGCGGGTAGCTGGGTTCTTGACCAGAAGCTGAGATATCAGGTCTTGAA
>JAABUP010001903.1_pt1 | contig 42427 bp, 65 predicted proteins | sample 5559201 | NCBI WGS metagenome assembly JAABUP01 (sample SAMN10711887, study PRJNA513373) | rock metagenome | isolation source: Antarctica rocks | place: Antarctica
CTGCATCACATATTTCTATTGTCAAAAAGAAGGACTGTTGTAGCCTGAAATCAGGGTAGACCAGCGTCTGCAGCATTGTTCGCATGAAGCATGATAGTCGTGAGATCAGACTTGACAAATGATGCACATTGCATGCAGTGTGCTCGTTGCTGCAAACCTGTTGGCAGGCTTCTGCCTGCATATCAAAGCTGCAAAGACTGCAGCAGGTACCAAAGCAAGATCTGGGCAGTTGCACAGCAACACAACATTGCAAATCTTTACTGCAGCCCCATACACTATTGGCTCACAACCAGCTGACAGAGTCACACATGCCATATGCAAGCATGGCAATCAGCATCTCACTAAAAACAGTCCAAGATGATGAGGCAAGATGGATGTATACCTTGACTGCATTCTGGAGGTGTGAGAGCTGGTAGCGAAGGGCCTCCTCAACTCCAGCATGAGCAGCAGCTCGCGCCTCAGCTTCAGCCCAGGAGGCCTCAGCTGCCTTGAGTCTCTTATTGCTGCCTCTCAGGCTCACCACCTCTGCCTCCAGCTTTTGTACCCTCTCCCTGGACCAGTCATATTCAACTAATCATTCAACCAGTCAATTTACATTCGCTGTCTTCAGGACTCATCAGGGGAATCAGCAGACCATGCCTGGAAAGTCAACAGAGTCACTGAGTACTGAAAGTTTCAGGCATTTGACACTCGAGCACCAATGGAGTTACACTCATGTGCAAAGGCCTTGCATGACATGATTGCAGTAGCAAAAGCAGTAGCAAAAGCAGTAGCAAAAGCAGTAGCAGTGACAGCAGCATTGCAGAAGGAGGCTTTTGCAAGGTTTGTCCCTCTTCTGCACCCATAGGTCAGGGCTGAGTCCCTCTTTGCAGTAAGAATTTCGCATCCCTGCTGGGTTCAGCATGTTCTGCAGCTCTGACCAAAATGCCCTTTTGCAACATGCTAACTGTACACTCAGTGCTACAACTTGGACGAAAAATGTCAAGATTGGAAGTAGACATGCCTGTAGGTGGCACTGCTGAGCGCTTGTTTTGGAGCATCTAAGCATGCATGCGTGGAGAGCAGCTGTGCCGAAACCCCTTAGATTATGCAGATCAAACAGCGTCATCCATGATCATACAGCAAACAATACAGCAGCAACGGCAGCAGCATCAGCAGCAACAGCAGCAATGCTGTGGTCTGAGGACTTGCCAACAGGTATCCTTAAGCCGCCTATGGTAGGGTGGGTATACAGGTACAGCACAATGTTGGACTCTGCTGCAGCAAATGGTACAACAGCTGCACATTACCTGTCAGCTTCCAAGGCACGGCGCTCCCTGTCCAGAGCCTCCCTGTGAGCCTTGTACTCCTGATCTAGATCCCGCCTGGCATTCCTGTATGCCGAAGCAGCTGCTGCTTGGGCTTCGGCCACCTGGCAGGCTGACTCAGCATCCTGGCGAGTCAGCATCTGCTCACGTGATGCGACTCTTTGCTCACGGCCGTTGAGTCGATCCTGCATTGCAATGTGTATTAGCACTTCCTGTTGCGTCCCATGCAAAGCACAATGATACGGTCTGTGCACTTGCAATCTACATGCTAATCAGTGAATTCTATGCTGAAGTCAAGCATGATGCTTGCTGCATGACTGGATGCATGCAGCAATGCAGTAGCATGCTGCTAGCACATGTCTTGCATGTTGAGTGTGTGTCCAGTGGCTTTCTATTCGCAGCGAGCAGTGCTGCAACACAAACAGACCTGCTGAATGTCAAGTTGGCGCTGTGCATCAGCTTTCCAGGTGGCCAGGTCTTCTTCCTGAGCCTGCAGCTGCTGAAGCTGCTCCAGCAAGCTGCTGTGCATGTCATGCTGCTGCTTCTCCATCCTTTCTAGCATCTGCAAGCCACATCATCCCTGCTGCTCAAACATCTTGCAACCAGGTGTCAACTTTCAGATTTGGTGGCTCAATTGCTGCTGTGCTGTGACAAGGACAAAATCTGCTGTACAAGGTTGATCAACTCAAACAGTACACACAGCTTTGCTCAGTCTCATCTAGTGACTTACGTTCCACTTAATACTGATCAAATGATACATGCTGGCCTGCAGCTGTTTCCAGTGGTGCCAAGACCCTCCTACCACCGTGCAGCATAGCAAAACGAATGAGCACATGCTTGTGCTTCCAACCCAACTGTCAAGTCAAACAGGCAAGTAAGCTAACCCAATATGCTGATCGAGCATGTCTGATGCAAACAAATGTATTGGACAGATTGAGGGAGCAACAGACCTGCTGCTCTTGAGCTTGCAATTGCTGCAGGCGCTCCTGATGGTCCTGCTGCAGGGCAGCTCGCTCCTGATTTGCCACGTGACGTGCATCATTGACCCCCTCCGCCCTGGCTGCCTTCACCTCTACTTCCCTCACCTGCCCTACCTGAAAGACACCACTGACATCTTGGCAGACCTGACCACATGTGGGGCATTGTAGTTGTAACAATCATTGACGCTATCACAGTCTTGCTGAGTAACAGAGTCATCAGTATTTGTGTCATTGTCATTTGTTATCATTGTCATTCTTGTCATTGCAATCACTGGACACATCTGCAGTGTTGCTGCCATCAGTGAACCCCTTTGTCCCTAGCAGCCCTCACCTCCGTGAGCTGTTACCAGGACACACTACTGAAATACTGGGCTGTTTTGGTGTCATGCAGAGCACAAGCACATGCCTTGTTGTGCCATCATGCTTTATGATGCCAGCCTGGCTGGATGTTTGGCAGGCACAGGGAGAGGCAATTGTGCTGGTGTGTAGGCGGTGTGACAGCTCATGACAGTATTGGTACCACAAGCAGCAACATGCCAGCTTCTGGTGTTGACAGCACTGTTCTGGTGCATGCTGATGCCCACACGGGGTTTGGAGAGACTATAGCCTCTGCCGGCATTGATCAGAACAGCTAAGTACTGGTGACCTTGTAAAGGTACAGAAAATAAGGTGCGTACCTGTCGTTGTACTTCCTCCTGCAGTCGTGCCTCACACTCCTGGCGATAGGCCGCCATACGCTGCTCCATTGACTTGTACGGCCGCTCCCTTTCCTCCTGCACAACACGTGCCACAGCTTGTCAAAGGCTGAGTCAATTATCTGCTGCAACAGCATGCTGTTGATTTGGTCACAGTTCTGGATACTGGGGTCTGCTGACTCATGCGCTGTAATGCTTGTCTCAGTCACGCATCTATGGCTTGAGTTGGGCACAGAAGGATCAATGCAAAACAAGGAAATGAGTGTGTGGTGCAGTGGTGGCTTTGTGTTATGGAGGACTAGAAGGCATGCCTGTGACTGCTTGAAATAGGTGTCCTCCAGCTTCTGCAATGCTAGGCTGAGTGGGCTGCCATCATGCTCTGCGGTCTGAATGGCTACCTCGCTCACAGACTTTGTGCCCAGCACCTCAGTCACTGACTGCAGCAAGCTGATTGCAAAGGCAGGCTCACTGACACCTCCTGATCGGCGCACAAAGACATAGCGCATCAGTTTCAATACTGAGCACTCAGTTGCAACAGGTACGAATGCAGACACGTTGTAAGGAGTGCTTGAGGGTCATGCCAGTGCTGCAGCACTGGCTGCAAGACAAGCCTGCTGCCCCGATCATGAAACAGCATGTGGCATGCGCATGCAGGAGGCTCACCATCTGCAGTGCTGAGAGTACACTTGGTGCCCAGGGCAGTCTGAAGAGGACTGCCAGGACTGACTTGCATGAACTGCAGGATGTCTGCATGAGTGAGGGCCTGCAAGCCGCTGATGCCAGCCTCTGGTTGGAACACTGAAAGCGTGTAATGGTAATGACACGCTGACAGATAGTCCACAATCAAGCTGTTCATGACATTGCGCCAGAGCGCTTCACTGCTTGGTACCGCTGCATGGACGCTGCATTCCTGCTTTTGCAGCTTGGTGAGCACCTGTGACCTGAGCTGGGTCTGCAGATAATAGTGTAAGATTGTGCTGTGATGAACTGCTTGCATCTGAAATGTTGTGGTCTGATCTTGCTGCATAGAAAGTCGCAACATTATGAGAGTGTACCTTCAGAGAGCTCATCACTCCGGCTGCCTTCAGCTGAGAATACAAGTGTTGCTTGAAGTCGCCAATTGCCATTTGTGAACATTGGTGCTGGGAGGAGCTGGTATGAACAGACATAGTAGTCAATCGGGGTCTCCGAATGCCTACACGGAGCTGAAGTCAGCAGACCGAGCCGGCAGCTGCCTCTGCCCGGCACCCATCCACATTGTTGCCAGTAATCTGGCAAGTGCTATATGTTCGGCCGCATGCTGAGCTGCCTGATCGGCTTGCTGGGTGTTGTTAACGCAGAGTTGACAGAATGGGGAATCCAAATCGGTGCTTTGCTTTCATGCTTGCAGACCGGAATTGACGCACTGCATGCCGTTGACGTGACACCTGTCCACTTGCAACCTTGCTTCTTGGCTGGGCCTTTTGGAAAAGTTTCAAAGATGCAGCTGAATGTCACTGCAGGCTTGCAGTTTGACTCGGAGCATCGTGAACACACTGAAATGTGCAATGAGGAAACTGCCAACCTGAGATGCATATGGCTCTGTTCACTCAAGGTTGACCGTGAACGCTGGCTGTATCATCAAAAAGCCACTCAAGCCAAAGCTTGGACAGATCCACCATGACCTGCGGATCAACCGTCTGCAAAGTGCACAGCTTAGCTTGTTGTACTACAGACACAAATGCGGCAGCAGGCTCAGAAGCTGAGGCAAGTGTCACATTCCACAAGTTGACAGGGTTGTGTGAGGACTTTGCACGAATTAGCTGGGACAGAATGACTAAAATTATTGTGATCATTTCTTTTGTGCAAGAACCAGCACAGAATCAACAAAGACATATTTCATTTTCAGGGATTCCTTTTGTACTGCTCAACACCCAAAGGACACATGAAAAATCCCTATCCGACAGCTGCTAGCGCTTGTGTTCACAGGCATGTGCATGTGGGCTGAACCGCATTTTGTCCAACGATAACAACTGCGTGCGACACTTTTTAGAAATTGCCTGAAGCGGCGTCATTACAATAGCTGTTACCTGTATGAATCAGCAGTTTTACCTTGGGTAATGTTGTACACGGTCATGTTATACACTAAATTAACATAGCTTGACAGAACCTGCATACTGCCCATCATGACCTCCAGTCAAGAATAACAAAGGCTGCATGTGGCTAGTGGTTGATGCCAGCTGGCTTCTGTTGCCAGAAAGGTTCACAATGGCTGTTTCCATAATGCCTGTCTGCCTCACAAGCAAGGATTGACAGCTTCAACAGGGTCATCAAGAGGAAAGAAACCCCACATCATGTTATGTCTGTCATGCTTCCCTTTCCACGCAAATGTGTGCACCTCACACCCATCATGAATATCACCACCCCAGGCATTGAGGTTCTGCACCACAAAAGCTCCAAGCTCAGGGTTACAGGTACACACAGACACCAATCATGCTCCACTGCTGACCAACCTAGAAACATTGCTGTCGGATAACAGTGGTAAGTCTGTAGACCTGCCATCGTGACAAAGCCAATCACTTCACACTTGCTAGTTGTGAGGCAGTCTAGACATACAGTTCATTTTCTGAGATCAAGACCCTAACATCAAAAATAGAATGCATGCATGCATGCACCATCACATGTACATTGCAGCAACTTCACACGCTGAGGGGATAGCAGGCAACCAGGAAGGCATTTTGTACCTCTGTGTCATCACTGGAAGGGCGGCAGGCAAACCAGTTGCCTTCACAGGCCACTAGGTTCCAGCGAGCTGAAGGACTGGTGTCTGCTAGTACTGTGTCACGCACTGCTTCATCCATACCACAGCTACGTAGAGCAGTGTTGGTGTCAGCATTGATGATCTTGACAGAGCTGCCAAAGCCTGTCTGCTCAACCTGCAGTGTCATTACAGACACACTTGAGCACACAATCTTCACTGGCTCAGCAACCAGTAACATTGCTGAGATTTGTCCTGTCTCATGTTAGGCTAAGCTCCCTAAACAAGATCATGTTTCAGCCAGTTATAAATTGAGAGTCTGATGTCCAGAACACATTGATCACATTGCAGGGCAGCTGTGTATACATGAGATGTAGCACAGTCACATGGAGAACCTCACACAGCACCATGAGGCAGTACAACACCTCCATTTTGTGAGAACCTGAGAGAAGTCTGACCATGAAGAAGATTAAGTAGAATGAGGCACGCAATACCTTCCAGGACTGCTCAGGTGATCCTGGCAGAACCAGCCTCAAAACAAGCCGACCCTCCTCAAGACTCAGCCCAAAGCGAGAGTCCCTCCTCCTCACTCTGACACTGAACAGACGCTGCCTCTCTACAGCATTTTTTGCCAATGCAGGTGGCTGGTAGTTTGCAGGCACAATCTTCCACTTTTGTTCATCGGCTTGTTCCCAGGCAGACGCTAGCACTTCACAAGGGGAGGTGTCTGCGTCGCTCAAGGACAGCTCGAAAGTGCTGTGGCCAGCTGTCCAGTTCAGCTTGTGATTGTAGGTCGGCCTGATTGCCCTGAAATTATCCCCAGCCACTTGCTGCTCATCTGTACCCTGCAGTACTCAGCTTGCTTGAGCTCGTCATGTCATGCTGTGACTAAAGCTGATGACTAGTCAAAGCTGGACAGCCAGCGTTTCCATTAGTGCAGATGGACAGTGTCAAGAATGTCAGCATACTAGCAACACTAATTGGCGATACTCTTTAGTGATGAGGATGTCAGCATACTCTCTGGCATGCATAAAAACTGTTTGCGGAGTGGTGTTCTGTGGGTGGGTGGGTGGACGGGTGCAAGCGAGCGAGCAAGCAGTCAAAGCAGCAAATGAATCCATGTCCAAAGCAAGCTGAAGTGGAGGTTGGACCTGGTCCAGCAAAGTGCAGCGTCGTGTGAGGTCTGCATCTTTTCCCATGGCGTAGTCAGCCAGAGTGAGTGGCTGGCCCTGCTCACCAGCCCACACCAGCTGCATGGTGGCCTTGTTGATCAGCACAAAGGCCTGTGACTTGGTATGGCAGGTCTCGCCTAGTGGCCCAATGCTCCATTTGCTGGTGCTGCAACCAAATTGACTCCAGAAGTCCTGGTACCACATCTGATGGGGGTCCCCAGGTTTCATGCGGGCCATTATGAGGGGTCCTGAGAGATCTGCTGGATTTGCTGATAGCACCTGCAAGGCATTTCACAGACATATTCACACAAGGTATGGACCCCAAGGATGTATGTTGCAGACATACCTTTGCCAGTTGTCAGGCAGTGCTCGTGCTCAAGTTTTGCATGCCTAAAGAGAAGCAAACAGCAGGCAAAGGATTGCTTACTCTTCCGCTCGTGTACAATGGGGTCAGAGTCTGACAGGAATGCCACTTGCTAGCAGTGCAAACATGACAAGCAGAGTTTGGTGCATGCAAAATCATGATGTCCCAAATGGCAATGAGTCTGCGACGCAGTGAAGATACGAGCTGAACACGCACCACATCTTGGGCTGCAAAGACATGGATGTGCTTCCAGTCTGCAATTTTGGGCCTCTGGATGTAGTGACGAGCTCCAAGTGCCATGGTTGGTGCACCATGCCCAAACTCCCTCATCTTTGCTGCACCAGCCGCAATAGTGCTGACAACTGCCCTGCGTCCTATACCAAACGGTGCTCCCCACACCTCTGTGGCATGTGTAAAGGCAGGCTTGCCCAAAGATTTGCCAAAATGCCCACTGTATCTGACCCACTGTGTAGCAGGATTGTTGGCAGAGACAAGGACCAGGTTCTCCTCTTTTGTGTATGGCTTCCACACTGCACTTTTGGGAGACTGGTGGATGATATCTATAGCTTCAACACATTGGTGAGCCTGCAAGTGCCAGTGTTGGGTGATGCAAGAACACAGACTGTGTGTGTTTGCTGGTGGTGGCAGGGCTACTTTGGCAGTGCAGCTGACTTGAGAGCTGGAGATAGAGACAATATACCTGATGTGTGATGAACCAGGACTGTCGCACAGGCCTGCCAACTTCCTCTGTGTAGCTTGGCACTCTTGTTGGCTGTGCTAAGAAGTAGTTGGCATGGTTCAGCAGTGAAGCGTATACAAGTGGATGACCATCTTGAAGTGGATAATCCCCTACAAATTAGGTTATATCAGAATCGCATCATGAAGAGGAGAGCATGCAACTATGGCAGAGCCTGTGCAAATGAGGATGGAGGAGCCAAGACACACTCACCTGGGAAATACCATGCTTGCTCGCCATGGGCCTCATAGGCAACAGATAGCACCTTTGAGAAAGATGTGTCTGTCCTCACAATGAAGTGCTCGACGTCACCCTGGTGACGTCCATACTCATGAGCAATGCAGTTGAAGTGCTTGGCAATAGGTGGTGTGCACCGAAAAGTCTGAGAACCTTGGTAGGCATACAGGAATATATAGTATATGTCCACGAAGGACTCCTCTACTTCCACAATTGCCACGTAGACGGGAGCATGAATCAGCCCCTCGATGGGGGTGTGGCCTGCATACTGGGTGGGAGATATCTCCACAAAGTGCTCTTGTTGATCACTGTTGAAGTATGAAGCTAACTCCTCTAGAGTGGCATCGCCAACGTGGAATTCGTGAGCCCCAGTTGGATCGTCACGTCTGCGCTGTATCAAAGTGCTGTCTTTCAGAAGGTGACTGACTGAGCAAGGAAAAAACTGTTCACTCTCGTGGAAGACAACTGTAGGACAATTTTGCCGGATGAACGCGAGCTCATCAGCAGACATGAGCAAGGCGACAGGACGACAGTGCGATTAATAGTACGGACAGGACGACATGCATCCAAATGCGCAATGGAGGTAAGTACGCACTGAGCATTGATGTGAGCTCACACACACACAACTTCCAACCCATCAAGACTGAGGTCAAGATACGCAATGCGTACATGCGCGCAATGCGCGCACGGACGCCGATCATGCCGCCAGACCTAGCTTTGCTGAGGCTCAGCTCAAGCTGCGCAACAAAGTCTGACAGGCAGTGACAGCATCTGTCAGGACTCCGTGCACACGCCTGACAGAGACTGAGCACGCTCAATCCCACACGCGCGTTGTCGTCCGCTACACTCTCACGCAACACCCTTCACAAGGGCAACAAACGTGAGCGATAGAGTAATTACTGTGCGCAGTATATTTAGGCCTGTTCGTTGCTGTCTGTGATGCGGAAGCGCAGCAAAGCTGGCGCACCTGAAGCTGTGGCCTCCAGTAGCGGGTCCGAAGCTGCTGAGGAAGAGCTTTTTGCTGCTGAACAAAGGCTGGGAGGGGAACACCCAGCCGCAGAGCCCGCGTGGAGCGACGAAGAGGACGTTTTATCAGAGGCCGACGAAGAAGACTCAGAGTTGTCAGGCAGCGACCGTGAGAAGGAATCAGGCACAGATGCAGACAGTGAAGCAAGCAGTGCAATTGAAGACAGCCCCTCAGATGATGATGAGCTGGACACTGCAATAGTGGAGCTAGCTGCTGGCAGAGATGCTGAAGACGCTGAAGCCAACCCACTCGTGGCAACGTATGTGTTCAAGCTCACACGCTTTCCTTGTGCCTCTCATCTGCAACCTGCATTCTTTGCGGTGGTTTGTCCAGTGTCTTGTCTACGCAGCCAGCATTCTCAGGATTTCTTATGTAGCAGCTGCATCAATCAGCAAGTCAGGCTGGATGGCCACATCCAGCTTCTGTCTGAGCTGCCTTGTGTCATTGCAGACCTGATGGGGACCCTGCTGGGGATCTGCAAATAGATGCGGGGTCAGATTCATCTGAAGATGGAAGGGCACCCCGCAACACAATTGGGCAAGTCCCTCTTGAATGGTACAAGGACGAGCAGCATATAGGGTACGACCGCGATGCCAAAAAGTTGATCAAGCGAGATAGAAAAGACAAGCTTGACATGCTGCTAGCACAGACAGACACCAAGCAGGGCTTGCGCACCATATATGACGAGTACAATGATGAAGAAATTGTGCTGTCCAAGGATGAGCTGAGGCTCATTCAGAGGATAAGGCAAGGGCAGTTCCCTGACGTCGAGGTATGATGATAATGCATGCTATGTCTGATCCAAAATGCATCAGTAGGTGCATGTGTTCTTCATCCTGGATTCTGTGCGTTTCTGTGCGTTTCTGTGCGTCTGTCAATTTGTCAGCAGTTGTTTGATGTGAATTCTGTGAAACAACATTCCTGTGCATCTTGTTGTCTGCAGAGCATGCTTTTAGCTTGACTGATGATGACTCACATCTGTCCGTACCATCAGAGGTTTCTGTGATGAGACAAAGTTTGTGGAATCTCGTTAGTCTGAAGTCAAGCAAAGCAGATCACGCAAAGCAAAGCTCAAGCTTGCTTACACTCATCTGAACTCTTGCACTGCACTTCACTTGCATTCTGAACACTTCTACGCATGCTGTTGCCTGTCAAGAGCATGAGGTATGCTGAGCTTTGCACCTTCTGACGCTGCTGTGGTTGCCTGGCAGATCAACCCATACGAGCCAGAGGTCAACTGGTTCAGCGATGACAAGGAGATCATGCCACTGTCTGCTGCGCCAGAGCCCAAGAGACGCTTCATACCTTCCAAGTGGGAGGAGAAGAAGTAAGCCTTTCTTCCACCCATTGACCAGTGCCAGTGTTGCCATTTGCTGTACAGGCTCTGACATGTCGCATTCAGACTACACTGACGCTTTCCCTTTGTTGTGAGTTTGAGCGTATGTTGTGCTGGCCTGTCAATGAACAGTTGACTACGCCTGCATGTGGGCATGGCAATGGATGTCAGATGTTTCCTTGCATGGTGTCCAGCTGTGCATCATCTCACTGGCATATCCTGGGCTGAGCATCTGCAGTCGCGTAGACATTCTCAGTACTACACAAGCATTGGTCAAATGTAGCGCTGCCAAGTATTCATGGATTGACAGCAGCTTGGTGGATGTAGGGTGGTCAAGCTGGTGCGTGCATTGCGCAAAGGATGGATCAAGAGGTCCAGCGAAAGGAACTTGCCAGTCAAGGAGCCAGAGGCTTACCTTCTGTGGGCAGATGATGGTATGGCCACAGACAGGACTGCTACTGGGTTGTCCTATGTGCCGGCAACCAAGACCAAGCTTCCAGGACATGAGGAGTCTTACAACCCACCTAGGGAGTATCTGCCTTCTGAGGTCAGTATCCACTCTAGACTTGTTGTCAACATTGGGTTGCTGCCTGTTTCACACTGATGCATACTGGCCATTGTACTGGCCAAAACTCCCAACGCGTGTGTTCCAAGCCGGCTACTCCCCTTTGCTTCTCTCTCTCACCTACCCCTGTATCACATGCAATTGTGTCCTTTGAATATGGGATCACCTTACTCACACAATAACCTCACAGTCCCAATACTATACACTCAAGCACAGCAGCCATATGGTTGCATGCCATTGACAATGATTTTGCAGCTGACCAATCATTGGTCCTCATGCAGGAAGAAAGGAATGCACAGGAGCTTCTGGATGACGAAGACAAGCCAGAGTTCACTCCCCAGGCCTTCGACAGCCTCAGGCAGGTGCCAATGTACTCATCCTTCATCAAGGAGCGCTTTGAGCGCTGTCTGGACCTCTACCTGTGCCCCCGTTCGAAAAAGAAGAGGATCAGTGTGGATCCCCAGAGCCTGGTCCCCAAGCTGCCCAAGCCCCAGGACCTGCAGCCCTTCCCCACTACACTGTTGCTGCGCTACATTGGCCATACAGCAAGGGTGGGTACATTACAGACTGCATCGTAGTGTTTCAGCCATGTGTTCGTGACAGACAAACATTTGCACAGATCAGTGTTTGCATCTAGCATCTATACAGGCTGCATCTAGGCAGAGTTACACAACCCCTGTCCATCAGCACCTGGTCTCTGTCTTGCATGCACAGCAAACTCACTGATTGCAGTCAAAGAGACACACTATGTAGTAAACACGTTTTCTGGTGTGTAGGTGCGCAGCATATCACCAGACTCCTCCGGCCAATGGCTTGCTTCTGCTTCCGATGATGGCACTGTGCGCCTGTGGGAGGTTCGAACAGGGAGGTGTACACGCACCTGGACATTGGGCGGTGTCATACAGTGCGTGGCTTGGTGCCCTAATTCTGGTCTGTCCCTGCTGGCTGCAGCTGTGGACACACGCGTCATCCTTCTCCCCACAGGTGAGTGAAGATTTCCCCCCCCCCACCAGGATGTAGTCCTGTGTTGTGTTATTGCTTCCAAGACTTGTAACAGCGTTGCCAGTGCAGATTGACATTTGTGGACTTAAAAAGTTCATCTTGAGGCATTTCAGAAGCCCCTGATTGCTGATGAGCCATATCTGGCATTCACACAACACAGTGTCAAGCACATTGTACATCACCATCTGTCATAAGGAACAAAACACTGCTTGCTGCTCTGGCCTTCCAGCCTGCCAGCCTATTGTCCAGAGCCACAGTCAGTTGTATCTTGCACCAAACTCAAGAGCAAACTGGCATCAACTGTGTATGCTGTTTTGCAGGGACAGGCACTGATGAGGCTCAGGCTGCAACAGCACAGACACTCAGACAGGCCCAGGTAGCCAGTGCAGCCCCGGGTACCCCAGTAGCAACCTGGCAGGCGTATGAGTCAGAGGGCATCAGCATCTCTCACAGAGCGCCTGTATCCTACCTCACCTGGCATGCCAAGGGTGACTACTTTGCTTCAGTCGCACCCACAGGTGAACACCTCACTGCTTCACCCTCACTGCTTCACCCTGAGTGTTTCACAAAGTGCTTGCTATAAACAGAAGTGTTAATCGTGCCTCAGTGTTGCCTTCACGTTTGCAGCTGTTGCAGCTGCACATTGCATGACAGCTCTCATTCAGCAGCCCTTGTTGCTGTTGCAGCCTGCCTTTGGATCTGTCATATGCCGTGTGCATCAGCCCGTACACGTGTGTGAGTATGTGCTGATGAGAGTGACTGTGCAGGCAACACCCAAGCAGTATTGGTGCACCAGCTGTCAAAGCACACCACACAGAACCCCTTCAGGAAGAACAGGGGTCGAGTGGTGCGGGTGCTGTTCCACCCTCTCAAGCCCTTCCTCTTTGTGGCCACTCAGAACCATGTCAGAGTGTACAACTTGGCCCAGCAGGCTTTGGCAAAGAAGCTGATTGGAGGGTCTGGAAGCATCACAAGCATGGCTATTCATCCTGGCGGCGATTATGTCATTGTTGGCAGTGAGGTGAACCACCAAACAGTTTGTGTCACAGCTACATGATGTCAGGCTCTGCCTTGCTTGGGCAACGGATTGCGAGTTCAAGTGCTATAGCCTATGATGTGGAATGTGTCAAAGATCTACTGTTTGGACGTGCAAAGCCTTGCAAACGCGCTTGGTGTGTGCAACGCTGTATGCATACAGTCTCATTCTGATTGTGAAATTGCTGTTGGCTTCCTTGGAGTGTTGCTGCTGGTGCTCAGATGTGCTCTTTGCTGCAGGATAAACGACTAGCCTGGTATGACTTGGACCTGTCCACCAAGCCCTATAGGGCATTGCGGTATCATTCGCATGCTTTGCGATCGGTGGCCTTTCACAAGAAGTACCCCTTGTTTGCCTCTGCCTCAGATGATGCCAGTGTCCACATCTTCCATGGCATGGTCTACCAGGTGGGCTTGTTGCTCTTAGCAACTGCATCTGGTTTGCTCGGTGTTTTGATGCCTGTCTTGCATTGATTGCAAATACTGTTAGCCTGTGCTAGCCTTAGCTGCATGCCATGACTGAAGGTTTATGACATCAACCCTTTTTTGCAATGCCAGACATGAAACACATGGTGGGCACTATCTGACCTCCAAGGTCCAATGACGACCAGTCAGTCTGCCCTGTCAATGCTGCATGCTCGGCCTTGCAAAACATAATTTTGGCCACTTCACAAAGCATGTCCATGTGCTGTCACAGGATCTGATGACAAACCCTCTGATTGTGCCAGTCAAGATTTTGCGCGGTCATGAAATGAACCAATTTGAAGGTGTCTATGACTGTGCTTTCCACCCTACTCAGCCCTGGATCTTTACAGCTGGTGCTGATGGAACTATCTGTCTGTTCACCAATTAGTGCAACGTCTGTTAATTTACAGTAGTTGTTTGTGCTTCACTTTAGCCACAGTCAAAAGTTCAGATGTAGATCATCATAGCAGCAAATCAATTGCATTCGCAAACCTGTGTAAACATTCAGACAAGTCTCGCATGCTTGGCACATGCAGCAGGCTTCATATGCACACTTGTCCGGGCTGCTGATCAGGATTCAGCATGATGAGGTCTTCAGCTTGACATGCTGTGTCACGGTCCATAGCAACAGCCTAAGACACAATACAACAATATTTGGTGGGAATATGTGTTTCCCAGGCCACCTTTCAAATCCCATAGTTGCATCATCCAATGCATTTGCAGTGCTGCCACCAGGCAAGCCACCATTGCTGTTAGAGTCTCCTGCTGCTGTTGACTTGCAGACAAGTAATTGTCTGCATGTCGGACTAGTCTTAGCAGATGGCACTCAGTTTGTCATGCCTGTGGTGAAATATCAAGACAGGTGGAGCCGTTTCCTTCCTGAAAGTCAAGGAATGTCACCATGCACACAAAATTGTGGTTGACGCAACTAGGCGCACTTGACAAAAAGGGTCCAATGCACGAGAGTCTTTCAGGGGCAGCAAGCCTGACAGAGCTAGTCAACAACCATGTATTGGACCATCAATGCCAATGAGTCAATGATGAATTTGCCTTGCTTGTGCTGATCAAATCCAACACCACCCTGGCATGACAAAGTACTGGTGGGCTGCGCATCCATGAGTTGTACCTCTGGCTATGGGTTCAGGGTCTGCCATTTCAGCTGTGCCAAAATCAGTCAAATTGCTCCAGAGGAATCCGTCAGAGCCAGCACTGATTGAATGATTGCCAGTCGTACAACATAAAAGCTAAAAACTCACGTTTGATTTAGCTGCTGATTGTGATGTCAGTGAGCCTGTGTTGCCCCTTTCTGCAGCCTTCAGTACCTTGCACATTGTTTGCTCATTTCTGAACGTTAGCCTGTCAAATTTGCCAGCACATCTTTATTGCTTTCCTTTGTTTCCAGATTGTTTAAGCTATCAGCCGCAATGTCCCCTTCGTGCAAGCTGTCAGGCAGCTTGTCTGCTTTGTGCAAGTTCTTCCAGAGTCCGCCGTACCTGACACATGCCAGCCACGAATAACAATGCAATGGTGCACATGTGAATCCAGCATTCAGCTCAGAGAGCTTTGCATTGCTGCACAAGAGTACGTCGTGTTGCAAACCACACCTGTAGTCAGGATGATCATGATCACCATCAACGACTCCACCGCTGACTTTCTTCCAGCACTTGCCACACACCATATGCCACTGTTCTGTTTTGTCTATCTGACACCTGTTCAACAGAAAACCACTTATTGCTGCAGTTACAGGTCTGGAGTAGCTCAAGACAGCTACACGACGCTCCCTCTCCTGATGAGCAAGTCCTTGAGCTGATTGCAGAGGCTACACTGCTTTTGTCCGTATTCGTCAGGGATATGCCCTTCTCGCCTGGCTCGTTTATCTGCTTTCTGCGCTTTGATCTGCTCTTTTCGGGCAGCACGCTGTTCAGGGGTCTCGTTTCTAAGAGCTGACGCCATGACACGACCTAGATGAGCTCGAGCGGTCAACTTAGGCAGCTGTTTAGAAAGACGGGGGACCTTGTGCAGGTATGAAAGTTGCATGCCCTGCATGCATGCTCTCGCTGGTCGCAGGCTCAGCAGTCCGCAGATGTCTCTATACAACAAGCTGTCTGATTTGCAGCGCTCTTGCAGCAAGCCAGCACAAGTATAGCTGACGTGCGGGCCGGCGCGATGACGATTGTGCCCAGCAACTTGAGAAAAGTTACAGGCAGCCATGTGACTGACATGTGCACAGCACGTGGTTTCTCAGCTCATCCTTAAGCTTCATGCATTGCATGCATGGGCAACTGGTGTGAAGCAACATGCCTGTCACATCACTGTCATGGCAGATCAAAAGCCACTTGTGTGTCATTTTCCCAAAGCATCAAGCAACTGCTGTATCTTATAGATGTACCAGTCAGCACCTGCTGCCACGCTCGGTCTCTGCACAACACCACCATACCTGCAAGTTCACACGCATTATCAGAGGGCAAGTTGGCTCGAGCCCACATGCTGTTGGACCACTGTGCTGTCAGCCAAGACTTCATCAGCCTTACCCAATAAATAGATCTGCACCACCTTCTTGTCTTGCTTCCAGGTCAGTAGCTCCATCACCAATCATGACTAGAGGTGAGTAGTTATGCTGAGCCTACAGTCATCAAGATGTCAAGCAATTCAACATGTCAACCAACATCAGGAAGATGGTCTAATGAGCAACGAAGTCACATGGAAGTAGGAGCAGATCCAGCAAACCTTGATAGCTCTGATGGCTGCTGGTTTTCCTCCACTGCGTGACGTGAATTCTGATGTGTCAAACCCGACGTAGTCACCATTCTCCTACGATTCCACATAAATTTGGTGAAGTCTCCAAGATATGTGCAGGGTGCACTACGCAAGAGTGTGAAATGCATGTACAGCTGTTTGCAACTTACATCATGCAGTATAGTGTTGGCATAGACATTCTCCTGGGGTATCTGTAGTATCTCGGCTATTGGGTTGATGATTGGCCTAAACCCTCCAGACACAAGATATACTGCAGTATGCCGTCTTTGCAGGGTCTGTACTAGCTCAGCAATGCCTGCAGCAATTTTGCCAGTCAGCGGATATGTGTGTTATGTGTTGCAAACATTTGTGATGTACGTAATGATGTGTGCATGTCTTGGATACTGCAAGCAGCAGTGGCTGCACCATGGCAATGAGGCTGTCAAATTTATAACTCCACCCGGTTAGGCTGTGAACTTGACCGCTCAGCTTAGTAGGACCCACCTTTGCTGATACGAGGAGGGTGCGCTGCCAAAAAGTCCTGGATGTTTTGATGTGACGTTTTCATGACGGCTAAGCGCATTTCAAGAGCATCTTCAAATTTGACTGACCCTCCCATGGCACTGCAGGGTTGTTGGGAACAGACAGACTCAATATGCAAGCTAGTTAATTTTCAAAGACAAGAGAGCTTTTGGAAAGGCAGACAGCACACAGAACTGCTGTGACTCTGAGGCGGTCCTGTTGCATTTTGTGTACAGTACCCCTGTTGCATTTTGTGTACAGTACCCCTGTTGCATTTTGTCTAAAGTATGAGCACTCACTTGGCAGTCATGTCAGCTACTTGCTGTCCCACACCAAGAAAATTGGCCAGCTCATCTATTGACTCATCTTCACACCTGTGAGACATCTTCACCACGTTCCACAGAAAGCAGAAAGACCACGCAACAGGTGCACGTTCCCTTACAGTGTGCTGTCCACATCAAAACAGACTGCCTGCAATGCAAGCAGACATAGTCAGGTTGGGCTAATGAAATTGGCTGGTTTAGATTGACTTGGAATGCCAAGCCATGATCACCTGAGCTGACCGCCAGGTGCTCAACACATGGTCTGATGCTTCAAGTTTAGGAGCTGCAGCAGTGGCGTCAAGCACTCTCACACAATCTCGCACCGGAAATACTGCTTGTCTGCAAAGATTACCTGGATCAGCGGAGGCAACAGAAGTCATTGCCAAGTGCTGGCGCACTTGTCTTCTCTGCTGCTTGTGAGTGTGATGCCGCAGACGCCGCACTCCTTGCAGAGCACAAGCCTCGTTTAAACTGCTTGTTGGCCGAAGATGCCAATTTCGTAAAGAAGTAAGCTGGCAGCACACTGCGCGATGGTAGGCCATGGTACTGTACTGTACAATCCAACTCAAATAGGGTGTAGCAACGCGATGTACCGCGCAGCAACGCGTTATGAGGGTCGGAGACATAACGCCAACAAGGGCGTCGCGAAGTCGTACACAAAATTAGTGTCTTAGTCCAAGTGGTCAGCGCTCACTGTCGCACCTGAAGAATATCTCGGCCAATTACTTGTAACATTAGCTCAGCTGCTGCTTGCTTGATTGAGACAGCTTGGTTTGCGCTACGGTTGCTCACTGATCTATACGGTTTGATCTGTCATCAAATCCGGCTTGCACTACAGCCTGCTTCGCAAAAGCAAATCAGTGGTCGCAAAACAAACTACCCTTTTCCTGCCATCTTGATGTTGTGACTCTACCGTCGCTGATCGCCCAAGGGGGCAACATGTCATTTTCAATCAAGGCTCAATCGCCAGTTCCCCGAGTTTGCAAGCTGCTTCAGCAACGAGCCCAGATCTCGGCTAGTAGGTGCAACATACTAGACGCGCGAAGTGTTTTGGCCTCAAAATCACCGAATGTGAGTCACCCAACATCAGCAAACTCAGTGCTGCATCCAGTCCTGGATTGCTGATGCCAGAGTCACCTGGTGTGCAGGCAGTGCATGCAAGCCGGGGAAAGAATCTGCAGACAAGAGCAGCACAAAAGGAAGCTGTTAAACCAAAACCAGCAGCCAAAAAGGAAAAGCAGGCTGGAACAGAGCTGACCTGGCAACCAGGTCTTCCTATCTTGCTAACTGCACAATGCTTATGCTCTGTTACACCCATGCCATGCAACTTGACCTGGGTAGCCCTGCAGGTACACCTGAGCCCCTAGGCCCTTCACTTGGGCCATCACAGAAGGGCATCAATTTTGCCCTCTATTCTGAGCATGCCAGTGCGGTCGCTTTGGAAATATACACAGAAGAAGACCACAGTGTTCATGAGATCATGCTAGACCCCACACAGCACAAGAGTGGGCATGTATGGCATGTGCTTGTGGACACTCTTCCACCGGCAGGGGTCCTGTACGCATACAAGGTGCAGGGACAAGGCGGATGGGAGACAGGCGGCAGGTCTGGAAGCATCACTGGTAGCTTGATGATGCAGCAATCCTGTTGCACCTCATCATTGTGTATATCGCATTACAGAAGGACAGAAGCCACTGCTACAATCTAGCTGTGGCTATGGCACATACCGGGGCAAGTGTCTGTAACAAGTCATCACAGCACTTTCATGCCTGCACTCACTATGTCTGTGGATCTGCACATGAAGCTGAGTATATCTGCAGATGGTACAACGAGGATATGCTTTTGGACCCTTATGCCCCTCTGATATCTGGGCGCAGATGCTTTGGGGTCCGTGATGAGATTGAGGAGTTTGAAGAGAAGGTATGTGCTATTTGACTCATCTCAGCTGCACATACAATTATCATACATCAAAGCAGTGACAGCACGCTAATTGCTAATCTCACCAGCTCAGCATCTGTTGCACATGCTGACCCAGTGCGGTAAACCGTCAAACACATTGAGTCTCTCAGAGTTGATGGTCTGCTGTGCAGCAAGGAAGCCTCTTCTGGGGCACCTTTGACTTTGAGTCGCCTTCCTTTGAGTGGGGATCCGACTACCAGAGGCCCAACCTGGCATGGCAGGACCTGATTGTGTATGAGATGCCAGTGCGCTCCTTCACAGCTGATGCCTCCAGTGGCGTTGGTGCTGGCAAGCAGGGCACCTTCCAAGGCATCACTGAGAAGGTGTCCGTTCTGACCCTGCGCATGACAAAATAAACGCATGAGTGATTGCAGAGACACCTTCCTGTCTCTCAACAACCCTGCGGTGCATGTGGTGCTGCATCAAGGTGGTGCCGTATAGCAGCATGCTACTTGCTCACACATGTATTGTCACATGACCTGTACATGCCTGTTGAAAAACTATACGTTCTGTGGCAGTCTGGCAAAATATGCATGAAGTTGTCAGCCTGGGCAAATTCATTCTGCAGATCCCTCACCTTGTGGAGCTTGGCATCAACGCTGTGGAGCTGCTGCCGGTTTTTGAATATGACGAGCTGGAGTTCCAGCGCATCCCCAATCCCAGGGACCACATGGTCAACATCTGGGGATACTCCCACATCAACTTCTTTGCTCCCATGAGCAGATATGCTGCAGATGGTGCTGGCCCTGCAGCGGCAGCCAAGGAGTTCAAGGAGATGGTGCAGCAGCTGCATAAGGCTGGGATAGAAGTCATCCTAGATGTGGTTTACAACCATACAGCTGAAGGTATTGATGCTGAGACTCTGCGTTATTTTACTCTGTTACATAGTTGGAACAGGCCCAACACGGGCGTCAAGCTAGCGTGCATACGAAGTAGAGTATAAGAGAATAGTCCTCAAGTCAATGCCCTTGAAAATGACACGTTCAGCTTAAGCCTATTTTGCTGTGGTTGATGCTGCCATGAACTTAGCATGCTAGTCATGCGTGGCAGGCCTGTACTGATCCCACTGATGACTCAATTTGGTCCTCACATGCCTCTGCCACGCTGCTGTCTGAGTTTTTCAAGCAGTGTCTACAAGGCTGCTTGGCTGTATGTTACCAAGCTGTAACTAGGTGACAACATTTTTCAGCAACCTCCAGGGCAGGACCGCAAAGCAGCCCTGGCCCTGTCAGCGGAAGAAGCTTTTGCACAACGTTAGCTCACTACTTTTGCAAAACCCAGTTGCATCTCTTGGGACATCCAATTGTTTGCGAAGATGCAGTGGTGTGACAGACAGATGGTGATGTGCAGGTGGAGATGACGACCCATATGTACTTTCCTTCAGGGGCATTGACAATGAGGTGTACTACATGCTGGATGCACAAAACAAGTCTCACCTACTGAACTACAGCGGCTGTGGCAACACCACCAATGCTAACCACCCTGCTGTCAAGCAGATGATCATGGACTCATGTAGAAGGTGAATGTCGGCAGTCTGCCAAGCAGAATCCAAGTGTCCTGCAGCCACTGTGTGATGACATGGCTCTTCTTCATGCACTGCTGAGTAATTCATCACTGGATGTTGACTGATCACAGAAAGTTATTGTGCAAAGACAGGCAAGCTGTGAGCCTTCATAATATGAAGAGCTGTGCTCTAAGCACGATTCCAGATGCAGTCATGCATGTTTGCTGATGGTGCATGCTTGGCTTCACTGCTTCTCAGCTGATATGGTGCAGCTGATGCATAGCAAGGTCTGTCTGGTCATGGTCTGTCTGCAACTCCTTGCAGTGTTTGCGATTGGACGCAACCAAGCCTGCCCTACACACAGTGAAGTGGCTGCACAGCTGAGTGATGTGTGACTACTGATTGTCAGGTGGGTGGAGGAGTACCATGTAGATGGCTTCAGATTTGATCTGGCCAGCTGCCTGTGTAGAGACAGCAATGGCACCCCCTTGGAAGTCCCGCCCATCATCCGGGACATTGCCAAAGATCCTGTGCTATCCAAGGTCGGGCCTACTGATGTCCATGCATGAATACACCATCTTTGCAAGATCGCCCCACACTTGCCTGAGCATCTGGAGACCTTGTAGTGCTAATGACACCAGGCGTATTATGGCAAATGAGTGGTGACCCTGTGCAACAACATGCCCAGGCTGCGTTAAGGCCTGCAGAAGGCAGAATTGCTGCTCCCAGGCAGCAGCAAGTTCTCACACCTACTAACAAGCGCTCCTCAGCGTGTCAGCCAATGGTTGGATGCAAGAGTCACATAGCTGTGAATAGAAACCATATTCTGTCTTGCAGGTGAAGCTGATAGCAGAGCCTTGGGACTGTGGGGGTCTGTACCAGGTTGGCGGCTTCCCAAACTGGGATGTTTGGGGCGAGTGGAATGGCAAGTATCGGGACGACGTACGCCGCTTCATCAAAGGAGATGCTGGAGTGAAGAGCGCGTTTGCAACCAGGATCTCTGGCTCTGCAGACCTGTACCACGTCAACAACAGGTGTCCCAACAGCAACCTTGGTCATACTGGAAGCACAGGCTTGATGTCACCAGGCATGCATTACTGGTGCTTGCAAGTTCACATACACACCCAACTGCTGCAGACATGCTTTTTCAGCTTGATTGCAGCAGTTCCTGGCTTACCATGGCTAATCTATGCACAACATTCATTTGGCTGGTAGACCTTCACAGCACAGGCTCTCCAACAGAGTCCATTTCAATCTTGTGCGGTAGCAGCATCATCGGCCACATGTGTTGGTCTTGCAGGAAGCCCTACCAGGGCATCAACTTCATCATTGCGCATGACGGCTTCACCCTGTATGACCTGGTTGCCTACAATGACAAGCATAACGATGCAAACGGTGAGCAGAACCGTGATGGGTCCAATGACAACTTCAGCTGGAATTGTGGGCATGAGGGGGAGACCAGTGATGCCGGTGTGAATGCCTTGAGGCAGCGCCAGATGCGCAACATGATGCTGGCTCTCATGGTCTCCCAAGGAACACCTATGGTGCTCATGGGTAAGCCTGCTCTTGATTTATTTGTGACTGGCCTATTGTATATGGCATACCCAGATGGTTGCTGGTATGAAACTACACTCCTGCTGAGGCTAAGGCCCTTCTCCGTGAGGGGGCATCAATTGTTGTGAACGCCGCTCTTCAGACAGCGTGACTGCAGACACAGTTGCACTGTGCGTCAAGCTGCAGCGTGGTGTGTCAGTCAATCAGTCAATGCCTGCAGAGTCCATGTACAGTAAACATTCTTCCCTCGGTATCATTGCTGTAGGTCGTTGCAATGTGCTGCAACAGGCGTGTGGTCAAAACATTGGCTTCAGATGCGCATGCTATGCTGTGCATGCTGAGATGAGTGTGTGGCTCCTGCAGGGGATGAGTATGCTCAGACACGTAATGGCAACAACAACTGGTATGGTCATGACACAAAGATGACGAGATTTGAGTGGGATCAGCTGGAGAGTGTCAGAGATACCTACTTCAGATTCTATAGGTGACTCTGATGATGCAAACAGCATGTGCTGTATTGTGAGCTGGAGCAGGCACGTTGCATGCACATGAACGCAAGTGAAAATCAAGCTGGTGCAGTGATACTGTAGCAGGGAGTGCACAGCTCAGACAAGGCTGCATCATTGCTTATCAAAATGTCTGAAGCATGTCTGGCACATTGAAAGATGTCTCTCAGATCGAGTTTTCTGCGCCTGCTGCAGCGAGCTGATCAAGTTCAGGAAGGCACACCCCCTGCTGGGGCGCTCAGATTTTCTTCGTCCAGATGACATCACATGGCATGAGGACAACAGTGACAGCCGATATCTGGCTTTCACGTTGCATGATCTAGGCCAAGGGGGGGGTGACCTGTATGTGGCCTTCAATGCTCACACCTTTGCCATTGATGCCCATCTGCCAAGGGCACCAGAGGGCAAGACATGGAGAAGGGTGGTGGACACCAACTTGCAGGCTCCTAAGGATATCACCCCCGGGGGCAACAAGGGTGTAGACCCTGTGTATAGTGTACAGCCGTTTTCCTCTATTCTTTTGGTTGCCAAATGAAATGCAAATGTCGTTTTGAATGTATGAATCAACGAACCATTAACATGAATGCATAGGCAATGCACCTTGAAGGACTGCATAGCAAGCCTCAGAAGCAGAAAATCACTGAGCTTCTGGACAGACCTTTTAGCAGGTTTTGTATGTTTTTTTATTCAAATAAACAGCTTGCAAACCGTAGCTTTCCTGAGAGGTGGAGTGTCAAGCTTGACATCAAGCAAATGTGGTTTTGGCTTGAGGTGTAGCTGCAATCGCCAGTGTTGTAAATCGTAGAAGCCTATTTGGTGACTCAACATTGACTGCATGGCAGTGATATTGGTGTGACCTGCATGCATGTGTGACCTGCATGCATGTACTCTGCGCAGCATGTACTCTCTGCTTTGGCGTTGATAGGCATTGTGATAGCCTGCCATGGTTCATCTAAATGTACATGGTTGTTGACAGCATACTAGTACACGTGCCAGCCTGCAGGGAATAATGGTGCATTTGGCTTGACGTCTGGAAGACTCCGCTACTCGGTGGAAGCTGTAGGTCCACGTGTGCAAAGAGCAATAGTCAGCAATGTGCATCACAAGGACGGCTGTTGGCAGAAGCAAGCTATCATAGCATAATGCAGGCGCAGGTTCAACGGCAGTTACACGTACTGTAGCATGCATAAGAAAGCTAACAATGAGGAGGATCACACTTCTATTCTACTGTAATCAAGCAGAATGAGTCAAAAACAAACTGAATGTGCGTGGATAATTATTGGTGATCTGACCGACTACATGGGGTTACAATGGTGGCTTTGGTCTTCAAGATTTCTCCATGAAAGCCATTCATACAAGCATGTGATTGACACAACATATATGTTGTCGTCTTGAGTAGATACCAGACCATCATGTGTCATCATGCTGTCCATTGTCATGTCTGTCTACATCAAGAATTTATGCTCATCAACACATTGCTGCAGCCAAAGCCTGCTCCAAAAGCTGTCCAAACCTAGGTTTGCCTGAAAATTGTGGCAAAAATTGGGCAACTAAATAGGCACTAAAAGATAGCTGCTACTGCCTGTTCATGTCAGCACATGAGCCCTGCTATGCAAGATACAGCATCCTACTAATGATAAGGGCTTTTGAGGGTGTGCTATTGCCATTGTGCTTGCCCTGCCCTTTATGCCTGAACACTCAATCTTCAAAGTGTCTTCTTGTGTGTACAACTTCAGAAAGGTTTGGCCTGGCAGGTGACCCAGCACAGCATCTGAGACCACATTGCAGTAGTCATTCAGACCTTGTTGAAAAGCTGCGACTGACATCTGTCTTTCTTGAGGTGTTTGTTCATCCCATGTGCTACTGTGCATCTGAAACAACGCATCTAAAGTCTCTGCTGCTTGACATACCAGATCATAAGCTGTTCTGTACTCCTTGATAAATTTCAGTCTTGTCTTTTCTTGTTGCAGCAGATTCCACCTGGCCAAGGCGTGGACCCCGCTCAGGATGGCCACAGGCGCACACTCCTCTTCAAAATTGCTGTCCTGAAACCCGCGCTGCCAACGTCTGATCATCGTCCGCTGAAGGCAGCTGGAGATATGTTTCACGTTGATCAGCAGAGGAGTGATGAACAGAGCGAAGTCATCAGCCGAGAGAGTGCACAAGATGTCACTAGAACTAGCAATGTTCATTTGCAATTGGTACTGAAGCGTTGTCCTCTGAACACGGCCTTCCGGTACTTTGGACTTCGTTAACAGCAGCATGATAACAGTCGAGTTGAGTGTCACAGCCTACTGTGTTCGGTGTCTTGGGAGGCGCAACGACCCGCGAAGTATCTATAGAGCGGGCACACCTTCGCTTGCCTCCTGTTAGGGGATTTGAAGAGGCTCGCATTGCTCGTTGACCACTTCCGCTAGCTTCGCCATTGGCTTCGCGCACTAGGAGCAACCTGGCAGCAAACCGGTCCTCTTCTTCGCCATGCGTCATCTTTGCTTCTGAACCTTGTACAATTGCTGCCCGTGTGTGCCGAACGTAACCCTTGTCATGGTGAAATAGCACATCTGGGCATGATTTTGGACCATGTTGAGTGCGAACAGTATCTCTGGGACACCAAGTAATGGCCAGCCTTCAGTCTTGTATACACAGGCTGTATATACGCTGGTTGCCACCGGTACCGGTACCTAAACCCACCGGTGCTCATGATCATGCACTGTACATGTATACTGCCCAGGCTGTGCTGAGAGAGAGAGAGAGAGAGAGAGAGAGATTACAATGCTTGAGGCAAAAGCAATTGCCTAACACAACCTTGCTTGACTGCATACTGTGTCCGATGAAATACCCTATGATCCAGGCACTTTACCAAGCTCTGCAAAATAGTGTATCCTTGGGAAAGTGTATCTGAGATCCAATCTATCAAGGAAAAGCAATTGCCTACCTGATCATTCAATCGTTGTCATGTGGTCAAATCAGTCATGCAGTGAGTGTGTCATGCGTTGACTTTGCAACTTTCCAGCAAGGAGAGCTGCATCGGGCTTGCGATCGACCACTGCGGCAAAGATCTTGTCTGCGTACGTTTGTTCATATGCTTCAACAGCTTGGTAACCTGATTGAGTCCGATACTGCTCCAGAGACAGTTGCTCAGGTGCAGTGATCACGACATGCTTCGATGCGTGACCCGGCACGGCTGCCGCGCGTACTACCAAACGCATCTTGCGTTCCAGAACGGTGAGGCGATTCAGCGCGCGCCATGCCCTGACACTTTACGCAGCAAATTTTTGACTGAATATTCACACCTGGCGCAGGTTTGGCATCAGCACCTAAACACGCACTCCTCAGTGCAATCAGGCTCAACAATCAGAAAGAAATGCAAACCTTGGGCAAGACAATAGTGGAAGTGCTGCCTGTCCCAGCCCTGATTTTGCAGCCTCAGCCGGCTGTCAATTGGGCAAGGGGTTTTGCAAGGGAGGCCACTCCCAAAGCAGGCCCAGCCCAGTCTCAAGCAAAGCCCATCAAGAAGGGCCTTTCAGCTGGCACTGTCCCCCCTGCTACTGAGCAAGTCCCTGCCAATGTTGAGCAGCATCCAGGGACCGCAGCATCAAACACCGACCTGCCAGCTAGCAACCCCAACTACAAAAAGCCATCCAGTGAGGTGATCAACAGCAGTGCAACTGTTGGCAGAGACAGACCATCAGCATCAACAGTGCCTGCTGGTGCCGACCAGATTCCACCATCCCCAGCTGATCACGTAACAGCACAATCATCACAAGGCGACAGCTCACAAAATGATGCTTCCAATGAGGCATCCACCTCTGACCCTCAGGCTCAGCAGTCAATGCAGTCATTGATGAATGACATCAGTGATGTTGGACAGGTAGGAAAGACAAAAGCAGAAAGCAAGCATTTGTCTGAAGACAGCAATATGGAAGGCACCGGCAGGTGGCAACGCTTCAAGTGGTGGATTTGGGGCACTCCACAGCACTACTGGACAGATCAGAGCAACACCAGCAGTACAGGCGACATGTCAGGCAGCAGCAAAGCTGAATCTCATGCAGCATCAGGCAGCACAGATCTTGCAGGAGACAGCAAAGTATGGAGACGCAGCAAATATTCCCTTGGGGACATCATTGGGTCAGCCATACTGCGCTCTGGGATTACCAAGGACGAGGACATTGCAAGGTATGGTCACACGCACTGCTGTGAGTCATCAGCATTGCTTTGACACAACCCTGCTATGTAAGCTGCTTTGTAGAATTCCCACAGCACCGTTGAACAAGTATGGGGCCTGCAACGTCTCTGACCAGCTGTTGGCTTATCATACTGCACTGAGCTGAAACCCCTAAGCATGTCTGCAGGTTTGCTTCAAAGTCTGCTGCCATTGCAATATACACGCTTGGGGGCTTTTCTCTGCTGGGCACATTAGGTGTGGACACCAAGCCTCTAGTTACTGGGCTCGGGGTGGGAGGCTTCACTGTTGGGTTTGCCCTCAGAGTGAGCATCATTGCCCTCATCTGTATTGGATGTCCTCATGCATTATGTCGCAATTGCATGTGAGGCTGCAAATCTGTGAGGTAGGCCTGTAGACTGCCAGCGGCAGCTGATTGACATTGACACATCAAAGCCAAACGTGTGCTGGCTGCTGCAGGAACATAGGGAAACATGCATTCGAGCAACATGCACTGGACAGCATGTCGGGACGCTCATTCAAAATCATAAAAGTTGCAAGCTGTGAAAGCTCTCATCCCATCAGATGGCAAGACATGCAAGTAGTTGAGTCAGCGCCTCTTCTTTCTGATATGCAGGATGTGGCTACAAACTTTGTGAGTGGGGTGTTGTTGGTGCTCCAAAGGCCCTTTGAAAAGGGGAATAGGCTCAGGGTGCATGCAGGCTCTACGGTCCTGGAGGGGGAGGTGCAGAGCATTGAGCTGCGGTACATTGTGCTGAAGCCTGAAGATCAGAGCACGATTATGATTCCTGCTTCAATTGTGTATGCAAATCCTGTGGTGGTACTGAAGCAGTAGTCACTGGCAAAGAGATGGGCAACATACCCATCTGTGTCCTATCGTATGGCTGTACACCGGCTCAAGGTTCCTGTTTATGTCTGTCTTATGTGTTCTAGCTGACAGGCATTCGTCACTGGTGTTGTGAAAGTCATGGTGCCCACAGAGCCCAAACAATGCATATATGCCCAAGCAATACTTTGATTACAGTTGTCAAAGTTCACAGACTTACTGAGCAGGATGCCGATGCCAATGCCAATGCCCCGTATGCAATCAGTTTCAACTGGTGACACAAAGCTCTAGAGCTTGAACTTGCTCCCTCTAATGTCGCTTAATTTGTTGTGCTATGATCATGCTAGGATCAGATCTGATCATCAATCCCCATCTGGAGGTCGATTGTTCTTCAATTCGACTCACCAGGCATGATATGTGCACGCAAGGCTTACCCTGCGTGGCGTGACGCCTGATACACCTTTGCTTTTCCTGACTGACACTGCCTTGAAAGTTGCATAATACATAGTAATCATACACTCGTTCATGCGGCACCCGAGTTCGCAGTGGCATTTGCACCTGACTCACGACCGGCGTCCTCAGACTATCGGACCTTACAAGCGGTACTGTCATGGAACAGCACATCGCAGCCGAAGATGCATATGGCGGCAAAGCTGCGATTTTGCAGGTACTCAAGATCAGCTTGTCTGCTCTTTGCATGTACAGTTTCCGTCGCGGAGGTACACCCGATCGTTGGGCTGTATGTACATTCACAACTGCCCCTATACAGGACGTCATCAGTGCAGCTGACATTGCATCCGAGGAAGCTGCACCTGGCACAAACAATCCTGACTCACCGGATGTCAAAGCACCTCAGGCACCGGGCAATGACTTAGGGGAGCACGACAATACCATCAGTCAAGCACAACATGACTCAGGTGCATTCTACTGGCAGCCCGGCCCGTATTACGCTCCACCAGTTTATGCCTCAGGTTGGTACTATCAGGATGTGCAAGGGCATACACAAGGTCCCTTCACCAAGCAGCAGCTTCAAATTTGGCGGCAGCACTTGCCCATGGACCTGATGGTATGGTTCATCGACCAGAACGGCGGTAGCAGTCACAGTCTTGAGTTGGCCAAGGTTTTGGGGGACGGCAGACTGCTTGAAAGCTGGCGCAAGACTCAGCAGACCGAGGTACGTGCTGGCACCTACAAGACCTAAGTACTGAGCTGCAGACAAAGCATCAAGCCTGGTTTGAGATATGTTCTGGCTAAGCTATACATGTACAACCCTGTATACGACAATATAGCCTGGCGTGCCAGCTGTTATGTTGCAAATGCATGCAGCCGCCAATGCTTGCAGCAGTGTCACAGGCTACAAAACAAACCTTCCTTCTGAACACTATGTGTGTGAGGCATGTCATGCGAGGTCTGGGTTTGATTGCACGAGGGGAGAGTTTTCGGTCTGTTAGAGTATGTGATATGTAGGAAGGACCCCAGATTGCAGCGCCTTCTGCCACGACCTACGAGCTAGAGGTTTCAAAGGCGTCAACAACTTTCTCGTCCTGGGCTGAAGCAGCTCTGGCAGGCCTGCCACCTGATGATGAAGCAGTGCAGATGGCAAAACTTGCAGCCACTGCAGGCCGATCCTTAGAGGTGTGCTTTGCATACCCTTGACACCACAGGGAACTACTCTGCTCCCATCTGCTTTGCTGCTGAAATTGTCATGTCGTTTGGCACTTTTACACTACAGATGCACATGCTTACAAGCTGTGAGGTAAGCTTCATTATCATGTCGTGATTGCCTTTCAGGATGTGCTGCAATTCTCCTATGGGGCTGAGGCATCCTTGAAAAAGAGAAAGCGACAGGATGGCTCTACAGAGTACACAGTGGTTGCCAGGCATAACCCATTGACAGGCAGAATAGAGGCTGAGACGGGAGATGCTGAAGAAGGACCTGATGATGCTCTGTATCGTGAGTGCATCTCTTGGTGCAACCCTGTAGAGTACGAGAAGTACTTACAGCAGGTAGGCCCTTCCTGTCTACAACTTTGCTACATGTCTGCTCACAGACAATCACATCTTGAGACAAAGATGCAATCATAGTTTCTTCAGTACGGGTACAACCAGGTGCCATTGTATGATCGAATAAGTAACCATAACTTGGCTTTCCAGCTCATGATGATGGCATTGTGTGATGTTAGGAGTTGCCAAGAACAGCTTGCCTGTGCTTTGCAGAAAGAGAAGAACAAAGGGCAGAAAGGCCCACCAAAGAACTGGAAAGTTCTGAAGGAGCGACATCAGCAGATCAAGCAGAAGCTCAAGAAGCAAGCAGACGATTGGATGAGGAATTGATGTCTTCACATTGGAACATCAAAGATCATGCCTTTGTTTTAGCAAACATAACTGAGTGACCATGATCTCTCCATTCGTTGACGTGATTTTCATGAAAAGACTCTTACGACCTGTGACTGCAGAATCTGGTGTCGAATTAAGTACCGCATTGCACAACTTTCACACAAATATTATACAACGGTCCGAAATACTTCGTGTACCAACTAAAAGTACAGGCACTGTGCATAGCTCAGAGCTGCTGAGAAATAGACAAATGTCTGCGAGCAGAGGCACAGCATTGTATTGACCGACATAAGCCATGTTCATAATTCTGATCCACAGTGCTACTCGTAGAAAAATTGGGAATGAGCTAAGTTTGTGAAGCCAGATCTACAGGATACCATCTCTTCATGGCGTCCACTCTGGTGGAACATGTTGGGCAGGTGAAATGGTTGTCTGCTTCACAATTGGTACGTAGACAGTAGTAGCAGAAGGTGTGCTTGCAAGGCAATGCACAGAAAGGTACAGTGATCTCATGCGCTGCGCAGATTGCACAAGGTCCAGGCAAGGTCTTATTGTCCGCGCCTGATAATTGACTTTCCAGGCCGGAGGCACGCTGAAGATGCTTGGCTGCAAGACAATACACACGGTCAAGCAGTCACAACATTCACAACTGTACAAAAGCATGAAAAGCTTGCAGTGTCTGTGTATCAAAAGCTCTTGAGGATGCAAGCTGGGCATGCATTCACAGAATACCAAACAGCAAACTGAGTGACAGCAACTGCAGACATCAAAGCGCTGTACAAAGTGCAGATGACCGCATTCCTGAGGATGTGTACCTGTTGCAGCCCTTAAGCTGGGCCATCTGTTCACAATCATCCGTTTCAGCCGTGTGACGCTGATCAAAGGCAGCACAAACAGAAGAAGCTCAGACAGTTCATGCCACACCAGCTGCCTGTTGAGGTACTCAAAGCTGATTGCACGAGCCATGTTTGCCCTTTGATACACTAGTCTAGCCCTCAACACCCTCTCCAGAAGACTTCTGCAAACATTCGGTTCCACTTTCAGCGAGCTGAGTGACAAACAGGCACTCAACAATCTTGGACACCTCAAACAGCCAAACTGCTTATGGCCATGTTACTGAGCGGCAGGCTGACTAACAGTGCAAAGACATACCTGTATTTGCCTTGTTGCAAGAAGACAAGGAAGTTTAGCAAAGACGCCAGGCTCAGTGCTGTCTCACATGAGCGCAGCACTTTCCATGCGCGCTGTACACCCGGTGAGCTGTCAAAATCTCCCCAGTGCTGGGCTGCTGCAACTTGGTCTAGTCGAGACCATGCATACTGCATGAACACTGTGCCGAGGCCCCATAAGCCTCTTTGCCATCTGGACAGACCAGGTCCCTCTACACCAGTCCTACCACCTACCTGCAGATGCCAATGGCCCATGCTGAAGCATGGCCAGCAAGACAAAGGCAGACGTGCTTTGGCTGCATTTGATGCTCATTGCAAACAGCTTGCATATAATGCAACTCAGATGCCGCATGCGAGGAGATACGCAATTAGCTGTTGTACGTAGCTAGACAATTGTTTTGTTGCCAGCACATAGCATCCCAACAGGCTGAATGAACTTATACCTCAGTTGTGGGATGTATGCCATTAGGTTGACAGCTGCTGATGTACAGTGCACCTTGACTACTGCCAGGCAACTGTCCAGGTTTGATAATGATTTTGCGCTCATCTCTGTATCGCAAGTTCATGAGAGCACTGCCAGGCGTAGGCTTGCCAGCCCACACTGAGAACCTGAAGATCTGCAACCAGCTGCTTTATGTCAGCTTCTGACAACACAGTTTTGGTGAATGAAACAACAGAATTTGAATGCTGCCCAGCAACAACAATTTGCTTACCAGTAGCTCTAAAATCAGGGTCAGTTCTGGCTGGAAGGCAGATATGAGTCTTGGCTGAAAGTAACTGAAAATCTTCATGAACTGCTCTTTCAACATTGCAGACAGCTCAGTGTCCAGTCGAGCTGCATCCAGCTGGCTAGCCCGCATGATCACAGCATCTGGCGGTCTCTTGCGTTTCCTGTCGCACAAATCCCATTGCCACCAAGTCAAGCAGGTGAAGTGCAGGAGAAGTGCTCAGGTCAAATACAGACTGCAGACCTTGCGAGCTCGGTAAGTTCTGGAATTACATTGTGCCAATACTCTCGCCACTCGGCTGCCGGAGGCGTGCTGGGACTCCAGTATCTGGCTTCACTCAGAGCTGCTGCAGGAGCATAAGTAGACCTGCCGCTGGTACTGGGCTGATCAGCTGTTGACTGCGGAGGAGGCGCTGAACTCATGTTAATCAGTAATGATCTTGATGTTTGGTTATGTTCTAAGCACTTTGACCCGCAGGTCCCGACATACTGGTCTGTGTTCTTGAGCTGACTGCGTTTTGACTCTGGCAGAAAAGTCAGCGACCGTGCTCCGAAACCACGGTACTCAGAGGTACGCCTGTAGAAACTCGACGAGCACAGCGTCCGCGGAGGGCTCAGTTCATGCAGCAAGCAGCACGCCGTGCGTGAGTACACTGTGCACACACCGCAGGTGCATCAAATCTTGGTGTAACTGCGCAGCCTAACAGAATTGTTTGAAGCATGTCGGGGCAGAAGAGACACTTCCCGTACTACTCGGCTGTGCCCGAGATACAGCTGAAGCAGCGCGCTGTCAGCGGTGTCAATCCCGGCAAAGAACGCGCGGACGTGCGCACTTTTGTCCCTGGCAACTTTGAAGAGGCACCAGCAAGCGCGAGAGGCAGCGAGGTATGCAGTCAGCCTCCCTGCCGGTGTCAGTCGCCAAATGCGTACTTGAAAACAGGAAGCACAGTCAGTCGATTGGTCGCAGGGCCTCGCAACATACTTTGCTACCTGGACAGAACCAGAGATCAAGGTAACGCTTGACATACCCCGGGGACGCTGCTTGACTGCTGGCGCTGCCGCAAGGGCCCCTCTTGTGATCACAGGCCTTTCTGGATCAGCGTGGTGAGGACTATGACGACTGTCCAGACTTTGCAAGTTTGGTGAGATGTGCTTTAGTGGCAGTTGCAGAGGCTTTTCAAGCAAGCAGGAAAACACACAGCATCAGCATGAAATGCTGAGCAATGAATGCAGGTCAACCGCGCTACTGAATGTGAGCGAGATTCTGGCCAAAAAGCTCAGAAACCTGCTCTTGGAGCAGCTGTTGAGGTGACATGACATGTCACATGTCACCTTGTGCAACTTGCTGAGCATGATAATCACAGGCAGAGTTTTACATATGTCCCTGTCACAGGAGGACGACCCCCTCGATGCCTTCATGGCAGAATTGCGCGATGTCGAAAAGCAGTCTGAGGCTCCTGCTCCTGACAAAAAGCGCAAAGCTGATGTTGCTTTAGATGAGGAAGCTGACAATGTAGCAGATTTTATGGAGGTATGTCAACTACATGCGGCAATACTGTCAACGACTTCTTGTCCAAGACCAGGCGTTTTGTGAGAAGGAGCAGCAGTGTTTATGCTAGTGTTGATGAAGCTGCTGAGTTTGTGTCTAAGAACGTAGTGGGGATGGTCTCTCAGTAGCCCGAGACTATGTGTGCCAGTATGATGCAGATCATGCTGATCAAACCTCTGGCTTTGACAGCTGCCTATGACATGCAGGCACGACGGCGCGATGGAGGGACGGCAGCAATGGTCAAGACAGTGAATGATGCTGACTATGCCTCAGATGACGAGGTGTATGCTCTGGCAAATGCAGTAGATGCAGCAGATCCTCAGTACGAAGAGGAGAGATCAGCAGACAAGAAGTCTGTTGATCCATTGCCGCCAGTAGATCACAGCAACATTGAGTATGATGACTTTGGCAAAGACTTCTACGAGGAGTCACCGGAGCTTGCTGCAATAACTCCTGCTGAGGTGTGCCCAATTCTTACTGCAACTTCCTGCTGATCTTGCAAAAACACTTTGCACACATCTGCTTGGCACAAGAGAATCCCTTTTGCACTATTTGCTCCTGTGAGCTGCTCAGCACTATGTCAAAAGTCGTCTTGGATTCAAGCCGTCCCTTGTGACAAGGCAGAAGCTACCACTGCTGCTGCTGCTGCTGCTGACCTTGCCATACATGCTGCTGCATGCCTGAGGCCTGGCGGCAACTTTGCTTCTTGCTGCTGAAGCGCAGTATGCTGCGTCGGTACTGACACAGGGCTCGATCTTTGTCATGCTGACGCAGGTGAACACCACACGACGACAAATGGGCATGAGGGTTTTTGGCTTTGATGCTCGCAAGCCTGTGCAGACATTTGCTCAATGTGGCTTTGATGCTCCAATGATGGCTGCCATCAAGAAGGCAGGGTGAGCATTGCAACCTTGCTGCATGCCTTCACATCAGCATGCATAGGACTGACAGACATACGACAGCATTAGTAAGCTGCTATAGCCATTGTTGTCTTCTGAAGGAAGACTTGAAAAGTGAGGCGTCACAACAGTGTCTATAACATCATGCCTGTGCTCTCAATGCTGGGCTGCCTGTGCATAGGTATGAGAAGCCCACGGCAATACAGGCTCAAGCTCTTCCTGCAGCCCTGTCTGGGCGTGATGTCCTGGTAAGATTGACTCTAGCCTACCTTTACAATTGTCTAGCCATCACTTGACACATCAAACCCACACTTCTTCAAGACATAGGTGTGATGATGCCCAGGTCTCCCACATTGGTCTGTTGCGTTATGTCTACAGCTAGCACCAATATCGTGATGACCTCACAGCAGCTCATGGCATGCATACCCTTCTCAGCATAACAAAGCTCAAATGCAAGGACAGTTTGTGACATCCCCTTTTGCAGTGCAATGCTATGGTCTTCCTTACAGGGCATTGCCAAGACAGGATCAGGCAAGACAGCTGCCTTTGTGCTGCCCATGATTGTGCACATCATGGACCAGCCGGAGGTAGAGAAGGGGGCAGGCCCCATTGGGGTCATTGTGGTCCCCACCCGAGAGCTTGCCGAGCAAATACACAAGGAAACACGCAAGTTCAGCAAGGCTTACCAGCTGCGTGTTGCAGCAGCCTTTGGCGGGCTCAGCAAGTTTGAGCAGTTCAAGGATCTAAAATATGGCTCAGAGGTGGCTTCCACATACACTATGGCCTCAATTTGAAGTGTACAGCACAGCCTGGCCCATCTGCACAATGTCATTCAGCTAAGTAAGTGTGTGTGCTTAACCACACAGCTTTGTGCTTGTCACAGTCTGCGGCAGAGTTGTTCAGCGCAGTCTGAGTCTGTATCAAGCAACTGTGCCTCGATCAGTAATAAGCTGTTGTGTGCAGATCGCGGTGTGCACGCCTGGACGCATGATTGATCTGATCAAGATGAAGGCTTGCACCATGCTGCGAGCAACCTACCTGGTGTTTGATGAGGCAGACCGCATGTTTGACATGGGCTTTGAGCCACAGGCGAGCTACACCTCAACAGCCACACCTTTGCACCGCATCTCATGCAAACCCCATGCATGCAATCATTGGCACTGACCAGCTCCACATGCACTGCATGCATTCCTTGCCTCAGTCTGTGTTCGCCTTGTACACTCCTCACCATAATGACTGCAACCACTCCTGGAGGATTGCTCATCAAACTTCCTGGTTAGTTCAGCACATGACTCTCATCAAAACAAAGAATGTATAACAATACTTAACGCTTCTATGCAAACAAAATGTACACCGTTTTGTTGCCTGTTTTACATGCGCTGCTTGTACAGGTGCGCAGCATCATGGGCCAGGTACGGCCAGACAGGCAGACTCTGCTGTTCACTGCAACTATGCCTACCAAGGTTGACAACCTGGTGCGGGACTGCCTGACCACCCCTGTCAGGATCACAGTGGGTGAAGTTGGAGCTGCCAATCAGGACATACAGCAGGCAAGCTCAGTCTGCCTCAAGCAACTTGTCAGGACGCTTTGCTCAACTGAGCTGTGGCATACTGTTGATTTCTGCTTCTTGTGTGATGTCAGGAGTGGCTTTGGGTCAACTTTTTCTATTTGTGTCCATGTGCATGCGGCAGACAGCAAATCCTTTTGACAGCGTGCTCATCAGTGTTCACAGGCAGGCACAGCTTCAGCAGCTGCTCCCTGAAAATAAGCTTGCCTGTTTTGGGCCGCCATGCCAACAGTTGTTGAGACAAGTTTTGAAATTGCAGGTGGTTGAGGTTGTGGCTGGAGACATCCCCAAAGAGCAGTGGCTGATGGGTCACATTGCAGAGTTCATTGACAGGGGAGACGTGCTTGTGTTTGCCAATCAGAAGACACGTGTTGACATGCTGTGCGACAAGCTCAAAGCAGCTGGCATCAAGTAAGACCTCTATTTAGCCATCCAGTTCTTGCTTGCAGCCAGCGCCTGCACTTGAAGAAGATGCCTCTTTTCATTGCTGATGAGTCAGAACTCACAAACCGCTTCTGTTACTGAGCACAATACCTGTTGCTTGCATGCAGGTCGCACTGCAGACATTCAAGCCTGCATTGCCTTGTTCTCAAGTGTTTGACAAGCCTGTGTTTGTTGCCTCATTGCAGTCCTTACCTGATGCATAGTTGCCTCAAATCATGCAAGCCCCTTCAGACAGCGCATGCTGCCTCAACAGCAAACAGCATCTTGTGACAAATCCATGCATGTGTTCTGCTGCCTGGAAGCTGCCTCCATATTGTGCAGTCCTCAAGCTGAGCGCCCGCCCAGGTTGTAACATTTGGATTGAGATTTATAATTATCATATACAATTACTTTGTTACCTTGTTTTGAATAAAGCCTATGCTTGTGAAAGAATTTCCAGCAACATTGATGTCTTACAGGGCTGCAGCCATTCACGGTGACATGGACCAGCACAGTCGCATGGCAGTGCTGCATGAGTACAAGGCAGGCAAGCACCATGTGCTGGTGGCCACTGATGTGGCAGCTAGAGGGCTGGACATCAAGAGCATCAAGAGTGTGGTCAACTATGATGCAGCCAAAGAAGTGGACACCCATGTGCACAGGATTGGTCGCACAGGGCGTGCTGGGGACAAGGAGGGAATTGCTTACACCCTCATCACCCCCTATGAGACCAGATTTGCTGGTGAGAGACCACAAGCTCGCCATGTCATGGCAGTTTGAACGCATCACAGGTGCCTTGCTGCCAGCTGGATCAAGTGCTGGATTATGTTGGGTGGTTGACATGACAGGAAGTATGTCATGCAAGTCTTGTCTGGGTCATGCATTTGCATTTGCATCAGCATTGGCATATGATAGCTCATCGGAGATCTGTCTCTGACCATTGTGCATTTGGATCCTTGTATCAAGTCTTGTGACAGCCACATGTGCTTGCTATTCAGGCGATCTGGTGAGCTCAATGATTGCTGCCAATCAAGAAGTGTCTCAGCCGCTGCTGGATTTAGCTTCCAAGGACCCCCGGTTCAAGAAGGGCCGCAAGCGAGCAGCAGGCAGAGGAGCGGGAGGGGGGCGGGGTAGAGGCCGCCGGGGGGGACCCCAAGTAGGTGGAGCAGGCCTGGGCTTCGGCAACACAGGCTATGCACCTGGGACATCACTGGCAGCTGCTGCTGCCACAAAGGGAGAGGCAGGCTACGCGCCCTCTGGCCTTGGCACTGCTTTCAACAAAGGCGGCTTTGAGTCTACTGTTGACGGCACCAATGCATCTGTTGCTTCCAAGTACAATGACAGTGAGGACATGGCGGATGACCCACCACTGCCACCACCTCCATCCTTGGTCCCTGACTACTCAGCAGAAGCAACACCACAGTCAGCACCAGGTCTTGAGGCAGCAACACTACCTCCAGTGCTGAGTGCCAGTCAACCAGCAGCCGCAAACAGGACAGGCGGTGTCCAACAGCCAGCAGCTGTACAACAGCCAGTCTTCACACAGCAGGCAGCAGCAACCCAGCCGCCGCAGTTCAGGACACTTCAGCAAGCCAAGCAAGCAGCTGCAGCAGAAGCAGCCGCTGCTGCAGCCGCTTCAGCAGCAGCATCAGCAGCTGCAAAGCAACAAGCGCCTCCAGCACAGCTTCAAGGCACCTTCTCTGGCTTCAAAGGCATGTATACCAACCGCTTTGGGACCTCCTTTGTGTCGTCTGGATCTACGGGGGGTGACCAGGCTCTGAAGGCTACCATTGTGGCGCCCAAGCAGCAAGCTCAGCGCTCTGCCTTGCCTGCTCCCATACCTGTCACTGAACGCCCCCTGTTCAACAGGCCTGGTGGTCTTGGAGCTGCTGCGTACCAGGCTTCCACCCATCAGGTCTGTCCTGGGCCTTCATCATCAAGCTGATCCTGTGCATGCATCTTAGGCATGCATCTGTGCACCTGCCTTTGCAGCTGCATGCAACTGATGCAACATGTGTCTCAGCATCCCCTGCATGTAGCATTTGTCTTGCCTGCAGCATGGATCAGCATCAAACCTGTCTTGATGTCCCAACACAGTCCCTCTACTGAAAGGTCTGCTACTGATTCACATCATGGCGTGCTCAGGCGCTTGCTGCGGCCCAAGCTATTGCTGCACGCCTGTCTGCTCAAGCTCCGGCCCCAACTCCCACCCCAAACCCCAGCAATGAGTGGGCAGGCCAGCCTGACTTTTATCAGCCCTCTCCAGCAGCTGCCTTGGCAGCTGCACAAGCTATTGCAGACAGATTGGCTGCTGCAGCTCCTGCTGCTGCGCCTGACGCAGCAGCACAAGCACCACCATTGCCAGTGCCACCTCAACAGCAAGACTGGTATGAGCAGCCCTTATCAAGACCTGCTGCAGCGCCTTCAGGCGAGGCTGCCATGGCAGCTGCTCAGGCAATTGCTGACCGGCTTGCGGCCCAGTATTCTGTGGCAAGTGTACCTGGACCTGCAACAACGCCAGCAGCTCCACACCAGAGCAATCCTTGGCCGCCCAGTACAAGCAACACTGCTGCACCAGCAGCTTCTGCTGCAGCAGCAGCTCAAGCAGTTGCAGACCGGTTGGCAGCACAGGCTGGATCCTTGACTGGTCAAGCACCACAGAATGGAAGCACATACGGACAGCTGCCTGAGGCTTCCCAAGCGTACATGCAGACTGAGGCAGATCGGTCTGTGAAGCGACAGAAATGGGACTCGCGGTAAATGGCAGGGTGTTATATGACGTCACCATTGACATGTAAATCCATGCTCATCAGCGCTTTGCAGTATCTGAGCTTCTCTGTTGCCATTAGGTTTGGTATATACTGTCTATATAGTGCATGATGATAGAAACTCTCTTATCTCAATTGTACTACATCAAGTTTATTCACCAATGAGATTCAGCCAATAAAACTATCGTTACATCCTTTTGAGTACCACAGCTGGCAGGTGCTTGGATGGGAAGACTGACATCGCAGTCTCTGAGCTATCAAGTCTTACTGGTTGAGTGCAAACCGTTCACTGAGGAACAAACGTCCATGTATTCAAACATTGAGTATTGGAGGTCGTGGGGGCCAATCATAATCACTTGACCAATTGACTGAAACGTCAAACATACGTACCTGAAGGTTCTACAGCAGTTGTGAGAACACTGCTGTTCGTAGCTGATGCACTGTAAGCTGAAACAAAGGTATGTCCAGATTGTGCTGCAACTTGCAAGGTGTTCCTCAGCAACAGTTGCTGTGTTGGAATCAAGCTGGCGAAAAGCTGGCTATGACTTGGGGATGGTGTAGGGAAAGCAAGGAAGACAGTTGCTGTCTGACAGTGTGGAGACTGGGTTCCAAATATTTGTGCATTCGGGACGATTCCTAATGGCACGATAACAGGACACTCAAGCACAAAATGATGTTCATCCTCTGCTGAACCAGAATTGCAGAGAAATGCGAGGGCATCATTAGCCTTGTCTGTGGCTTGAGGGTGTGCTGATTTTGGGATAGCACCTTGCAGTCGAGGTCTCTTGAACAGGCACAGAGTGCTCAATAAGCCCTATAGCTCATGTGGTCATGCGTTTGTTGCCTTTGTGTTCTACAGGGCAGGCAGGAACATTACAAGCAGCACATCCAGATGAGCAGGCTAGCAAGTACGCTGCATACTTGCGGACTGAGGCAGGGAAGCAACAGCTAGAGTCAGCATCAGGTTTTAGTTTGCCAATGGGAGTCAGCTTGATGGGTCTACCTCAGTATGGAAGGCAGCTGTACGTGAGGCCAACCTACCTTCAGTTGAGGGAAAAGCTGGCACAGCTTTCCCAGGATGCAGGTCCATACGGGGACAACACTGTCATGGTCAGCTGTACCCCTGCAGGCAAACTTGCACGGACATTAAAACGCGTGATAAACGTGGGTTGCAGCTAAGCATTGCAATCGATATCGGAAAATAAATGTACAATCTACAATCGTTCATAAACGAAAGACACGCAGGTGCAAACCTGTGAAACGTGCACAGTCATAGCCAAACCAGCACACAGAGCAATTGTTCAACATAATGTGCAAAATGCGCAGTCCCTTAGACTATTTGTATAGCTTGCACAACTTCATCAAGCATGCTGAGGTCCTGTTCATAAGCACCTGACAAAGCATCGACAGTGCTTTGGCCCAGATCACAAAACATGATCGTACTTTCATGCAACAACATGTTCCTTGAATGAATGTCACCATGACTGACATGCAGGTTGTGCATTGCTTGCAGTCCTTGTTTTGCAATCTCCAGCACTGGCAAGCTCAGTCTGTTGCGATTTGTTATATTGCATCCTGCCCAATGCGTGATGATTGTCAAACACCCTGTATGGACCATCTGTCCAAAGGAATGCAAAGAAGGAATAATTTGGCCCTGAAGCTCAGACAGTGCATTGAACGCCTTGAGCTCGTTGACAAACGTCTTGACAGCTGCTTCATTACGAGCATCAAAAACTTTCATGACCAGCATATCTGTGCCTTGGTGTGCCTGCAGAAGAGAGTGTCTTCAAAGACTGAGAAGATTGCGAAGCATGACCATCTCAAACAGGTCAGGGCATAGATTGAGCTGCATATGACATACCTTCATGACTCTGACAAGTGCAGTGCTGGCGATGCACTCCATGGTGAGAGTTGGATCGTCAAATGATATCCAACACAGCTCAGAAATCGCGTCTGCAAATGGTCCAGCTGGTAGACGCTGAAGCCATATTGCTAAGTTATCTTGTGTGCAGCATGCAGCAGCTGGAAGGTCACGATGCAAGTGAACAGGCCCAATGCTGTCAGTTGCTGACAGGTAGCCAGTGTTTCCATCACCCAGCAAAGCACTTCAAGCTTGCATCTCAAGGCTGCTTCCATTGGTCCCGACTGATTTTGTTGCATGAGCTTTTGCGCGGCGTGCAGGCTGATGTCGTGTGCCTTCCCTTCGGTACCCATGACGGGTGCCTGCTTTCAGCCTGGGAGATAACTCTTCGCTTGTCGTTTTTAGGCTATAGCCAGACAAAGGAGTGACAGGGACTTGACCGCGCAACAACATGTCTTTGCTTCTTAGGGCCTGACAGCTTTGAGCTACAGCCATGAAGTGTAACCAAGCTGCACGAGGAGGCAAAGACACGCTGTTCCATGATATTGGCGGGGAAGCCCAAATCCTCTTATCTGTCACATCGCTCAAGTTTCTGTGACAGAAGACTGTCACCTCATAATTGGTAATGGCAAAGACAGGAGCTTCCTCAGCCACAGCATCGCCGTAAGCCTACAGCAACACCACATGGAAATCAACAACACCACAGTACAGCGAATTCCAAACATTGTCTGACGTTCTTAGGGAATATGACACTTGTGAAGCTATGTTGACTGCCAACTGCAGGTGTAGATAGATGCAGAGCTGCGGCAAAACCTCATATGCATATACCACTTGATGTCCTGGATCGCAATGCAATCTTACCTGCTGCACAGCTGGCAGAACCTCCTTCCGATGGTCTGGATGAGCAACGGCTTCTGCCAGAGACATGTTTTCAGGCAAACTGAGTTGCCAAGGCCCTTTGACCTCTATGGTTCCCCAGTTTGCTGCACTCAGACGAGCAATGTCTGTGGTGCAGCGCTCACGCAACAAAAGGTCTGTGAAACAGAAGTTTCTATTGCTGCCAGCCCCTATGTACTCAAATCCTGCATGCATGCAGGCAACATCACCAGGCAACATCACCATTGATGCATGAGAGGTAGCCGCTACTTAATAATAATAATAATAACAACGCTTTCCAGCTCATGATGAGCTAGGTACGTGCGGGACAAGTCTTGTCTTTCCAAAGCAGTCTGTCTTGCGCATCTCTATACGGTCTACTAATCCCACGGGTTTGACAATCATGCAAAGCAACATCATTGAAACTAGACCTAGGGCGACCAGGTGGGCGGAGCCCCTTAACTTGACCAAACAATAGC
>JAABUP010001904.1_pt1 | contig 42404 bp, 53 predicted proteins | sample 5559201 | NCBI WGS metagenome assembly JAABUP01 (sample SAMN10711887, study PRJNA513373) | rock metagenome | isolation source: Antarctica rocks | place: Antarctica
TGATGTCCTGGGGGCCGTAGTACCCAACCACGGGGGGGTAGATGTCACCCTGCTGCGTGTATGAATGCACATGCGCATTTGTGGCAAAGGTGGGTCATAGGTCGGCATCATCCCTCTGATCACACCGTGGGGCCACGGCCATGAGGGACGGGGGGGGGCAGGGGGGGGGCGGGGGTGTAACCATGGGTGCACTGCAGGTGAGTGGGAAAGGAGGCCAGCCTTGACACCAGCTGAGTAAACTTCTTACTGGCCCTCTCATTGGGTTCTGACACAAGACTTGGGCAGGTTTAAGCAGATGCAGCTGGGTGCCCGTCCTGATCGACATTGGCGACAAGGGCGTATCTCTAGCTGCATTTGCTCAACCCTGCCCAAATCTGTGTGTGAATACCCAATGAGAGGGCCAATATCAGACTTTTCAGACGGATATAGTGGTCTAGCCAAGCTGTAGGCTTGCACTGACAGATGGACAAATACGTAGAGTGCAACTGTGCTGTGCTGTGCTGTGCTGTGCTGTGCTGTGCTGTGCTGTGCTGTGCTGTGCTGTGCTGTGCTGTGCTGCAGAAGGCCGACTATCTGCACAGCTTGGACGCACCTGTGTCTCTGCAAGTGCCGCACTCATCTTCTTCGTAGCAGCTGCTCTGTCAGGTGCAAACACCATCAGCTTTGCCAGCAGGGAGTCGTAGTGAGGGCTGATGGTCGTGCCTCGCTCAATCCAGCTGTCCACTCTGACGCCTGCAAGGTAATGCACATTCATGACACAGCACTCTTACTCCTGCAAGGTACTGTACAGTTGTGACACAGCACTCTTACGCCTGCAAGGTAATGCACAGTCGTGACACAGTACTCTTATGCCTGCAAGGTACTACACAGTCATGACACACCACTCTTACGCCTGCACAGTCTTGATGTAGGACAAGGAGCCAGACGCAAGGCAACCAGAGCATGATGGTGCGTGTAATGCAAGGCTACAAAAACACAGATATTGTGGGTTGCAAGACATGTACTGTTCAACGTGAGCATCTGGCATGAAGTTTGGGCACATATGCAGCTGCACATTGCTGCATGCTTGCATGATTGCCTAGTTGTGCAGCCGGGCAGCAATCATTCTGAAGATGATAGCGAGACAAGACTGCTCATCGGACTGATGACCTAAAAACCTAAAAACCCTAGAACCTAAACCTTGAACCCTAAACAGCTCACCAGTCTCAGAGCTGCATTCTGGCCACTCAACTAAGCCCAGGGTTCCGGCTGAAGGAGCAAAGTCCCTGAAAGGGTCTTCAGCATTGATCCTGACTTCGATTGCATGGCCTTTGTGGCTTGGCTTGAAGTCAACAAGGCTGTCTGCCTGCAACACACACTTGCAAAAGATTACCTGGGCAGCTTGGTACAATACTTGGCTTCTTAATTGAATTGACATCAAAAGGTGTGGCCCTCTTTCTCCACTTTTTCATCTTCAGATGAGATTGATGCTACAGACCAAGGCATATTATCAGCTGCATGACTGATGCAGGAAGATGTTTCATGACATGAGAGCTTGGCAACTACAGGTTGCAAGACACTGTGCTTTGCGCTATCACACCTGTTTTGCGCAAGATCTGATTCGAATGCTGGATTGTTTACGAGATGCATTTGAGCATCAGCATGTTTTGTTCAAAGCATACAGCAGGTTGTGTGGGGTTACCTTGAAGCCTGGGCATTGTAGCTTGAGTTGCCAGGCAACTAAATCCACCCTGTTCACCATCTCTGTGATGCCATGCTCCACCTGCAAGACAGCCAAAAAGAAAAGTTCTACGCTTTTCAGCGATGATAACGGGAGCCTCCTAAGGCGACAGCCCAGAGCTCCTGCGAAACTGTACACTGCTGATCGTCGAAACCTAATGCGTGCTACCATGATGCATACAGCAACGCTATGACACTGCTGTAGCATGCAAAGTCTGGAAAGGAAAGTCTCAGCGTCCATAGCAGGGTCACAGCACCTCAGCATGCACAGCAGGGTCTCAGCATCGCAGCATGCATAGCAGGGTCTCAGCATCTCAGCATGCATAGCAGGGTACCAGCACCTCAGCATGCATAGCAGGGTCTCAGCATCCAAATATTTGTTCAAACGACAAAACATGTGCGCACCAGACAGCGGCCCATGCAAAAGGTCATTGACAAAACAGGAACAAAAGCCGCTGCTATGTGCCACATGTACGTCATGTGTGCAACTCTATGTCTGACGCAACATGCGCACATTGCATGTGACAGCAGCTCCTGGGCAGCCCGGTATAACGCTTGGCTTCTCAGTAATTTGATACTGAAAGGTGTAGTCTTTTCCTTTCTTTTTTCCCCTTTTCATGTGACAGCAGCTGACCTGCAGACGCGTGTTGACTTCCAGAAAGTAAAACTTGGCAGTGTCATCGTCTACCAAGAACTCTACTGTGCCAGCAGACCGATATTTGGCGGCAGCCCCTAGCCTGTGTGCTGCTGCTGCCAATTCCTGCCTTAATTCTGATCCCATCCTATCTGCGGCAGACATGTGACGCTCGCATTGCATGATCTTGCATATCAGTGCAAGCAAAGAGAGTAGCGCTGCTGTAAGCAGTCATTACTTCACTACGTCATGTAACATGACGATTGACAGTCGCTGACTTGGCTGGCAAGCTACTGTCTCTGTGCAGTTGCTATTGATTGGTTGGTTCCCGATCTGCAGAAGCACCTAAACTGCAGCACTGTTTTCCTGTTTTGCATGTTGGAATGATGACCTGATCCTGGTCGTAGTTGCTCTGGCTGGCATAAACTTTGTTCAGCTTGATTTGTATCACATCTACACACACTATTGTTGGGCCCTAGAGTGAACCAATGTGTTCAGTGAGTGAGTGGGTGGGTGGGCGGGTGGGTGGGTGGGTGGGTGGGTGGGTGGGTGGGTGGGTGGGTGGGTGAGTGGGTGGGTGGGTGAGTGAGTGAATGAGTGAGTGAGTGAGTGAGTGAGTGAGTGATTGAGCGAGTGAGTGAGTGATTGAGCGAGCGAGTGATGACCTTACCTACATAAGGCGAAGGAGTTTCCTCCACAATTTTCTGATGCCGCCGCTGTATTGAGCATTCCCTCTCAACAAAGGTCACCATGTTGCCTTCGCCATCCCCAAACATCTGCACCTCAATGTGGCGTGCACGCTGGACATACTTCTCGACAAAAACGCCAGCATCTCCAAAATTGGCCTTGCCCTGCCTGTACAGTCATACAGCACAATGCAGACTATGTGAATGTGACATGCAGTGGATACTGCTGGGAAAGCGTCAGCTTGTGCTTCGCAGCTTCATGCTTGTAGGGTTTAGTGCCTAAGCACAGCAAACAATGCAAGCCACTACCTAGCATAGCATAGCTCAACATTGCATAGCTGGCCGATGCTACAGGGGTATAAGCTTGAGAAGCATTCTGAACAATGAACATACTTTGTGAGGCACAACAAACAACTGTAGCAACCTTTGACCTGACACAGCTGTATGCTCAAGCACACACACAGCATTCGTCATACCTGGCAGTCAGGTTCACAAGCACAATATAGTAACAGAATAACAGTGTAGTACAGTGATGCAACAGTACAGATGCACAACAATACAATAAGGTAATGGCAGACTTAGAGCCATGGCCAACTTTGCAGCTCCTACATCACATGTAATGAGCTTTTTAACATCCTTGAGTGTTCCTTCCTGCTGACAGCCTGACTAGATCATGGGCGAGGGCAGATTGTCATTGATATACTGATCACAAATGCAAAATCTGCAGCTCATATAGAGTCATCACAACCGGTTGAACAATGATTTCAGCGCTGATGCACATTTAAGACAAAGATGCAATGCGAGATGCGTATGCAATCCTGCAAACAGCCCCCATGCAGTCCCATACGTGCAGTCCCATACATGCAGTCCCACACATGCAGTCACACACATGCAATACCATAGATGCAGTCCCATACATGCAATCCCATACATGCAGTCCCATACATGCAGTCTCATACATGCAGTCCCATACATGCAGTCCCATACATGCAGTCCCACACATGCAGCCCCATACATGCAGTCCCATACATGCAGTCCCATACATGCAGTCCCATAGTTGCAGGTCACACCTGCCAGCAGTCTCAAAGTTTTTGACCAGATCATCCTTGGAATGGCAGATGTAGATGCCAATGCCTCCACCCCCCCCTGTTGCCTTCAGCAACACTGGGTACCCCACCTGGGATGAGCCAGCACAAGTGGGGTCAATTGACGTCAACACAGGCAGGTGCAGGCGAGTTGAAGAATGCAAGCCAGGTGCATGACAGATAGAGCATCTGTTGTTGTTTGATATTTGTCACGGAGAGTGTCAGCATCATCTGAGCTGGTTTCTCAGAGAAGTTTATTTTTTTCCAATCCCAACATTGAAACACTGACAAAGACCTGACAAGTCTTGCCAAAGTGCAAGCTTGGGGTGGTTGGGGTTGGTTGGGGGTGGGGGTGAAGCTTGGGGTGGTTGCTGTGTAGGTGACAAGCATCAACTGTGCAGCAATGCAGCTCCAAGATTGCAAAGAAGCATGCTTGGCACTGTGCAAGCAAAAGGAGACATGTATGCAGGCTGACACGCTGCTGCTCTGCATGCATGCATGTGTCTGGGGCACTCAGCATGCATCAGTGCAACAAATGTACAGATGAAATCAGTGCAGGTATGCATGCATGCTAGGATGCACATGAAGGTATGAATGATGTTACCTTGTCAGCTTGAGCCTGAGCTTCTTCCACTGAGCTCAGCAGGCTGCTACCTATACCAGCAGTTTAGTGTCACCGAGGCCCATTGCAAACGTCACAGTGCAGTGACACCAATGCTTGCTTGTGGCAATGTGGATGTGCTGACTTCTCAAGTGTTATGTGCAGCGCGACTATATACAACATGCTGTGAGCCTCACAGAACATCCAGTTGCCTGGCATGGAAGCAAGTCATGTGCCTATCATTATGTTGTAAGTCCTTCGTGTGCCAAAGTCAAGGCAGAGCATGCCACAATTTCATTGCGAGCAAATTCCACCACAACCACAATGCAACTGTTGCATGCCGTGCCTTGACTTTGGCACACCAGAAATTTACAACATAATGAAACACACACATGCAGTAAAGCTTGCTTGCCTGACAGGATTGGTACTTTAGCGTTTTCAGCAAAAGCTCGGGCATCATGCTTTCGGCTGAACAGCCGCATGGTGTCGGATTTGGGACCCAAGAAAGCAATGCCAGCTTCTTCACACATGTCCACAAACTCAGCGCTTTCACTGAGGAAGCCATAGCCTGGATGCACAGCATTGCACCTGCAAAGACAGCATCAGGTGTCATGTCAAGAGACAGCAAAATCAGTGCTGGCAACGAGAAGATGCTGAGATGGTGGACGCTGCATTGTAAGGATCGAAGATACAATGCATGTAGTTGACACCCAGTATGCTATGCAGTAAGCATTGCATGACGGGGTGCGCTGCAGGCAGTTCAGCAACTGTGAGTGGTAGACAGCTGTTTTGGCTATTTTGCCCCTGGGAGCTGCAGAGCCTATGCTCGGGCATACTTGGTTGTTTTGGCCACCTCCAGAAGCTTCTGAGCGTTAGTATACTCTTTCGGAGAGGAGCCAAGGCAGACAGCCTCGTCGCCATCTTTCACGTGCAGGGATAGGGCGTCTGGCTCGGTGAAAACCACAACTGTTGGGATGCCGAGGGCCTTGGCTGACCGAATGACCCGACGCGTGATCTCGCCTCTGTTAGCTATCAACAGCTTGGGCTTTGACGCTGAGCCTGCATGCAGTCGGCTTGCCGTGTCCGTTATTGACGCAAGATTGTGCCCCTTATGCAGGGATTTCTCGCCCTTGTCAACCTCTGCTTGCTGGGGATGAAAAGGTGGAGCAAAGTTTCAAGGCATGGAGAGTTCAACATTTTGTTCTCTTGTTTGCAAGTAAGCTTGGCGACAAGCCTATTGGGGCAGTGCATGCCAGCACTGGCAGGTATGGTGGCTTGTGTTGAGCAAGCTAAGGCAGCGGGCGTGGTTCAAATCAAAGCATCACCATTTGGTTCTGCCATGTTATTTCAAGGGACTGTACGAGTGCGTCCGGCACAGCCCGCACGATCCGTTGCGGGTGTTTTACACCAGGGCGGATTCTCGACCGGATACAGGGAGGTACCGCCAACTTGAGGACAAACGCACGGATGACCAGCAACTCTGTGTTTCGTCGCGACTCTTACATAGGGTCGACTGGCCAGACCTGTCGCTGCGCTAGTGCACCTCTCGAGTCAAAGGGGCGACCATGTGACATCCCGAATTTACGTGAAGGTCGACTGTGATGAGTAAACATGCAAGCACGTGAACGATACCTTATCGAGGCCCAAGCACAATCTTGAAGACCAGGAAGCTCTTTTCAATCCCTCCGTATGAGGACGAGAGGCACAAAAGCAGCTGTCAATAGTGGTGCACGATGCTATGCCTATGGCAAGGCATGCCGGGAATTGGGTTTCCAAAAGCTTTGAAAAAATTCTGTTGGATTTACGACCTCATAAAAGTTCTTTTTAAAATTTCAGAAAACATGTCCAATTAGGACTTCTAGACTGATGATTGCTCAGAGCTTGTGACCAGCCTGTCCTTAGGTATGTCCACTTTCGTCTTTACGCAGTCTTGCAAGACGTTATTCTCTGGCTATGCTGGCTTGAGTGAGTCAGCTCAAGCCAAACAAATTAACACCGCTGATTTGTTTGGCTTGAGCTGACTCACTCAAGCCAGCAACCTAGCTTTGCTGACAACAGCAGTTTCTGCAATTAGTCATCAGAGTCATACCACTAAGAAAATCAGCAATCTAGTCAATCGCATGACTGGGCAGATACAGGGCTGGGACAAAGCCAACTTGACTGGCCTGTTATGCAAGACATATGTTGGAATCTGAAGGCAATTGATGCAATTGCAAGCATGGACGGTCATTTGGGCTGGAATGGGGCCACTCAAGACAGGAAGTATGCCAAAGAGAGCCTGGCCAAAAAGCAGCACCTCCCAGAAGCAATTAAGACCTCAGCGTTCCAGGCCTGCCAGAAATGGACGTAGTGAAGCAAGATGAAAACCTGATCTCTGCCTTCAGTCTAAACAGGGTACGCCGGAAATTTGATACGTTTTCTCATGAGGCACCAGATGCGGCACACAGACAGATTCATAGCAAAATTTGAAGTCTAAGGAGGAAGCCTTACAGCTTGTCAACCTGCAGGACCAAAGTGCGACAGGCAAGGCTTTTGATACACATTTGAATGGCTGATGCAAGGCTTTGCAATGCGACAACAGCAACAGCAACACTTGAAGCGTATACATTAAATACACGTACAAACATGAGCTGATAACACTGGTTTCCTTGGAGACATCACATTGTATAATCAGTGCTGACACACACCTATGTAGTCAGGACAGTAAGACATAAGTGATGAGATATTCTTTTGCACGACAGCACTATGCTTAGCTGATCTCAAGCTGTGCACAGACGTCTGATCATGTGGTGCGCAGCATGTCAAGCACCAGCACCATGTTCAGCATTGAAGAGACACAAGCAAAAGAAGGGCACTGTCCTGAGAAATGTCAAAGCAGGAAGCAGCAGAGAAGGCATGCACAGCCCTTGCACCTTACAAGGCACCAACATTGAAATGACAGAAGCACTTACCTGTGAGCTTTGACTGTGCAATGATCTTCTCAGCATGAATGGGATTCTGGATGCCACACCAAAGAATGCTTGTTATTGAAGCATCCCCAAGTTGAGAGGTAGAATTGACCTCCTTTGCCCACAGGCCCTCCGTATACTTGACATAGGTTGGGTTGATCTTGCCAAGGTACTGCTCAAGCTCACTTTTGGAACTGAAAATGTTCATTGTTCCTGTAACAACAGCAAGTGTCCTGACGAATTTGTGTCACAAGTGTACACAGATGTGTCAATGACACAAGCTGGTCAAAGACACGTCGGACTTGCAGCATATGTGCGTGCAACTTTGCTGCTGCAAATAGACGCATGTGGTCAGGGTCAAAAGTTGAGAGGATCAGTACACACCTGTAAGAAGCTTCACGGATCCAGCAAAGAGGGCATCGTGCTGCAGCTGCTGTGCCTCAGAACACTCAAGAGAAAAAAACAACACTCAAAGTTCCTGTCTTTGTGAACCGAACAGGCTGAACTTGGTCCTTGGTCCTAAACCAACCGGGCACTCAGGCCAAGACAAGAGCAAGACAGAGCTGCAGACCTTAGTACGGTTAATGCCAAGGCTGCGCTGAGCAAGAAAGACGGTGTTGGCGTAAAGCTTGGTTAGCTGCAGCAAGCATTGAAGTCCGCAAAGACGAGCATGTTGGCAATGGTTGCAACGTGCTCTGGTGGCATCTTGTTGTGTTGGGCCATGATGAGTCATAATTTATGACATGCCGAGGGCTGCAGGCCTTTCACTGCTTGCACCTGGCGATTGCACATTACAAATTGCAAATGTCGTGTCCCGGGCTTTGCGAGGCATTGCATTCTGAGTTACACAGTGCACCATTCTGCCCCAGCCATGATTCGTATATGTCCAAAAGCCTGTGCTGTCTGCACGCCGTGGTCTGAGCTGTTGTTTTGACTTGCCGCTGTGACCACGGAGTGGCCGTACGACGACTCGTCGTTCTGCCGTCATGGCACACTTCTGTCTGTGACACACGGCACAAGTAGGCAGTCGCAGCGGTGCACAATCGTGACTCGTTCAACGAGCAATAGTAACCAAAATAGCCAGGACGGGTGACGAAGTTGCTGGGGTTGGCAGTGACTAGGCCTCCTGGTCTGGTACGGTGTTGTAGCAGACATGGGGTCGGTATGTGGAAAGCCCAAGTTGAAGCACACAGATTCACCAGTACAAATACGCACTGGTCCTGTAGCAAAGGCACCAATGACGCAACTTCCTCCTGGGTGAGAGCTGACATCTTTCATCATCAGTGCACTAACATTTGCAAGCTGTGCATGTTGTGTGCTGCAACTTACTCTCCAGCATCCTGAGCTTGCTTGCTCAGGTAGCAACGTTGCTGCAGGGCAAAGCTGCGCAAGGACGCTAAAGTCAGGGATGTATACAAGTTTGGCAAAACATTGGGCACAGGAGGTATGCAGGATGCATAAATCAGCTGTGTGCTCAGGCTAACTCGTTCTGCATGCTTTGCATTGCCGTCCCTGATACTGCAGAATCCTCTGATGCGCTTTTGACTGGTTTCTTGCATCTGCCTGAGCGTCAAATGCACTGCCCCGATTGATTCAGTTCGTGCAGTTCATACACTGGGCCAATTGCTTCATGCATCCGTTTCAGTCAGGTCGAGCTACTGCACAACACCATCGTACGCGTCTAGGATATCGTTGCCAACATTGTACACAGCCAATTCATCAATGCCCCTCGATTTTCAGGCTTCGCGGTCGTGAAGCTTGCGACGGACAGACACTCTGGTGAGGAGTATGCTGTCAAGATCATGGCTCTACCCGAACCCAACGCCAAGGCTGGTGACAATGAAAACACCAGGTACTCAGCATGTGCTGTTCCCTCTGCTTTGAGTGCTCGATTTTGCACTTACATGCATCTGTGCATTCATCTGCATGTAGCCTCCCACATGATGCATGTGCTGTTGCCTGCAGTGCAAGTTTGCCTAAACATTGTTGACAATCACCTCATGTGACATGGCAAGCCTCAATGCATGCGTAACAGGTTGCATGCTGGGACCTGGGCAGCCCGGTATAATACTTGGCTTCTCATTAAATTGACCCTGAACGGCGTAGTCGTATCTTTTTCTTTTCATTTCTTTTCTTTTCTTTTCTTTTCTTGCATGCTGGGGCGATTGCTGCATGCTTACTGCATTCATTGGTACATCGGGGATGCATGAGACAGGCTGCTCTGGAGAGATAAGACTTCCCTCACATTCACCTAGCTCATCATGAGCCAGAAAGGAATTGAACTCTCATTCTTAGCAGCAGTTTTCTTAACCATATCATTCTTACCATAGTTCTTCTTCTTCTTCTTCTTCTTTCATTCTGTTATTACTTGTATTATTATTATTATCATCATTATTATTATCATTATTCCAAGCGTTATGATTCTCATATTCTAGCATTATTACAACTCTCAGCATTATTGGTGCATGCTGCTGACAGGGAGGACATCTTCAGAGACATCGACATTCTATCATTACTATTATTACTATTTTAAGCACTACCATTCTTAGCATGCTTGGTGCCTGCTGGTGACAGGGAGGACATCTTCAAGGAGATTGACATCCTGGTGGGCATGAACCATGAGAACATGAGTTTCTTTCATTCTATTATCACTATGATTATATTGTGTGCATGCTGGTGACAGGGAGGACATCTTCAAGGAGATCGACATCCTGGTGGGCATGAACCATGAGAACGTCATCTTCCTCTTCTTCCATTCTATTATCACTATTATCATATCGTAAGCATTATGACTCTCAGCATGATTGGTGCATGCTGGTGACAGGCAGGATATCTTCAAGGAGATTGACACCCTGGTGGGCATGAACCATGAGAACGTCATCTTCCTCTTCTTTCAATCTATTATCACCATTGTCATACCGTAAGCAGTATGACTCTCAGGATGATTGGTGCATGCTGGTGACAGGGAGGACATCTTCAAGGAGATTGACATCCTGGTGGGCATGAACCGTGAGAACATGATTTTCTTTCATTCTATTATCACTATGATTATATTGTAAGCATGATTGGTGCATGCTGGTGACAGGGAGGACATCTTCAAGGAGATCGACATCCTGGTGGGCATGAACCATGAGAACGTCATCTTCCTGAAAGAATACTTTGAGGAAGGCAACAAGGTGTACCTCATCACAGAGCTGCTGACAGGCGGCGAGCTCCTGGATGCAGTCCTGGAAAGAGGCTCCTACAATGAGGCAGATGCGCGGCTGTCCTTTGTGCAGCTGCTCAGGGGCATTGAATACTTGCATAGCAAGTAAGGGTTTCTTTGGTCTGCCCTATGGCTTGCTTGTCTTATGCCTGTGTGGTACTCTGCAGCGTGTGCCTTGACAAATATGCGACCGTGTCTGTGTCTATCTTGTGTCTTGCATGTCTGTGGCTTGCCTGTCTGGAAGTCTGTGGCTGTTGCCTTGACGAACCTGTCTCCTCTGTGTCTGGTGTCTCTCTTGTGCCTTGCCCTGTGCCTTGTACCAGACCTGCTGCTTGACATGTAGCATGGTCTTTGGGAGAGCTGTGCTGCAGAGATGTGCGTACAATTAAGTCAACAGTCATGCTGTTCTCAGCGAGGGTGCGCACAGGCAATGATGAGGCACATGCACAATAGGAGTGTACGTACATACATAGTGACAGTGGACGTACACAATGATGTTGCACATATACAGTGCTAATGTACATACATTGCTGCAGTGTATTGCACAGCTGCAGCAATTACTGCCCCGAAAGGAAGCGGTGCAAACACAGTGCTTAGCATGTCTCATCTGTGTCTGGTGCAGAGGTGTTGTGCACCGAGATCTGAAGCTGGAAAACTTGCTGCTAGTAGACCATGAAGGAACTGATGCAGATACAGCGCTTATCATTCCTCTGTCATGTCTGGTGCAGAGGTGTTGTGCACCGAGATTTGAAGCTGGAGAACCTGCTGCTGGCCACTCCCAACGACATCCACAAGGTCAAGATTGCGGATTTTGGGTTGGCCAAGAAGGCTGCAGAGTCTGCCATGGCCACCATCTGTGGAACTCCCCAGTATGTAGCGCCAGAAGTCATCCAGGTCAGAACCCTGAACAGAGAATTGTAGTAGTGACAATAATGATAACAATAGACTCCCAGTGTGTGGCGCCAGAAGTCATCCAGGTCAGAATCCTGAACAAACTCTGAACCCCTTCTGTTTTTGTTTGTTGTCAGCCCCCCCCACCTCCGCCCGCCCTTTTGAGACAGTATGTAGCGCCAGAAGTCTTCCAGGTCAGAATCCTGATCATCCAGGTCGGAACAAAGTATCAACCCCATCCTGTGTAAGCAAATTGTTTCTGCCCTGTGGCACTGTCCACCCAACTTGCAATCTAAAAGTCAAGCTGACAGAATTCAATCATCCAGCATCCCTTTTGACTGCAGTTGTCTTAAAATTTGCTTCAACATGTTTCTTTTGTCTGAGCTGTGGAGTACCACGTTGGCAAAGCATATATATATATAGTAATAGCGTACAAATAGTAATGAGCACACGCAGAAAGCAAATGCGGAAAAGGTCTTTGCTGTCAACCATCTGATTCGGATCGATCTCAGTCTTCAGCAAAAGTGACGGCGAGTCTGCTTTATGTTGTAGCTCTAGAGGGCTGATGTGCCTTTGATACATGCTAAATCCAACAAGCTGTGCAAAGGGTGTTCAAAACAAGTCAATAAGTGTATGTGCATCTGGCAAGCGCACTATCACGGCAGCCTACGCTATGCAGTCCCATCCATGTAGCACCACACTCTTGCAGGACAGCGCAGCGCAGCATAGCCCAGCGTGGCATGGCATAGCACAGCATGCCACAGCACAGCATGGCATAGCACAGCACGGTACAGCACAACACGGCACAGCGTAGTACAGCTCAGCATAGCACGTTATGGCACAGCATGCCACCGCACAGCATGGCATGGCATAGCACAACAAGTCATTCTCCCGAACATGCCACAGCTGAAGACTTGGCAGATCCTGAAATGAAGTGTAACATGACACATTGACTGTACTCTACAAAAGGCTGATGTGGAGGTGTGTATGCAGGGCACGCCCGGGCTGATCTACAGTCCTGCTGTAGATCTATGGAGTGCTGGCGTGGTGCTCTTCATCTTGCTGGGGGGCTACCCGCCCTTTTATGATGAGAGCGAGCCTGCACTGTTTGACCAGATCAGGAAAGGCAAATTCAGCTTTGATGATCCGGTCTGGGATGCGGTGTCTGATAGGTAACAGCAGTATAAATTTGCTCACTCACTCACTCACTCACTCACTCACTCACTCACTCACTCACTCACTCACTCACTCACTCACTCACTCACTCACTCACTCAATCACCCACTGGCTCAGTTGTTCATTCATTCCTTCACTCATCCTTTTGCATGTTGCTATTACCTGACCTTGGAGAAAGATACATTGATGAAATTTGTATCTTCCCTAACAGTCTGGGTTGCACTTGCACAGCTAGATGTCTGTTGCTGTCAAATGATGAGCGTAAGGCAGGACTGTGTACTCTGTTCCAGAAGCTTAATGCGGCTGCATGTTAGACAGCAAAACAGCGCAAGCAGCAAGCTGTGAATCATGACTGAATGACAGTGTAGACACAATGTAGCTCCTGAGGGCATGCATACCAAACTAAATCTAGGGTGTAGGGTTTTTGACTTGCCCATACCTCACCAGTTGTTAGCTGCTCTTGCGCCAACAGATCGGAGATGCCACAACTGACCAACACCATCTGCCACCCATCTGTCAGTGTCTGACTGCAAGACCAAGCAGTGCTGAGTGCATTCCGTGCAAGTCTCACTTGTCTGACTTTGCAGTGCAGGGAGCTTAGTAAAGCCACCCATCTGTCACCGTCTGACCGCACCAAAAACCCTAAAGAGCTTAGTAAAGCCACCCATCTGCCACTGTCTGACTGTACCAAACTCTCTAAAGAACTTGTTGAAGCCACCCATCTGTTACCGTCTGACCGCATTAGAAACCCTGCAGGGCTTTATGACGCCATCCATTTGTCACTGTCTGGCTGCTCCAAAAAACCTAAAGACATTAGTAAAGCCACCCATTTGTCACCGTCTAATTGCGCCAACACCAAAACAGTGGCAGAAGATGATATCTGCAAATCTGTTCTAGCTCACCAGTCTTGTTTTGCACTGTAGACAGCTTGGTGTGGGAGCTAATCAGCACAAACCCATCCACGCGACCAACCTCTCAGGAACCAACCCAAAACAATTGACCATTTCATGTCTTGCAGTGCAAAGAGCCTGGTGAGGCAGCTGTGACAACTAATTCATCCAAGCAATTGACGACTACAGCCATCCAACTGATTGATCATTTCATGTTTTGCAGTGCGAAGAGCTTGGTGCGGGAGCTATTGACGACCAACCCAAGCAAGCGATTGACGGCCAGCCAGGCCCTGCAGCACACCTGGTTCACCGCCAGCCTGCACAGCAATGAGGACCTGCGCCTGGCCCGCAGAAATATGAAGAGGCACCTTCGCCAGCGCTTCAAGGTCATCATCGTCATCATCATCAGCATCAGCATGATGCTCACTGCTTGCATATGCTCATGAAAACCTGTCTTTAGGGTTTGTGGTGAGGGCTTAGGGTTTGTAATTGGGTATAGGGTTTACGAGGCAGGAGATAGGGTTTTGGAATGTCTACTGTCACGTCTGGTGTTGAGGTTACATGGACACGTCTGGGTTCTGGCTTTTTTTTGGGGAGGGGTTAGAGGGGGGGGCTCATTGCCAAATATGTCTGTTGACAGCCTGTCTTGGGTTGCAAGTGCCTTTCTGCCTAATCAGGCAGCAGGGCAGAACAGCGTCTCTGACAGTCAATGTCAAGCGCCTGTATAGCCTCCTCGTGTCTGATTGGCATGCTATTTGTGCATCAATGTTCCACTGGCCTTTCCTTGCTGTCCTCTTGTTTGTCTGGTCATCTGTCTATCTGTATACGTGCCTGACAGCTTGAGCATCTCTCTGGCTTCTGCCATTGTCTGTCTCTCTTTCTGTCTGTCTGTCAGCTAGCCAGCCAGCCTGCCTACCTGTCAGAGTGAGAGCTGTCTGTCTGTCTACCTGCCTCCCCATCAACACCACTCAGAGTTGGCTTGATGAGGGCTTTCTTTTTGTGCAGGGTGCAGTTCTGACAGTGATAGCACAGCAGAGGCTGGTACACATGCTAGAAGATGTGAGGGCGGGCAATGTGCCATCCGGGCAGCATAGGGGCAGTGAGCAGGATTTGCAACGAATGGCAGAGGTTGCCAAGTAGGCTTCAGCATGCTGTAGTTTTCAACACAACATGCCATTTGAAATTCAAGCAGTCGCAGATGAAGTGAAAGTTGCATGCAGCAACACCTTGCATGCGAGACTGTCTGAGTCTGCGCACAATTAGCATGGCAAGACAGTTCTTGCATAGAGCACTCTGCATGCTTGGTCAGCTAGCAATGTATGAACAGCATGTACATTTGCTTGGGGTGCATGTTCCAGGCGTTGCTGAGATGTTTGGTGACGTGTCTGGAAACCAGGCTGCTGTGAATATGGTCACAGTGTCTGTCCATTGCTGAAGAGACCTCACAAGTTGTGCCATGAGTTATCATGCCATGCTGGTAGCATGTTTGCAACCCATTGATGGTTCATGTACTCATGTGTGTGGGTGCACTGCAGACGACATGCCGTGCTTATAGCATGTTTGCAACCCTCATGTACTCACATGTGTGGGTGCATTGCAGACGATATGAGGTCAGCGCGGCAAAGAACAAAGCCATGGGTCTGGCGTGAAACATGTTCATCCAGTCACATGGCATTCTTTCTCCAGCTCAAATTTTCTTGTTTGCTGCTGCAATGTCAGCGGCTTTGTCTTTTTACTGTTAAGGCTAGCTGGCATACCGCTACTGACAGTCAGTCTCGCACATTTCATGACAAAATTGCTTCTTATGCTTTTATACTGAGTAATGCAGTGTCTTATGCGTCAGTGTTGGTGTTCACTTTATTTGAGTTGAGCGTTGGACAGAAATGATTATTCATGCATGTTAGTCTAAGAATTTATGACATGTGCATATGAGTATGAGGTGTTACCATATAGTGTTTGCTGCCATGGGTGGCCGGCTGCTTTGCTTCTTCTTCCTTAGATCAATTGCCAGCGGCAGGTAGCTTGGCAGTTTAGTCTTGAGATCTGCAGCTTGCTGTGGTCGGCACAAGTTTGAAGTGATTAAAAAATACTCACAGCAGTTCCTGTAATCTGTTGCGTGGAGGTCTCAATCAAACATTGCATGAAGGTGTCTTGGTCATCATGACGCCACTTCAGCCTGCAGTTCAATGTAACAGCTGTTATTGTGTCGTCACAGTGTTGTAGTTACTGTCGCTAAACAGCAAGGACGCCTCATGGGGATCACACAAGCAAATCAGACATTCCTCAGCACACAGCAAGACTGCTGCAGTAAAACTTGGGACACAGCCAATCTGGTTGCAACAATCTGGTTGCTGCCATGGGGAGAAGATTGATGGCAGAATTTGAGAGATGTCAGGCTATAGCTATGGCTTGCTGCCAACTTAGCTCAAGGTTGCTCTCACAACATCAAATGGGGGTTCCAAGATTGGGGCCACCAGAACAGCAAAAGAAGATGACAACTGTGAGATTTGAACTCACGCCCTTTCGGACTGGAGCCTAAATCCAGCGCCTTAGACCACTCGGCCAAATTGTCATGGCATGGTAGACTAGCCTAATTTTAGATGTATGACCCTAGTTTGTCAAGAGCTAGTCAGATCGCTGCAGGAATCATGGGCTGCAAGGATGAGGCATCCCTCCACTTGCCTGTCGAGTATTTCTCGTCTTCACATCCGTTTGCTTGCCGGCTGCTGAGCTCAAATCGTGTGTGAAGCAGACCTCATCCCCGCTTGCTTGTCTCGCCCCGTTGATATGGCTGGTGTGCCATTCAGATCACACTCCCACTGATCTTGTACCACTGCTGTGGAGACGACAGCTCTGGCGGCGGAAGCATGCAAGGGTAAGTGTTTCAGAGGGTCGGTCTGTCGCACTGCTGCGGCTGAGGTCTCTGAAGCAGTGCAGGGCTTTATTCTGGGTGAATTTGCAAACCTGCTGTCGATCAAGCTGATTTGAGCTTACTTTGCTGTATGCAGGCCAAATACAAAATGTGTGCCGATTTCCCTGTCAGATCTCATCCATCAGGTGCCAACGTTGCTGGAGCTGGTGCCTTCAGAGTGCCTTGCAGCCTTGATAGCCACCAGCACAACTCATCGCAGTCAGATTCACAGCTATGTTACGAGCATCAAAATCAGTGATCCCACTCATGCCAGTGACCTTATCAGCTCTACCTGGCCTCGGCTGGTGAAGTGGACATTAGCAAACCAGGACAGCAACATATGTGTCACCTGTAACATGACAGTTGCTGCTGCTTCAGTGCTTGTCAAGGCCAACATGCTGAGAGAATGGCATTTATACCTTGAGGGCTTTCAGCTCAGTGCAGCGGTTGCGGCAGAGATTGCCAAGGGGGACTGGGTTTTCCTGGTGGGACTGTACTTGAGGCGTACCAAGCTGACAAGGGCAGTTGTGCATGAGTTAGTGGCAGCCAACTGGCCAGCATTGTCCTCTGTGTTCCTTGACGTGCCAGTGGACATGGGCATACTTTCACTGTTGTTCCAGGCACATTGGCCTAAGCTTACCTTCTTGAGCCTGTACAATGCGAGGCTGCCATCAACCCAAAAAGGGATGGAGCAGGAATCACTAATCATGTCTGCATTGAGCAACGGCTGGAGTAAGATGCTCTCTTATCTAGAACAAACTTCATCCAGCAGCTCTGCAACGAGTGCATATAAATTTTGGGCTGACGCTAGCGTACCAGCAATGCTGCTGTGGAGAAAAGCTCAAGTCTCGCCCCCAGAGTCATAATGATTGTTTAAAGGGCGCATTTCCCGTTGTTCAGGAACCCCTACTTCATAGAGGTGCCGAGGTCATTTTTGCGGGTGTGATACCTTTTTGGACCTGTGGCAACGTATGCAGCAAGATGTTCAGCCTCTGCCCAATTTGCAGCTTGCTGCTTTACCAAAGACTGCAACATAACAGAAAATGATAGAACATGCGGCGCAAAGTTGATGTGCTAGACAATGAATGATTCAGAAGCTTGCACAACACATTGCTGCAGACGCATAAGAGGGCACACTGGCTTTGTCATGATCAATGCACAGGCAGTAAATAGATGAGGAGGTTGTAGGCTGGCAAAACGTTGCAGAATTTGCAACTGTGAGAAGCCAGCTGGCGCACACTTCATTGAGACCAAGCAAGCTGAGTAACTTGTTGCAGGTTTATGTGCACTCCCTGTACTTTGCAACACCTGTCTGACATGTGTATAGCAATCCAGATTGCTGATTAAGTCCCTGCTGTGACGTGTGAACAACATACCTGTGTTGATCTGACACAGTTATCTCACTGAAATTCAGTTGAAAGCTACATCATGAGGGATAACTTATGTGTAGAGTCCATTGCTGTGTTTTTGTTGTAAGGGTACTATTAAAGAGCAGTTGTTGTCGACCAGATGTCATGCAACATTGTAATGCAGAGCAGGTGCCATCGGCAAGTATATATGTAATAAAGCTGCCAGAGCGGTCACAACTCAATACTGATAGTCTTGTACATCATCGATGGGGTGACAGTGAACTCATGCATGTTGCATGCAGACTGATACGTCTATGCATGCACCTGACAGCTGCAGACTTATTGCGCAGCACTGCTTTCTGATCTATGTGGCTATTTGCCACAATGCGCATCGATGATATCAACTCCCCAACATAACATCTGTTCAGGTTGAGGGCCTGCTCAATCATCTCAGAGACACATTTCACAGACATTGCCTGTCTCTGAAGTGACTTTACATCTCAGGGCCCAGTCTGAATAAGGCATGCAATGCCTTGCGTGCCAGATACGCCAAATCCCTGTAGCAAACAAACGCAGCTACTTACACGCAAAAGCTGATGCAGCACATGTCAGTCAATCCCTTGCCGGCAAAAGTGTATTTGAAAGCAAAACGAAGAAACTCAAAGCATCTGTCCATGCACCACATAGAACAGAATTCAGCAAGGCCTCGTTGGTTGTTGTGGCAGAACACTTGCAAACATGCTTCAAGCGGAGGCAAAAGACACAGACTACACACACACACACATCACAGACATACATTGAGTACGTGAAGGAAACGTACACATGCTTGCTGCAAGTGGCTTTGTTATTCAGCATCACAGGCTACACACACATGTCACGAACATGCATCGAGTATGTGAAGAAGACGTACACATGCTTGCCGCAAGTGGCTTTGTCATTTAGCATCCGCAGCCTGCTTTCAACGTCCTCCCTGTCAGGCTTCAGACCATTCATGGCACTGCTTGCAAGAGCCTTCAGCTTTGCAGTGTGCTCATGGACCTTCCTTGTCAGCTTCGTGTATTGACTCATCCCTGCAGACAGCATCAATACTGCTCAGTCATCATGTAACGCTTTCTGGGTCATGATGAGCTAAGTCCATGCAGAGCAGGTCTTGTCTCTTCCAGAGCAGCATGTCTTGTACATACCTGTAAGACCTACTAAAAACAACAGTTTTAATGGTCACATAATGCAACATTGACAGCATTGTGTGTACAAGACATTAAAGGAGTGTGTGCAATAGACCAGCTGTTCCCAACCACACACACTTTCACAAAAGCTGCAACTGTAGGATCTGCAGCCCATGCATGATATGTTACGTTCACCCACCGAGGGCAGCGGTTGCATGCCTCATGCGTAGCTTCACCTATGGAAAGCAGCTGTTGCATGCATTTCTTGCCATGTCCCAATGGTCTTTGCACCAAATTTGACAGGCATGCACCAAATTTGACAGGCATGCACCAAATTTGACAGACATGCAGCAAATTTGACTGGCATGCATCCAGCTCATTCCACTGCATCATGGCAGAAGTGAGAGGCATGTGGCAGAAGTGAGAGGCATGTGGGTGCTCACTGTCAGCATATCCCAGAAGGTAGTTTGCATCCTGCAGCACGTAGTCCTCAGGAACCGATCGATCACCGCCATCAACAAGCCGCTGAAGAGAGCCGCGTGAATCTGCCATCCCACCTGCAGTTGCAGTGATCAGATGATTTGAAGTGCGAAGCCACCATTGTGTGTGCATCTGTGAAGCCTGAGCCCAGCTGCTGGTAATGCATACAGCACGCACACACACACAATATATACAAGAGCCGATGTCCCCTCACGGGGTAGGGCCTGAGCCTCAGCAGGAATTGCTGGCAACATCGGGGAAGCCATGTACCATAGGCCTATCACAACAAAATAATAATACACAATATATGCAGCAACAGCAGGTTAAAGCAGCCATCAGGGGTCTGGTGATGCTTGTAGTTCATGACTCAGACCAACCACCCAGTGAAGACTGCCCTTTTTACAGCATCATCAGAGGTCAGCACTTTTCGTTCTTTGGTCCAAATTACCAACAACGGGACATTAGGTTCTTTTTCGAACAGAACTCCCACCAGGTTGCTCATGTTGCACACCACATACACCTGTGCTTTCAAGCCAGGATGTCTGATGAGTCACTATTGGCTCCACACCCCAGACTGTAAGTTATAAAATGAAAAAAAACACATCAATGCAAACTGACCTTCATTGTGAGAACATGCTTACAAGTGCAGAGGGTGTGACCGACCTGAGGGGAGCCCAGCCCCGCTGTGCATGTGCAGCCTCACGTGAGCCTTGGCGCTGTCTATCAACCCCTGCTCTGCCTGCACACCACATCCAGCTCTTGCAGCCAAGAAGAAGAAGAAGAAGCAGAAGAAGACAACGAAGAACAAGAAGAAGAAGAAGAAGAGGAAGAAGAGGAGGAGGAGGAGGAGAGGGGGAGGAGGAGGAAGAGGAATACAAGCTTTGGCCAGCCAAGAAGTCTGCTCGCTCGTGGCAGAGCCTTTGGTTCAGGAGTTGCATGTGTCCCTGTTTGCTTTGCATTGATTGCGCTGGACAGGGTGCTGTCGCAATCATTTGTTCCACAAATGCTCGATGCAGTGTGGGTGTGCAGGAAGCAGTGAGCAGGAGCTTCACAAATTTGCTGGGGGCCGTCAACAAGCCTCAAGATTTCATGGCCCAACACTTCTGCTCTTGTTGAACATGTAGTTACAAGTACACTTATGATATAACATGATGTTTACATATACGTGTACATTGTGTATGTATGTTACAAAATATGGCTCAAGTGCGGAGCCTACCTCGGCATGCAACTATATATGTAATATATTATTTACATGTAAAAGGTTAAGGCCAAGGCCTACCTCGCCATGCAACTATATAAGTGACATGTTATTTACATGTAAAAGGTTAAGGCCTACCTCGCCATGACGCAGCAAGGCTGCAGCCAGAAGAGTCTCTATCAGCATGCTGGTCCCCAGCTTCTGCAGGGGATTACGCGTACTGGCTGCTGTGTGCATGCGCAGCGCCAGCTGGCAGGTCTCAATGGCACTCCTCAGCGTCTCCAACTGACTGCACACCATGCCACAAAGGTGAGCAGATGACGCAATCTGACGCGCAATGCAGATCTTGTGGACTGAAGCATCTTGCTGACACTAGGAAGAAACACTTGTACACTTCAAAACGCCACAGCCAGTGTAGGATGTGCCCAATGAAGGCATCTGGTCTTAGCTGGCCACTACAAACTATAGTCATGATGACCATGACTAACCCTTGCTTGATTAAGAGCTTGATTAAGAGTCCAGGAGCGCAGGAAGGTTCATTACAATGGGCTTAGGGTTTAGGGTTTGGTCTAATTTACAGGATTTAGGGTCTGATCTATTACATATGATTTAGGGTTTGGTCCATTATGTAGAGGGCTCACCTCCTGTCAACACTGCGGTGCCTCTCAGCCAGCACAGCCGCCTGGTGCAGCTGAAGGATACAAGCCTGAAGGGCAAACTGCACAGCCTGCCCACTAGGTCTGCCCTCTGGGTCCCTTTCGCTCCCTTCTGCCTTCCTCAGCATGTCAGCTGCCTGCTTGCCCAAATGCTCTGGCCTGCTTGCAAGCATGTCTGCTTGGCGAGGGTTGCTGAACAGGGGCAAGATAGCTGCAAAGCTGTCACCTGTCTCTGCATTCAGCCCTGCAAGCATCATTTACGCTATTCTTGTGTTGTTTTCATCCATACAGCAGTTCATGCCAGCTGACCAGCATAAGCAGATGCCTCCTTCCATACATAAAATACAAATACAAATACATATACATATATTTGTACAGAAGTGTATATTTGATGTGTATATATGTATATAATAACATAGTTTTTTGATGTATATATATACTTTAATATAAATGTATGTATTGTGACGCAGACTGAAAGATGAAGGTCACCTATGTGAGTGGCAGCAGGCGGGACCAGCGGTGCGGTCTTCTGCTTCTTGGCAGGGGACTGAGAAACAGGGCCAGGGCTGTGCCGGCTGCCCTGACTACCAGACGGCCCCCCTTCTGCCTGAACAACAAAATTCATACTGGTGTTATTATTAACAAAACCCAGAAGCTGGCAGTGTGCCTCTGTGTGTTCCAAAACATCTCCCAGACGTTAAAACAGGTTTGTACTGTCCCCATGCATTTCTGAGTTTAGATTTTTGCTGCGGATTGGTCATTTCTGATTTTGAAATAGATGTTTCGGGATTGAAAACAGCTGACACTCCCTCCTATGTCTTGCTCATTGCATGCACTGCAAGTTGGTGCTGCTACTGCACCTGATTGCACTGAACCCTTCCAAGCAATGACTAAGCAACCTCAACGTGCAGGTTCTACAGAACCTGACAAGAAAAGGAAAGATGCGGAAAGTTTACGGATTTCAGCGATCATAACGGGAGCCTCCTAAGACAACAGCCCAGAGCCCTTCAGAATCTGTCTTCAGCTGTATTGAAGAGCACTACAAAGTGTGACTAGCACATTTCAGGTAGACGGGATACCCATTTCAGGTAGACAGGATACCCATTTCAGGTAGACAGGATACCCATTTCAGGTAGACAGAATACCCATTTTAGGTAGACAAGATACCCATTGGCCTCCTTGTTAAGCTGTACCAGGCTTGCTGTGATGTGTGCTCGCATCAAGCACAGCGTTATATTGTCTGATGTCCACAAACTAAAGTCAAGCACTACACTCCTAATGCTACAAACATGCCTGTCTGGAGGGAGTCAACTTGCATCGCAAACATCTGATACCTGTTGACTAAGCCAGCGTTTCAACCATCGTTGTTGTTCTCACTATCATCGCCAATACATTTGTTATTATGATGACCATGTTACTAGCATTGCTGTTATCAGTGTTGTGATGTTTCCCCTTTTTTGTGCGTTGTTGGTTGGTTGTCATGCTCACAGCCATGCAAATGGTCATGGTTCAGGGCAAGGCTTTACCTGCAGCTGGCGCTTCTTGCCAAGCCTTGCCTGATCACGCTCAGAAGGCAGCTCCCTACTGGCCTCCCTTCCAGGACCCAATCGAGAGGCCCCTGCTACCCTTTGACTGTTGCCCTTCGGGGGTGCCCCTGCCCCTGTTGGGCTACTGGTCCCAGACCTTGGGGACTCCCTGTTTAACCTCCCTCTGATCTGATCAGCTGAGTTGGCGATGGGTTTAGCCGCTGCATTGGCAGAAGCTGCATGCCTAAGGGACTGTGTTGGCCTGCCCTGGGGCATGTCTGAGCCAGCCCTGGCACCATTTTGTCCTGCCCTAGCAGAGTCACTTGAGGATGTGTCTCTAGAGGGAAGCTGTGATGGGGCTGCTTGTGCATCATCCCCATCTGCTAGTCCCGAGGACTTGGGATTGATATGCGGTCCCAGGAGCTTGTCAGCGGATCCCTGGGATTTGAGCTGCCCACTTGCTTGTTTCAGCATGTCTTTCCTTGCCTTCCTTTCTGTCAGTGCTTCTAGCCTCTGCTTCCTGGCATCCGCCAGAGAAGTCTTCTTCTCTTCAGTAGTTCCTGCAAGATGCAGGCGAACAGCTCAAGGGGGTCTGAAGGGGGTTGCACTGGGTCACCCACCGCCTGTGACAAGAGCTGCAATCGTGCCAGAAGCTGAACCTGACTCAGACACGGCTAGACCTCATAAAGCATGATAGTGGTAGAAATCTATAGTTCAACAGCAATGACATGTAATGCAATGTTGACAGACTCACCACCTGAGATAATAAAGCTGCATTGATATGTGAACTCAACAAATTGCTGTCACAGACTGACTGAGCTGAGGCTTGAGACATTACTGTGATGCATTGTCAAACAAAATACTGACTGGTGACATTCACCACGTCATGCAGGCAATGCAGCCTAGCCTGCTCTTTTGCTTTGCAAGCAGCGACACAACCTGCATGACTGACATATGCACACACGTGATGGCTTACTAACCTGCATGACTGACAAATGCATACATGTGTTGGTGTACCAATCTGCATGACTGACACATGCACACATGTCTTGGTATACTAATCTGTGGCTTCTGTGTGGCAAAAATAATTCAGAGACATTTTCATTGAAGTTTTGATGAGAGTGCTAACCTTTGTGATCAGCAGCTGGTTCGGTGACAGCTGCTGAAGCAGGGGCATGTGCCGGGCCCCAGGGCAGGGGCCCTCCCTGGCCTGCTGGCATGGCAGAAGAAGAGGAGGGCAATGGGGATGGAGCAGGGGCCCAAGGCAGGGCAGAAGAAGAGGAAGGTGCAGGAGCTGCGGCAAGGGAGCCACCTTGCTGCTGTGTCAATGAGCCAGGTAAAGAAGAAGATGACAAAGGTTGGGGACCGGCTCCTTTGGGGCGTCTTGGGGGAGGGCTGTTGGGGCCCAAGGGGGGTGGGCGTGGGGGAGGCACCCCTCCTGGAGGTGGCTGGGGTGCAGCAGCAACCCCAACAGGAGCTGCAGGGGGGACACCACCCCCAGGGACAGGGTAAGACTGCGTCTGTGAGTACGCATACCCGTAAGCAGGGTCTGTGTACGGGTATGCCAGACCGTAATAGCCTTGATACGCCTGTTGCTGCTGCCATGCTGCCACCTGCTCAGCAGTGGCATACGGCATTACGCCTGCGTTACTGTCTGGCTGGTACTGTGGCTGAGGGGGTAGGGGCAGAGGGTTCAGCTGAGGGGCTGGTAAAGGGGCTGTCTGAGCAGGCAAGGAGGGGGGTGTTAGGGAGGCTGCAGGTGGGGATCTAATGGGGGAGTAGATATCAGCACTGGCTTGCTCAGCAGTGGTGTCAGTGGCGTCTGCGGTGGCAGCTGGCACCTGGGCAGTGGCAGGTGCCATCTGAGCGGTGGCAGCTGGCATCTGGGTGGTGGCAGGGGACATCTGGGCTGTGGCAGCTGGCATCTGGGCGGTGGCAGCAGGCTTGGCAGAAGCAATAGGAGCCAAGTCTGAGCTTAGAGGCACAGCCGGAGTGACTGCATTGGGCAGTGGCAGGGCAGGGACAGCAGACAGTGTACTGATGGGTTGTTGAGTCTGGCTAACTGGAGCTGCGGCGCCTGCCACGCCTGTGGAAGCCAAGGGCCGAACCACCGCTGGCACCGCTGTAGAGGCTGGTGGGGTTGTGTCCTTGGCTGTGTCAGCTGTTACACCAAAAGTTGACATGCTCTGACCGAGAGGGTATGGAGAGATCTTAGGGGCGTTTCTGCCAGGCTGCTTTTGTGCCACAGCTGTGGCCACACCGCCGGCGGGAGTCTTTGCGGCAGATGGTAGGGGTGAGGGGGGTTCCCTGGAGGATCTGTGGCTGGAGCCAGGTTCCAGCAAGCCTACCAGCAGAGCAAAATGCAGTCAACACCATATCAGACAACACAGCCGTAACACAGCCGTAATACAGCCGTAACTTAGCCGTAACACAGCCGTCACACGGCAATCTTCTCAAACAAGGGTAAGGCACAGTACATCCTCAACATCAAACCGCAGCCCTGGAAAGCTGTTTCTTGATTGCTATCCTGCAGCACCTCTGTGCACCACATGCATACGGTGGGACTACTACATGCTTTGATACCATGTCTGCATGTCTACAGTGTATCACTGTCAATCTGGAGCATCAGCAGTTGAGCAGTACCCCACAGCACCCACAGCAAATCACTAGGGCAGCTTGATTTTGATGATGTACAGTACTACTGAGGTTCTGCTTGGATTGCACACAGCCCTACATTGTTGACGGCCGAGAGATGCATGACTTGCATTGAGGGCATGAGGCAGGCTCTCAAGCCTTGGCTCCAATAGTGATGCAATCACAAACAGCCTGAATAGGCCCAGGCATGCAAAACAAACACAAACAAGCACTGCAGAAGTGCATAAGTGGATGACCTTGGATGCGAAACAAGCTGAAGCTGCAAAATGCAGTTGGCCTGTCTGCTTTCAGCCTGACACCATGCTGCCCAACAGGCAGCTAGGCAGGCTCTGCAAAACACTGCATCCTGGGGAAGAAGTATTGAGCTTTGGCCTTCATCAAAGAAAGCAGGAGACAGAATCTCACCAGTGTCCTCAGGCCTAACCCACTTGCCATCCACGTTCTTGACTTCCCTGTGCTCACGCGCTCGCTTGATGTTGTCAGGAGACACAACAATGCCTTGATCATTGACAGGATATCTGTCCTTCTCATCTCTTCTGTCAGAACGGGGCTGTTTGCTACTGCCCCTATGCATCTCTTTGCCCCGCCTATCATCTGGCGACCGCCTGGCATCCCTGGGTCTGATGTTCCTGGAATTCCTGGAGTCCCTGGGATCGCCCCTGGCATCCCTGTCAGAGGGCTTCTGCCAGCTGCTGCTGCCGCCTGCCCTGCCCCTGGCCCTATCTCTGTCCCTGTCCCTAGTGCAACCGCGTTGCCTGCATCAGAAGTTAGTCTCCGACCATAGTTCATGCGCATGTGATACTGCCGGTTGGGTGCAAAAAATCAAGCTAGTGCTATGTTGCAGATCCTGTGTTGGTAGAGTTCTGCATAAGCTTCATGCTGCACGGCAGACAAGGGCTCTGCAGGGCAGCATGCTCCACATGAAATGCTCTACACGAACCAGGATAAGTGTTCACCAGAAACAAGGATGCGAGGAATCTCATACATACATGTGTATTGATGCATTTGAGCATACACATTGATCTGCAAGATCTTTTGATGTATATACTGTTTGTAAACGTGTAACATACATGCTTCATCTTCTCTAGTAGAAACTTGAGGCTCTTTTTAATCTCGATATGTCTATATGATAACAGCAACGTCCATTCTACAGTGGAATGTAAACTCAGAAACGCCTGGGGACAGTAAAGACTTGTCCTTACATTGGGGGAGATGCTTTGGCCATCCACATGTTTTATCTGGACTTGTAGAGAGTTGAGGCCTACCTGTCCCTGCTCCGTGTGCGTGATCTGTGGCTCCTGGATCTGTGCCGTGATCTGGTTGTGGATGGAGATCTGCTTCGGGATGTTGCAGATGATCTGGAGGATGAGTCGGAAGATGATGAAGAAGAGGGGGATCTGTCTTGTCTGCTGGACTGCCGGCTAGACAGCGTCCGTCTTGGAGACCTGGAGCGCCGCCTGTGGCCATGACATATGCGTCAATAACAATAATAATGATAATGATAACAGTAATAGTAATAATAATAATAATAATGTTATTATTATTATTATTCTGCTTTCCTGCTCATGATGAGCTAGGTACGTGCCGGACAAGTCTTGTCTTTCCCCTCTGCATCACCACTATTGCTACTTTTGTTGTTCTTATTGAAAAAGTGTGTATCATTGTTACTATGGTTATTAAATATGACATTTACATGTCAAGCTAAACCCAGCTGCAAATGTGTGGACTCCATGAGACATACACTCTGCAAGTACATCTGCTGACAACAATTGATGACACAGTCCATGCATCTGCCTGTCCATACATGTATGCATCCTTCCATCTGTCTGTGCATCCGTCCATCCTTTCATACAGAAAAGTTTGAGCTAATCACAAAATGTCACTGGAGCGGTATAACAGACACACTCTCACCTGTCTCTGTGTGTGTCCTGAGATGTGTGCCTGTCCCTATCCCTGTCCCTGCTTGAGGTCCTGGGGATTGCAGAAGCAGCAGCCACACCAGAACTCTGTTTGTCATCCCTTGCCCTGCTTGATGCTGGAAGGGCACCTTTTCTTGACTCTTGCCTTCCTGGCATGCCTCTGCTGCCCATCGACATGGCACCACTCCCATCAGCTCTGCCTATTGGCACATGAGCTCGCCCTTCTGGCCTGCCCATTGGCTCAGCAGTGCCCCCTTCTGCCCTGCCCATTGCTACAGCAGGGCTCCCTTCTAGCCTGTCCTTTGGCAACGCAGACGCCCCTTCTGTCATGCCCTTGGATGCGGTAGCAGCATCTGGCACGTGTTGCAGTGCCAAAGTGCTTGTCTGCTGAACACCACCTGCTGACTGTGCTGCTGCTGCTGCTGCTGCTGCTGCTGCTGCTGCCACCAAGGTTGGTGCTGCTACAACATGAACAGATGACAGTGGTGCCTGTGGGGTAACAGATGCAGACAGAGACTGCTGCAGTGCATGCCCAGCAACACCACCAGCTGAAGGCACTGCACCAGAGGGCTGAGCAGCAGAGAGGGGCTGGCCAGAGGGCAGACTGGCAGGCTCGAAAGGCAAGTCAGATCGCTCGATGGGCAGCTTGCCAGACTTCAAAGGCACCTTGGCCTTTGAGCCCATGGCCACTGAACGTGGCCGCATGGACATTGATACTGAGGGCTTGAGCCTGCCTGTTAGGTTGGCATAGGCTGAAGGCAGAGCTCCCCCATCAGTCACTGTGGGCTGGCCAGCTGATGTGGCCGTCTGAGCAACAGTGTGTGCATCTGATGCCACCGGCATCTGCTTGGGCGTCTGCTGACTGACCTTGGGCACATCAGCATACCCTGAAGCTGCTGCTGCAGCGGAGGAAGCAGAAGACTGCGGGGCTCGTGCTAATGCCGACTGGTCTGTCTGTCCTGTCAGTGCTGCTGCTGGTGTAGTTTCAGCTGCAGCGCTCTGATGGACTGGAGTGGCTATCTGAGCAGCAGTAGGCACAAACGCAAGGGCAATGGTGGGTGTATTTGTGATCAGCGCAGCTGGAGCTGCAGCTGCACTTGCAGGTAAGCGCACAGCTGACGGTGCAGCTGGCAATGCAGCTGACAGAGCAGCTGATGACACACCTGATGTTGTCACAGGTAATGGAGCAATTGAGGGTGGACCCAACAGTGTAGGGGCTGGTGAAGCTGGCGGTGCAACTGAGGGCAGAGGTAGTAATGCAGCAGGAGGCTCAGTCTGAGCTCCTCCTGCCACAGCAGCTGATAGTGCAGCTACAGGAGCAGCTGGCGATGCAGCTGATACTGTGGCCAAGCGCAGATCTGGCTGAACAGCCCAATCCTGTTGCACAGGTGCAGCAGCATGCTGTTCACTTGGCTGTCTCGGCCCATGCTGTGCTGGCGCTGCTTCTGTGGCCACAGGCTGGGGTGATGAGACCCCTGCTGCAGTCTGAGTAGACACCGCAGGTGGTACGTCTGTCTGTGGCTGTGACAGTGTTCCAGCTGGCATCTGTCTGTGCTGCTGTGCAGCAAGCACAGATGCTGAGGTGGCGTTGATGACAGGCTCAGGGTCCGATTGAGCCTGGGCTGGAGCAACTGTTGCTGTCATGCCTGCATGAGCATGAGCGTTATTATGCTTCCCGCTCATGAGGCTTGACTCCGCAAGGTGCGCTCAAGACAGAGTCGTGGTCGAGCTGTGAAGCCAATGGTCTGCTAAACCTGAGCTTGCACTGATGTGTGTCAAGTGCATGAACTGCTGCTGAATGGCTGCCGCATGCGGCAACTGCATGAGCAAATGACCAGGTTTGCGCCCAGTTGTTGAGCATGCACCAAGACACGCGTTGAGTGACAAAGTTTGTAACTCAAGGTTAAAAAAATCACCATTTGGGTTGTTACCGGGTGCAGACAAGACCACATTACACTGACCTTGTCCAGGCGCTGAGACTGGCTGCTCAGTAGCAGCGGTCGCCTGCTGGGATATGGCGAAAGGCAGCTGTGATAGGCCAGACTTCAAGGCAGCCCCTTCAAGGTAGCCCCTCAGGGTCCCTGAGGGCTGGGGGGCTGCTGTCCTTGTGGGCTCAGACTGAGGGGGGGCTCCTGTCATGGGGATTGGTGCTGAGGGTGGCTGCTCTGCTGCCTCTGACAGTGCTGGTGAAGAAGACTTCCTGAGCCTCTGCAGTGAAACCCATTCAGATGTTCATTTGATTGCGTACAGAAGAATAGAAAAGAAAAGACTACGCCTTTTGGTGTCAAGTCAATGAGAAGCCAGGTATTATATCGGGCTGCCCAGGATTTGATTGCATACAGCACTTGAGCCTCTGCATTGAAACCCATTCAAGTGTTCATTTGCTTGCATATAGCACTTGAGCATCAGCATTGCAACCCATTCAAGTGGGCATTTGCTTGCATACAGCACTTGAGCCTCTGCATTGCAACCCATTCAAGTGTTCATTTGCTTGCATACAGCACTTGAGCCTCTGTACTGCAACCCATTCAAGTGGGCATTTGCTTGCATTCAGCACTTGAGCCTCTGCATTGAAACCCATTCAAGTGTTCATTTGTTTGCGTACACCGTTTGAGCCGCTGCATCGAAACCCATTCAGGTGTTCACTTGCTTGCGTACAGCACTTGAGCACCTGTAGGTTGGTAAGCTGAGACTGGCTGGCAATGCTCTAGCTCTTTCACTCACTAGCAAAAATGCCGAGTTGAGCATGTGTACAGTGCACAGACGTATGCACAGACATATGCAGATGTATGCAGGCATATGCGCAGATGTATGGACAGATGCATGCACAGACATATGCAGACGTATAGCCATGCACTTAGGCAGCAGCTAACCCTGCTTTGTGACGGTGACTGATCAATACAAGACAGCGTCGCAGTCAGATACTGCATTTGCACCCAACCTGGCTACAAAAACGTGTATTTTGTCATCTCGAAGCGACGGGTGTCTGCATGATACAAGATTGCTGGTCAATGATGAAACAAAGAAAGTCATAATACCTTGTAGGAGCGAGCCGCTGCAACTTGAGTAGCATTTGGAGCTGGCTGGGCGGCTCCCCATGCCGGCTTGTGCTCCCCATTGGCAGTCCCCCTTGCCTTCTCGCCGGGGCCTTTCACAGTAGAGCTGACTGGCTTCAAAGGCGCAGCTGTCTGCCCACTGATACTCAGCGATGCCTGCTGCTGCAATGGAGCATGGGGCATGTCTGGCATGGCGTCTGAGTCAGTTCTGCCGAGCCTTGCAGGCATTCCTGCTTCCTTGACAGTACCCTTCGATGAAGCTTCCTTGACAGTACCCTTCGATGAAGGCCTTGAAGGCTTCTGTGCCTTTCCAGAAGTGCCTTTCGATGGGGCCGTGGGGTCTGGGCGCGCAAAGCGTGCCTGCTGGGCCTGCTGGGTGACCACATGGTCTTTGAGGGAGGCCCAGCTCTCGGGTAGGGGGGGCATGAACTGGCGCCCCTTTCCTAATCTGCCAGCCCCCATTTTGCTCATTATGGCCACTGCAAAATGACACAAAGTTTTGCATGATTGACAATCTGCTATAGCAGGCAAGGAACTCCATGTCAAACAACTAAAAGCCTGATGGAGTGGACAGATGGCAACGTTTGAACCCAATTGTTTGTACCTTTGATACACAGTCTCAAATAACAATTGCAGAACTTGCAGAATGCTGAAGTACATGTGGCAGCTTGTCACGCATTTGTTTACTGGACTCAGGCCAGCGAAATGTGTTTGAATTCACAGCAGGACCTTGGCATGTGCATCATATGGGAAAGGCTACACTGGTTGCAATAGTGCAGCTTGCCTATTGTTGCCACAACGAAGCTTTGAGCTGCAGCTTACATGCGTGGGATGTTGGACTTCTGGCACCAGCCTGAGTGTCAGTCGTTTCTGAAGGTGAGCTGGCACGTGCATCACCAGATTGCTGGGCATCTGATGCTCTGGCTTCTGCGAAATAGCCATACAGACGGGTCAACTATCTTGGTGCCAGGTGGCTCCTTCATTGCTGATGGTTAAGGCATGCACACAACCTCAAGCCTTGTGCAGTGTACATTTGATAAGTGGTACTGTACCCACAGAGCTGTGCACGGACATGCTTGGTAGGTGCCGGAGACAGCCAGATTGCAGCTGCTGACCTGCTTCGTTGAACACTTTCCCACCCAGCTTGATCTTGAGCTTTGGAAAAGTAGGATGCTGACCGGCCATGTTCTATGCTGCGAGTCGGTGATGGCGAGCTGACAGCCAAAACAGCTTTAACAACCTGGGTGATATAGCCCTCAGGCTAGAGCGACAAGTTTGTGGGCAAGCATGCCTTTTTTTAGCAGCGTATGCAAAGATAAGGTAGGCAGGACTGCTCAACAGTTTGCATCTGAGCGCCTGCAACCGGCTGACAGCGCGTTTGGCCTAGAATCAGCAATCAACTGTGTATGGCGAGCTGCTTCCCACGAAGCAGACTCGATGGTTCTGTGTAGCGACGCTTATCCCACATGCTGCTACACATGATTAACCGTATCAAGTCACCCGCTGAGCGCACTGATCGGCGCTGTCGTTGCTTGCCTCGGACTTTGCGAAGTGCCGATTACTAAGTTCAAAGTACTAATGGCTCACGTGCATTACGGTATGAACTCCGGGACCTTTAGCGCAGTGTAAGAACGCCCCGGCGTCAAACGAACCTTGAAGGGCATTTGCCGAGGGATCGAATTTGAGCAAGAGCTCGTGAACCTCGCTGAGGAAGCGATGAGGTGCTTGTAATGCGATGTGTGACAGCATTAGTACAGGCTCTGTGTCTGGCTGTGCTGTGCGCTCGACAGCTCAGAGTCCTTGCAGAGCCTTTTTGCAGTAGCTATGCTTACGCAGAATCAGCAGTTTATGGCTCAACTTGCAAGCAGGGTTGGCCTCTGGGCCAGCGTGAGACCTTGAGGCTGTACTGAAGGTCCCAGCGATAAGCCGAGTCCACAGGAAGGCTGCTTCAAACACAGGAGCTGAGACATGGCAGCATTGGCTCATCAACATGCTAGCAGCAGCCCAGCCAGCAGCAATGCAGAGCCATTCTAAACAGAATGAATTGGCATGCGAGTCATATGTTGCTGTATTGATGCAGTCTCTGTTTGTGACAAGCATGTGCACACATACTATATGGAGAAACATCCCTGAATTGCTCGCATGTCATTGTTGCCACCGCAGCCAGCAGGCAACATAGCAGAAGCGCTGTGAGATACTCTATACAGTGTGCAGCAGCATGGACAGCAAATTACAGATGGGCAAGTGCATTCGGTATTGAATTACATGGAATGTGTTCTTGTGGTTAAGGGTGCTTGGCCACACAGGATCTGGACATGCTATCATAGAGGACAGTGACATAACACACATATCCCATGTAGCTTCCCAGCCAACACACACATGTGTAAAAAGCATACTGTTGCAATGCACGATTTCATTTGCCGGACAGCCCTATTGCAGCATGTGCTTGCAGCAGTGGATACAACTCAGCACAACCGACCTATGTTGATGACAATGTCTCGAGGATATATCCTGCTTTTGAGTTTGCCCATCCTTGGGTGCTCCCCTCGGCCCCTAAACAAGCCAGGGGGCTCCACTCGGAAGTTGCCCACCTGGCACAAACACAATTCAGACGTGCAAGACAGACCTGGCTGCTGACTGGCTGCTGAGCATGCATTGGCGGCTACATTCCCATTGGCAACTTCTAACCATGTGTGATCTACCTTGGGAGTAGTCTTTGAACAGCAGCACAAAACAGCATGCCAATCTCACGAGTAGTGGCTACTTTGAGGATAGAGTGCAACATGCCTATGCTGATGGGTGAAGCATAACTGCTAGATATAGCCAAGTATGAGGATAAGTGTAGCCTGATTTGTGCCATGTACATGCTGCAAAGCATTGAGTAGACACTGAGTAGACATATACCTGCTCTGTTCGGCCATCTACTTGTGCATACTTGAACTTGGCTTCATCCGCCTCCTTTTTCTCCTTGATTGCAAGCTTCTCCTGCTCACAGCATATTGTGTGTTAAACAGCTATGCTTGCAAGGCAACTACAGCTGTTGATTGTTGAAGGCACTGCGCCTTGTCCATGCACGTGCTATTGCACAAGAGTGGCAGTGGGACTCTGACAGATTGTGCGCATAGGCAGCGTAGTTGAGCAGCATCATCACATGCTGGGCCGACAGCAAGCAGCATTGCAGACTGACATTATGCTTACATCACGGCTCAGCAAAACAGGACAGACTTCATCATCAACATTCATCCTGATTTGCAGGCAGCATGGTTTGAGCCATACACAACTTTGCAATTTAGCACATGCATCTCTGTGCTTCAGGATATCATTCTCACAAGCCTGCCTGCATCAAATCACGCAAGGCTGTTCACACAAATAATTTTACCTCCTTACTGAGTGCCTTCTTCTTCTCTCTTTCTGCCATGGCATGGTCATACATAGGTGTGAAGTCACACTTCTTCAGACCTTTGATGACATGATCCTTGCCCAACACCTGAGATACAGTTCAAGCATATTAGCACAGAGCTCACAGCTTGCCAAGCGCCCATTCGTTAAAAAAGTCTCAAGTACAATTAGAGAAAGCCAAACCATTGTGCGACACATAGTCTTGCAATATGAAACCCTGACAGAATATATAGCACATAAGAAGGAGATCCTTTCATCCACACATACTGAGTGATGTTTTTTTGCATGCGGTGCTTACGATCCAGAAGGTGTCACATGCCTGAACGCATTCCAAAGGCATCAAATTAAGGATAAGCCATCCAGCACGCAAGCCAGGTATAAAGCTGGTCAGCTGTGGTGCTGTACCTTTTTGAAGTCATTCCAGAAGTTGTCCAAGAACAGCTGCTTCTTCATGTAGTCTGTCTCCTTCATAATGGCAAACATCTGGGCAACCTCTTCCTGCTCCTCTGTGAGGTCCACCGGCTGACCACCATACAGCATCTTAACATTGCTGGGTAGACGTACGTACTCTGGAGGGAACAGTACACCTGCATGCCTCAGTTTCTCCCACTTGATTTCCTTGTCCTCTTCCTTTGCTCCCTGTGGCAAAAATGCAAGCTCTGAGGAAGGCAGCAATTTCATCAATGTGTCCTTGCTGTGCCATGAGATGACAAATTGACATTTGCATGAGGCCAGCACAATTGGGCAGCGCAGCGTTGCTCAGGACATAAGCTGACAGCGACCATCCTGTCATGATGCTGTGTGGCACAGCATTTTGATACTGTTACTGACTACAGATCTCGGCTGATGGTACCTGTGAAGCAGGATTTGCAACCCGCTTCTTTCGTGGTGCTGCGTCGTCCAGCTTTTTGGTCTTCTTGGATGGCGCCTGTCGGCCCTTGGGCGCGTCATCCTCCCTCTTGCGCTTGCCTTCCCTGTTGGCGATGTCCTTGGCAACAGGTTTAGCCTTTTGTCCCTTTGGCTGTGCAGCTTGTGACTTCTGTGCTACCAGTGCTTTCTTCCTTTGTGCTGCAGTTGTCAAGCAGATTTTACACTCCACACATTACACAGGTATGGTATTGCTGCTGCAGCAGCGTGTCAAGCCAAGCTGTGCCTCACCAAGAGGGATGTCATCGGACGAAGAGCTGTCCCAGCCGTTCAAGTCAGCAGCGTTTGCCGTGGCAGTTCGAGAAACAGGGACTGCTGTGGAGGTTGTTGTACCAATAGTCGCTGCAGCGACTCCGTTGCCATTGGCGCTGGGCTTGTGAGTGAACTGTCTGTGGGCTAAAGGCCGATCGTCCTCCTCGTCGCTTTCTTCAGCAGCAGGCTTGTGGGCCCGCTGGGCAAGCGGCATATCGTCATCTGAGTCAGACATTGCTTGCACGGGCAGTGACACTGCGCAACACCCAAGAGTACTAGAGTGCAATCCGACAGAAAAGATCAATTTCTTTATCTGCTTTTGCGGGTGCCCAAACGGGCGATGATGTACTGTAAATGTCTAGGTGTCGCTTGACCAACTTTACGGATTCATGGATACACACAGCGACGAGATTTGAGGTGCAGGACCTGTCGTTGCAGAGCATGTTGACCGTAATGCAGCTCGTGTTCAAAACTACTGCGTAACAGCAGCAGCTGTGGGCCTGTTACGCGCTGAACTCAGCAATTATGATCGTGATAAAATCTGGCTTCAAAGCTTTGACTTCATTTGGTTTATGGGACAGGACCGTGCACACGATGACATCTGATTACAGGGGCAAAATGTGGGGAAAGCTGCAACCCCTCAAGTCAATGCTGAAATGAGCTGTAGGAGATCATGTGGATGCAATGAACATAGTCTTTAGGTGACAGTGATACGCACTCCTTGACAGCAAACACAAAGCAGCAAACTTGAAAGCCCTGCAAAACTGGAAAAAACTGTTGCTCAAGCAGAACACAGGGTTGTTGATGATCACAAATTCAGAAGCAACAAGTATATTCGGATTGCTGCTGCAACGGGGCTGATGATATACATGTCATGCCAGATAGCGATACAATTTACGGTCAGTCGCATCTCTTTCCAAGAATTCACGCTCTAGTAGCGACTCAATGCGCTTCTTGATGACAGCAGGATTGGGAAGGAATCTAGGAGCTAGCTGCCGGGTGACCTCTGTCACAATGCTGTTGTGGTCAAGTATGCGCCGTGACTTCATGATACGCACAATAGCAGCTTCAATCTGAGGCTTGCGGTCCTCCTCGACCTACACAGACAAGCACATATCACCATTGCAGCTCAAGCCAAGTACGCAGCAAAGACAAGCATGAGCACCTGGAGATGTAGCAAGCACAATGATCTTCACAATGACTGCTCAGTTTGCCTTACCTTATGCCGCGTTTCCTGCTTCTCAGGCTCACTCTCTTTCTGTGCAGACACAGTGGCAATTTTAATTTTGTACAGCTTGTTGTGGAACTCCTCATTGAAGCTGAATACGTCTGTCTCGCTGATGTCCTTGCCCATGGGTTCCTTCTTCAGCACATTCCGTCCCTGCATGCCAAAACTGTGTTGACCAATTCCTCAAAAAAGCGACTGTAAAGGACCAAACTTTGCCTTGCAGCCTGCATTCAGCGTGGAGTGCACTGAGGCCCCACAGAGGTCAAAAGCTGCTGAAATTGTATGCAGATGCTGCTAAGCCAGTAGATATTGGCTGGTCACTTATAGTGAGACAGCATCAGCTCAACAGCACCCGAGAGACTGACAGTCAAGCCACGTATGGCCGGTCTGTCCCCCCATATCATGGCACAACAGATGGCGTGTGGTGTTCTGTCATGCTCATGTGAACTAACTCAACCATGCAGCCATGCAGGTACTCACACACACGATGGCTCACCTTGACTAGAGCCAGTGACTGTAGAGCTCGCTTAAGATCACCCGCAGGGATGGCTGTAGCTGTGAGGATGTCCTGGTAGGAATGCCTGTCTGCTTCATTGAACAAGAGCAGGATGCACATGTGGTACGTAGAGACATTCAGCTCATGCTTCTTGTCACCCCACTGCATCTTGATATCTGCAGTCATCACAGCAAACATCTCAAGCCAAGCTTTACCCCCATGCAGGCGTGTGCAGGGCCTGCCATCTTGCCAGGTGTGTGCTTTTGTTGAGCTGCACTAAAGAGCACTATGAAGCAGCCGCAGCATGTGCCCTAGCAAACACATGCTGCCAGAACACGGCAGTTCAGCAGCAGCAGCTTGTAATTGCAATTGGACGGGCACAAGAGGCACCCAGGTCCAGCTTAGCAACTGTTCTGTTGCAAATTTTGACAGGGGACTGTCTGACTGATTGTGTATGAGTGAGCTCATTGGGCTGACTAGCTAACTGAGCCTGACCAAGAGTCAGTGAGTTGACCTGCATTGCCCATGTTAGTCTGCCAGCTCAGCTTGCGCCCGCTGTGCGTGCTCAGGTAGAAGTCCTTGAAGCGTGTGCAGGCTTCATCAACCTCGCGGGGCAGAGTGCATTTGGGTGCTGTCTGAGTAGGCCAGGAGCCTGTGGTCAACACCTGCCATACCACAACAAGGCTGTTCCTGACAGTGCAGAAAGGCTGCTCCTGACAGTGCAGAGGGGAGCAGCCTGCTTTTGAGCCGTGAACTAAGTGCAAGCCACGTCTGACAGTCCATAACAAATCCCAGCCCCGCACAGCCTTGCTGTGACCTCTGCACCTGCTTTGTCAGAAAGCATGAAAAACAATGTGGCACAGACCATTCGACTGGGCATTCCAAGGCATGCAAGCCACGCTTGCCTGACCAGAGAGGCTCTTGCAGCATGTATGCCAGTGAAAACAGCATGCAGGCATCTGATTGCAATGCGATAGTGTTGCAACTGGTCCGAGAGGTCCTTGCAGCATGTATGCCCTGTACAATAGCACTCAGGCCCTGTACAATAGCGCTCAGGCATGTGACTGCAATGCAGCGGTGTTTGAGCACCTGCACAGAGAGGTCCAGGTCTGGTGAGGCTGAGGTGGAGGCAGCAGCATCCTGTGCCTTGAAGTCCATCATGGTGTCTCGGGATGTCTTGATGTCTGTGAACATGCTCTCCAGCTTGCTCGTGAACTGATACCCGCACTCTGTCTTCAGCTTCACCAGTAGACTTCGCTCAGCATCATCTGAGGTCTGCACGCAGAGGGAAAATTGGTCCTCCATGCTTTTGTTGCTTTTAAGATTGACAAGAGCTTATAGCACAAGCAAGTACTGTCTGGGAATGATCTGCTTCTGGCCAATCAGCCTAGATCCGTCGCATCCCTGCAACAGAGCTTCTTGGCGGGCCAAAAGCGATTAAAGGCCTCTCCACCGTAAGATGCTCAGATGTATGCCATGCACAAAGCATTCTTCCTGGAATCTGCCAGGAAAGCAGCCTGCCATGCCACATGTTTCAGTATGAACATCAGCGAGTAGACAGTCCAGCTGCTCACCGTCCGCCCTGACAACAACCTCTTGGCCAAGTGCTGCTTGTAATACTTCTCAAAGACGTCCTTTTCTTGAAGGTATCTGAACAGCATCATGACCTTATCCAGGACACTCTCAATGTCATCCTCTGACATGCCCTTCAGGCCCTTGCGCAGCTTGTCATCCATGAACAGGCTGATGTATTCAGGGCTCCGCTGACTCAAGTTGATGAAGGATTCAAAGCTGTGGTTCAAGACATTCTGGAAAGTCTTGTCATTATTGAAGGACGTAGCAATGATTCTGCAGACAGGCAAAAAAAAAAGTTGACCTCATGAAGTATATACACAATCATTTGACAGCAATCATGTGGCCAGTTCTGCAGACCACACCTGTGAATGGAGTGCTCAGTCACATGATGCAGTTTGTAGAAACTCTTTCACTACTGACATCTGACCTGTCGGTGTCATGACCTCTGCCTGATATGCATACACATCTACCAAGCCAGAGCCATTTCATACACAGCTTGCTGGCTATCAAGCACCACTGTGATAGGTGTGTATGCATAGCGGGCAGAGATCATGAGACTGATGAGGTCTGGCTCCCAAAACTGCACTGCTGGAGACAAGCTTTTGGACTCCAGGTTCGGCAGCCAGAACTCAACATACATCAGCTTGCACATACTGTCCAAAAAAAGGACATACCTGTCGTATTTGTCCTTCATGGCCAGCAAGCGGTGCACAAAGTCAACAGGGTCCTTGGTGCTCTCTGGATCCTGCACCAAGGCGCTGCCTGCAGTCTTCAAGTGCTCTCCCATGATCTTGCGGATCATGTTCAGGCCGTCGTCCAACCGCTTGAACAAGGAGTACATGCGGGCCAAGTCCTCGTACTGAGCCTGCTCTAGCAGAACTACCAGGCCGGAATTATCCATCTCTACCAACGCCCTCATCTGCATCACATATGACTGCTGTATAAGCCTGTTTACCAGCTCTAAGGTATGACCACAGCTATGGGCAATGCATGCGCAAGATCACACTTGTGATGCCCAAGCGTTGACAACTGGGTGTCACGCAACTCTGGTCTTTGCAAGCCGTTGTGCACATATTGCAAGGCTCACCATAGTTGCTATGTACCATATGCAGGCAAGCTGTGATTGGTTCTCAGACAGTTCCTTGTGGATTGTGGGCTGAAATACATACCTGCTTGCCAATGAGCTCATTCTCTACAACCTTGGTGATATGTGCTTCACTAGAGGGATCCAGGTAATTGACTACACGCTCAATCTCCTCGCCCAGCCGTTTTTCTGCCTTCTTGAGGTAGTCAGGGCAGTCACTACTTCCAATGTAGCATTGAGCCTCAGCCTGAAGGCATGCAGCACCCTCAGCACCTCTGAAGCAGTCTTCCAAAGTGCACACGCTTGGAGCAGCATCTGTACTTGGGCAGTTGTGCTGGGATGCAGCAACATGTGCAGACTCACATGTCAGTGGCACCCAGTGAGTCTCACTGTGCATTGGGCATGGTTGCCCTGAACTCTGTGATGCAATCAGTGTCTGCTGATGCAAAAATGTACACAACCGTAATGTTCAACATACAAATTGCCATCAGTTTCGCTTAACGTCCAGCAATTCAGGGTGTTCTAGGCTTGTCGTGCTAAATTTGCACAAGGCAGCATACACCTGTTGTTGCTGCTACTGGGTCTTGTCAAAGCAAAGTCCTCAATTGCAAGCAGTACCTGGTAGAACTCAGATGCTTTGGCAAGAAAATGCTTCTCAAAGTCTTCTACATACACAACAGGCCCCAAATCCATTAACATCTGCAAGCATTGTAACAACTGTGTCTTGATGCCCAAAACATTGTACAGCAAAAAGCCCATACAGCGTCCAGGCAGCAAGAGGCCTTCCTGCATGTGCACATGCACAGATGCCACAGAGCAGATATGCCTTGAATGGCGCAAGCTGATGTGCAGATGCGGCTCTGTTGCCAAATTGCAATCAGCAACAGCACAGTACAGAATAGCAACATACAGCAGATCTGTGACTGACCATGGTGATTGACCGCATGAGCGCTCTATCAATGACTTCTCCAGTGCGCTCCTTTTGCACCAGATCCAACAGCGTTGTCAGCAGACGCTCTCTGACCTTCTTGTTGCGAACCACAACGTCTCGCCACTTGTCAAGGCCAAGCTGATGTACAGGTACCTTATTCTGGTGCTTGACATATATCCGGTCCATATACTGCAGAATGAAGCACAAGTTATGGCAAAACCCTGTGTTGACTGATTACTACTGTTAGACACTCTACCTTGACATGAGCATGACAAAACATACAGCATGCTGGCACAACATTGAGAATGTCAAACCCTGCAATTACAACTATACCATGAGGATATCCCTGATCATCTGCATGGACTTGTTGTGATGGTCCCATCGCAGCTTGAGCTCGCGCAGGAAACTCTCCCCTTGTGCTGCTTCCACCTTTTTTTCTATGAACTGCAGATGCTTGATGATGGTCTCCTCCAGACCATTGTACAGCTGGTCACCAAATTTATTGATGACCATGTTATATGCATTCCTGCAAGACCAAAACAAAGAAATCCATCATCTTGGCTGATGATCACAGACCCTTTTGCAAGTTATGACGCACCTGTACAGCTCTTCAAAGCTTAAGCCACTAGCATTGTGATTGTTTATCTCATGAATAGCGTCTTCTAGCACCTTCCAAGTTTTCTCTGCATAAAACAAGCCCACTGGTTTGGTGCATACCTCGTTCACTAATACTCCCACATTGTAAAATGTTTGCTGCCTGCACATACCTCCGTACTTGGGATCCATCTTGACAGGGTGCTTGAAGGGCTCTATTTTGAACTGCAGGGTGCAAAAGGGGCTCGAGGCGGACAAACATATGGTGACAAGAGGGAATAGCAGCCGAAAAAGTGCAACAAGCAGGTCAGTTCATGCATGCACATGCATGTGTAAAATGGATGATTCAGTTGAATGAGCTGTTGGTGCAGTGCACACAGAAGTGCAGGACCTTGTCAATCAACACTAGGCTGTGTTATTGCATGCTTTCTTGACATTACGACCGCAGTCCAAGGCCATGTAACCGTACCTGACGGTTCTTCCGGTTTCCCTGGGCTGCCATGGTAACCTATCGTGTGAAGCACCTTGTGCCTTATGACAAGGTCTCACACACAGATTTGGCTGCAATAGGGGCGATCGAGGCGGAGTCACCCGCTTTCTGTGAGCAATGCTGCGTATGTGTGAAGCTTTGTTCACGATCAGGGCGCCTTTGACTGCTGCCGTGCGCTAAGCTCAAACAAAGCTTAGACACCTTGCCTTTACTCCAACCAAACAGCAGCTCACAAGTCGCCGGAAGGCTTGTTGAGCAGCTGATTGGGGTACGAGCACCCGGTGAACACAAGCCCGGAACGGCTACCTGCCTTGTCGAAACACCTGTGTAGCTTTCCTATACAGAGTCTTGTCAATGCAGATCTGAGAAGACGAAGAAGAAGAATGCGCGAAGCCTCTGAAATTGCAATCTGTAGGTTTGAGCATTGAGGATGATTTAGATGTGAGTACTGTTATTGGGAACGCCAATAACCATTATGCACAGACATGGCATCAGAGTAGTCTCAGCAGTGTTGCTAGGTACCAACCCTTGCAGCCAGAATATGTCCTAACACCTTACCTTTCAGCAGTCAAGGGCTTCAAGAGCCGAAAACTCATCAGCAGATTTAGATGTGGATGTCATGGTCTTCATGTAGATACTGGTAGGCTTTTGCCTTTGACACAGCAGGTGCCTAGGGA